>Ga0335073_10008951_pt1 | contig 14036 bp, 11 predicted proteins | sample Lox_Sample_22_FD_207093 | JGI IMG/M metagenome (GOLD analysis project Ga0335073, IMG submission 207093) | Soil microbial communities from Loxahatchee National Wildlife Refuge, Florida, United States - Lox_Sample_2.2 | ecosystem: Environmental > Terrestrial > Soil > Wetlands | place: USA... | reverse complement strand
ACGCTGTCGGATGTGGTGAGATATCTGCTCGCCGCGCTCGGTGGATCTCTGGTTAGCACGATTGTGGGCGTTTCCGCAGTGTTGGGAGACGGAAAAATCCAGCGTTCGCAGTTTCTCAGAACGGCTGCAGAATGGTGGGTCAGCGACGCGCTGGCTTTCGTCGTTTTTACCCCGTTTCTCATAATCTGTGTGGCCCCAATCGTCGCCAAATGGCTGAATCCCGCCGGCAGAGGACCCGCTCGTTCGCGTTCTGCACGGAGCTATGGGGCTTCTCAAGTCATGGAAGTAAGCGCGCAGTCGCTGCTCGCCGTAATCGTTATCTGGCTTGTTTTCGGTTGCAAGCCTTTGATTCCCTACCAGCCTCTTTACCTGTTATTCATTCCTGTGATCTGGGTCTCGGTTCGACGCGGGTTGTGGGGGGCAACATTTGCCTCTTTCGCGATCGGCGCGGGAATGACGGTTGCGGCCTGGCTCACACAAGCCCCCCGTGGGTCACTCCCGAAGCTGCAACTGGCAACTCTTGCCTTGGGGCTGACAGCGCTCTTCCTAGGCGCAGTTGTGAGTGAGCGTCGCCGAGGCGAGCAGGCGGTCCGCGATTCTGAGACGCGTTACCGGCTCCTGTTCGAACGAAATCTGGCAGGAGTATTTCGAACGACGCTCGACGGTCGAGTTCTCGAGTGTAATCCCGCCGCTGCGCAGTTGTTCGGTTATGACTCAGCAGAGGAACTTCTGCAAGTATCGGTCGTCAGCCTGTATCAGAATGCTGCTGATCGCGAAGCGTTTCTGGGAAAACTGAAATCCGAGACTCATATCACAAATCACGAAATGAAGTTTCGCCGAAAAAATGGAGAAGTGGTATGGGTGATGTTGAATGTAACTCTTGTGGGGAGTGACGCGGGCACAGAACCGATCGTAGAGGGAACCCTGGTTAATATAACCCCACGCAAAGATGCGGAAGAGCACGTTCGAGAGCTGGCCTACTATGATTCGCTGACCGGCCTGCCCAATCGTACCCTGATGCTGGATCGCTTCTCGCAGGCTTTGGCCGCCGCCAAGCGGCGGAAACATAAGGTCGGACTTCTCTTCCTCGATCTCGACCGCTTCAAAACGATCAACGATTCTCTAGGCCATTCGGTTGGGGATCTTCTGCTCCAAGAAGTCGCGGCCCGCCTGAAAGCCTGCATCCGGGAACAGGATACCGTGGCCCGGCTGGGAGGAGACGAATTTCTCATCGTACTTGGGGATGTGAAGGACGTGCCGGACATCGCCGTTGCGGCAGAGCGGTGCATGGATGCCATGTTTGGCAGATTTGATATTCGCGGGCACGCTCTTTCTGTTGGCTGCAGCATCGGCATCAGCATCTTTCCCGACCATGGTACAGACACCGAAACCCTGATCAAGCATGCCGACTCCGCAATGTATACGGCAAAGGAAAAGGGCCGCAATACCTTCATGTTCTTCACCGCTGAAATGAACCGAGAAGCGCTCGAAAGGCTGGAACTCGAGAATGCGCTTCGCGGGGCCCTGGAAAAACACGAATTGTTCCTGGTCTACCAACCACAGATGGATATTCCGAGCGGCACGATCCTGGGATTGGAAGCATTATTGCGCTGGAATCATCCTGAATTAGGGCTGGTGCCACCGGATCGATTCATCCGAATAGCGGAGACCAGCGGGCTGATTCTCCAGATCGGAGAATGGGTGCTGAAGACGGCATGCCAGCAAGCCAAGCGATGGCAAGATCAGGGTCTCGTGGTCCCAATCGCGGTAAACGTTTCAGCGGTGCAGTTTCGCCACGAATCCTTTTGTGCCAAGCTCCGCGCGACACTGCTCGAATCCGGCCTTCCCGCTCAGTTTCTGGAACTAGAGCTCACTGAGAGTCTCCTGCTCGCGAATGCAGACTGTACGCTGTCAACCATTCAGGAGCTGAAGAACATGGGTGTGAAGCTGGTCATTGACGATTTCGGAACTGGCTACTCCAGCCTCAGTTACTTGCGGCGATTGCCAGTAACCAAACTCAAGATCGATCGTTCCTTTATTCGCGATCTAGGCGTCAATCAAGAGGACGCCGCCATTACCACCGCCGTCATCAGCATGGCGAAAAGCCTGAATCTGACCGTCATCGCCGAAGGAGTAGAAACCGAACGCCAGATGTCGTTTCTCCGCGCCCGCCACTGTGGCGGGATTCAAGGCTACTTTTTCAGCAAGCCACTGAGCGTTGAGGAAGTGAGACGGAGGTTTGTTCCCGAGGCATCGGCCATGGCGTCTGTCGCGCGCTCAATGGAGGGCCGACCGGCGGATATGGACGACACGGGGATACTTCTCTAGCTTCTCTTGCTCCCTTGCAGGCCCTTATGCTGCGGCCGGCGACTGTTTGATTCGATCCTGGAACGTCTGAGCATCGAGCGTTTCATGCTTCAGAAGTTCCCCGGCCGCCAGCACAACGACTCCGATATCGGCATCGAAGCCGTCGAGACCGACAAGCAGCTGGTTTCGCGGTCAGAAGCAGGAAAGCGTGAGTTCCCGGCGATTCCAGCCGGGATCATTCCGGGCGGGTTGCTGCCAGGCCACATCGGCAATGTACTTTGGCGGCAATCTCATTTCTTCAGTTCAGCCGGCCAATTCGTCAGCAAGGTTATTGTGGTGGTCTTGGTGCGATCCCCGGTGAGCACGGCGAAACGCTGGCCATCGGCGCTGACATCGTACAACGGCTCGGTGCGATCCGGAAGGTTCGGGAAATCCAGTTGAAACAGAGGGCGAATGGAGTCGACGCCGAACGTCGGCTGGGTATGAATTTGCGCCGCCATCAACCGGTTGCTTATAGTTACGTAGAACAATTCCTTGCCGCCGAAACGCGCCAACCATCCGCCGGTGGTAGAAACCTGCGATTTGGCCCCAGCCCCCGGAAACGGCACCACATAAACCTCCGGCCGCCCGGTTTCATAGGAGAAAAAAGTGAGCCACCGCCCGTCGGGAGAAAATTTGCCTTCGTATTCACTGGCGGTCAATCGCGCGGTAGCCGCCGGCCGAAACGCCGGGCCTCCAGCCATCGGCAAAGCCCAATTTGAGAAAACCTCCTGCATAGTGCTCAAGTGCATGGAAAGGAATTTTCCGTCGCGCGACCAATCAATCGGCAGCCCAAATTCGTCTGCGTCATTCTTATAGATAATCTCTTCGGGGTGGCTGCCATCCAGGGCGATCCGACGAATCGACCATTTGCCGCCGCCCGGAATGAAGTAAACGTAGGCGAGTTCCTTGCCATTCGGCGACCAAGTCGGACTGAGATCTCGTGGTCCGAAGGTAATGCGGGCCGGAGGCCCACCGGTTATGGAGTACACCCACACATTTTCCGTTCCCGATTTTGGGTCGGCCACAGTGACGGCGATGGATTTTCCATCGGGAGAGAATCGCGGCCAGCCATAAAGCGCGAGAGGACCCGGGGTCGCGACGACATTGCCACTGCGATCAAAAACTTTCAATTCCGATTCGGCGGAACTTTCGTGATACGCCAGTACACCAGTCTTCGACACCGAAAAATATCGTCCGTTGCCCAAAGTCTGCGGCTCACCCGAGACCTTCCATGTGCGGGTGTCGAACCGCTGCGCCATGATGTGTCCTTCGCTGGAAAAGAGCAGCCGGTCCGAGGCGAATTGCGGCATCTGCCCCTCGACAACCGCTCTTCCATCCTGTTGCGGTTTGTCGAGTTGCCCCACTCTGATTTCGAACGGGGCGTTCAATCGGTAGTCCGTGTAAAGAAAGTCTTTGCCATCGGGCAGGAAATACGGCTCATCGTGGGAAAGGTCCATCGCACTGAGTTTCGTCGCTGGTGAAACTTCTCCACCCAGTCCATTTACCCGGTAGATCGGACCGGAGCGTTCCCGGCAGAACAGGATCGTGCCATCCGCATTCCAGGTTCCGCCGCCGCTCTCGCTTGCCAGTCCGTCCGCCAGCACTTGCGGCGTTCCGCCGGCAATGCTGATTTTCTTCAGCTTTCCGTCGGCTGCGAACGCGAGATATTGCCCATCGAAGGACCAGAAGGGTTTGCTGGCGTCTTCGGTCCCGTCGAGCACTGTCGCCTGCTGCCCATTGAGCGGGCGCAGCCACAACTTGGTCACGCCCTGTTCATCCACGGCAGTAAAGGCGAGTATCTTTCCATCAGGAGAAACGACGACCGGGCCAATCTCCAAACCCGACATGGGAAACGAAGTTCCCGCAGGCGGCGGGATATAAGATCGCACGGACGTGGCAGGCGGAATCCCCGGCTTGAAGAAATAACCGATTCCGGCCCCGAGCAGCAGCAGAGTCAGCCCCATTAGCGCGAATACAGGTCGCTGAGAACGCGAATGCTGTGTTTGCGCCGTTGGCGAGGACGAAGCGAGATAAATACCCTTCAATTGCAGGCGCAGATCGTGCGCGGTCTGGAACCGTTCCTCGCGGTCTTTTGCCATGCACGTCGCCACCAGATAGTCGAGTGCTGCCGGACTAAGCGGCTTGATCTTGCTGATCGCTTCTGGATCTCTTTCCAGAATCGCCGAGGCGATACTGATCTGGTTCTTTCCGTCAAACGCACGCTTCCCGGTAGCCATCTCATAGAGCACCGCGCCGAATGCAAAGATATCGGACGTTGCATCGGCATCTTTACCTTCAATTTGCTCGGGAGACATGTACTGAATTGTTCCCACAACACTGCCGGCAGTGGTGAGGGGGCTGACCATGGGATTGGCCTCGCTGATGGTTCTTGCCGCCGATAACAGCGGGGCTGAGGCTGCTCCCGACGTGGACAGCGTTGGCTTTGCCAAGCCGAAGTCCAGGAGCTTCGCGCCGGACTTCGTCAGCATGATGTTGCCCGGCTTCAGATCGCGGTGCACAATCCCGGCGCCGTGCGCCGTCTCCAGCGCCGCGGCGACTTGCATTCCGATCCTCAACAACTCCAACAGCGGCATTGCTCCTTTTCGCAGCCGGTTGGCCAGCGTCTCGCCATCGAGGAACTCCATCACGAGGAATTCCATCCCATCGTGCGAACCGATATCGTAGAGATGGCAGATGTGGGGATGATTCAGGGAAGAAATGGCCCGCGCTTCGCGTTCGAAGCGCTGCTTGAACTCCGGACTGTCGGAAAGATGACCGGGCAGGATCTTGATCGCAACGGTGCGACTGAGGCGTGTGTCCCTGGCGCGGTATACTTCGCCCATTCCGCCCGCCCCGAGCGGCGTCTGGATTTCATACGGTCCAAGTCTTATGCCAGAGGTAAGTGCCATGCGTGCGCGCAATTATATTCCTAACGCCAGCACTTCAACCGCCAGTTCGGCAACTGGAACTCATATAAATTGTTGCAGGGGCTAGTCCGCGATCCTTGTTAATCTGTCGATGCTTTGAAAGGGAGGAATTCTATGCAAATTAATTGTGCAGCCGGCCGGGACCTCGATCGGAGGCGTTGGCTCAAACTCATATCTGCTCTCTCGGCATCCTCCATCTTTCCGCGGACGTTTCTGCACGCACAGTCTCGACAGCAAGCGTGCGCTCCTGAAATCCCTCAGCACCACGAACCTTCCAACGGCGGGTTTTGCCCATACCCGATTCCATGGCTAGACAAGAATGGCAATCACAACCAGGCAGCGATGCCGAACGTCGAGCTGTCCAGCATTTACCACTTCAAAGGAAAGCTAGGCCGCTGCAATGGCTTCCGGGGTATGGGCTCGGACAACCGGGGCAATCGACTGGCTTGGGGCACTCCTACGACCGATTACAGCTACATGGCCGGAGAGTATTGGGCAGCGCGACGAGCTCATGAAGCCGTTTTCGCTCATACCTGACTGACTGTGTTTAAGGGACCGGCGGTCCCTGCAAACCAGATTCACGATTTCCATTCGCCGATTTCGCCGGAAGGTCTCTACTGGGTCACTTCGGTCCCGTCGAACGGAATCGCGTTCAGCCCGGATGGCAAGAAGGTGACGCTGCAGATGAAAGACGTTCCCATCATCGACCAGCCGCGCTGGCCCGCAATGGACGCCGAAACCACGCCGGCCTATCTCGATTTCAAACTGGTGTTCAGGACTACGGGAGAACCGGTCGAATATGAGGACCCGGCGCGCCAATACCGCTTCGAAGGGTTCCGGGCAATCGCGCAACTTGAGGCTTCAGTGCGCGTGCCCTCCATCGATTTCACCTTCAAAACAGATCCCCTGGACGAGTCCAGTGCTGAGTTTGCGGTGATGGGAACAGAAGTCAACGGCAGATATTACCAAAGGTAAAGGGCACGTTCCAGCCAGAGAATCCTTGGCATCGCAGACTTTAGCGCGACATCCGCCGGGCATTGCGGGCAACGGATAGGCCATCGATGTGGAGTGACGGTGAACCTTCAGTCACCAGACGAACAAGGAGGCGCCACCCGGTTCTCGAATGCGTCCGGCCAGAACGAGGCTATCGCGATTCGGAGTGGTGTTGTCGTAGCTCGTTCCGGGCAGATTCGGCTCCGGACCGCTGTTTTTTTCGATTTCCACGGCGCCGCGTCGATTCATGACATCCGCAGCTGCCTCGACTTTTTGATCCGGACCGGTTGCGAAGACCAGAGCCCCTCCCTCTCGCAATCCTTCGAGATAAGCCTGGGCCTGGCTTTCCGTAGCTCCGATCCTCTTAAGCTCTCTCTGCAATTCGACTTCGAAATCGAGCCGTGGGAAGCTCATCACGCCCGTGACCTCGAAGTCGACTGGCTCCTTCAGGGTGCGAACTTCCTTCCTGGGAAGACCAAGGTTCTCGATCTCTCTGACGACTTCTTCCATACTCCTTGGATTTTCAAATAATCCGACAGCAGTCTTTGGCATACTTGACCTCCAGCACAAGTTTGTTCGGTACGCGCAAGAGCCCCCGCGGTTGCGAAGCCCGTATGCATTGAGATTACGGGATGAAAATAAGGAAGTCATAAAGACCACGGTGAACTGGGCGGTCGCTCGTCCTTTTCTGGCCAAACTCCTGTTTCCCGACCAACCGCGCTAAGCGTGCAGCCTCACCGGTTGGGTTTTACCAAGATATGTGCGCCTGTCCTGTGAAGTTGCTGCGAAGGTACGCCCTCTAGAATTGGCTTCCGGTGAGCGCGTGGGCGCGTAGCTCGAGACCAGACGCGCCACTACTACTGCGATGAAGAATATCCCGCAAACGCTCTCAAAGGCCGCCACCATGCGCACGTAGGGATTAATCGGCGCAATTCCTCCGTAGCCGACGCTGGTCAGGGTGACGATGCTGAAATAGAGAAACGTTCCGCTTTCAGTGGGCCGGATCGTCTGGTTAAAGGCGTGATCCACGAAACGATTGAGAATCCAATAGAGCTGCGAGAAAGCTGTGGCGATCACCAGATAACTGATGAACGCTTCGACAATGGGCTTTCGCGAATTGCGGGACTCGGAACGGAAGTGATCAAAGATGGCCCAGAGGATCGAACAGGAAAGCACCAATCCCACGATCGGCGATAGATTCGCATAGAACTCCCTGCGGTTCCCGAAGGCTTCGAGGATTCTTGTGATCATCCAGATGGCGGCGATGGGCAGCCCAAGCTGGCGAACAATTGCACGGTTCGCCATATAACGGAGGCCGGCGAGCAGCATCAACAGCACCGTGAATCCCAGCAGAGCTCCGGCGCGAGGATGCGTGTCAGCAAGCGGCGAGGCCAGCATCTCTACGATGAGTGCCCCCATAAGAATTTCTATGCGATACCGGGAGAAGAACCTCGAGCGCAACCATTGAATTTGCATAAGAAACTCCAGTTCCAGTTTCGACCTCGCTGGTTTTCCCCTTACTCGACCGGCAACCAATCGTCGCTCGGATTGAATTCGCGAATGGATGATGCAATCTTCGCAGTGTCAGGTCCGAAATCCTGCTCGTAAACTATGCCATCGCTGCCGGTCATGAAAGTCATGATGCCGGTTTCGGCGTACCTTACGGGGGTAGCGAGAATCGCGAACCCGCGTGTCATCTTCCCATTGACGATGTAGCTCCGAGCTCCGCCGGGAGCCGCGTTGCCTTGAGCAGTCAGAATGCGGAAGCTGTAGCCATCGACGACCAAAGGTTCTTGGGGAGGATACGAGGCCAGCGAAGACTTCGGGAGTTGGCTGAAACTTCCGAGCGGGCTCGGAGCTTGGGCATCCGATACGGGCCAGTAAAGTCCATCCTGTTTGCCCGCCGTGCTGACAATGCGCTGGGCAAATTCGGCCGACGTGCCAACAGTTGCGAAAAACATATCCTGGGCGTTGGCGATAGCGGCGCAAGTGTCGATTGCCAGCAATTCGTTGCGGCCAATGTTACGCGCCCTTATTTCCTGTTCTCCACCGACAGCGTCGAAGTACCACCGGCCGGAAGAGTCTTTCGCCAGAGGCACCGGGAAGGCAAAATTGTCAGCTCCGATGTAAAGCATCTGGCTGCCGTCGGTCATGGCGACCCAGCGGTTCATTTCGTCGTACTTGGAGGCGAAGCCTTCCGTGGCAGCCTTGTCTGCTTCTTTGTCTCCGGTGGTGAGCAGGGTTCTCGTCTTGATGCCCAGAATTTGCGACAAGGCTTCCTCGTCACCGGCCTTGGCGGCATTGTTGAGAGCAGCCCCGGCCGCCAGGGGGGACTCAAACGTCAGCTGAGCATTATCGGCAAGCACCGACTTGCTTGTTTCCATCTTCACCGCTACCAGGACGATGGCGGCGACCAGCGCGGCAATTACAAGAACTTGCTTCCACTTGGCGTTTTGGTTCACATTCGATTCCATTTTCATTCTCCTTCGATAAAGTTGTCACGAGAAACTGAATTGCGCGATGTAACGGTTCTTTACCGGTGGCGTCCTCCACCGGAGAAGTGGTGCTCAGCGGGCGCGTGCTGCCGGGCCATGTGCGGTTGAGAGCGGCGTCCAGCCATGCTTCTGCGCCCGCGATTGCTTTCCGCGCGGTTCGCCGCGCCATCGCCACTGAAGCGAGACCGGTTCTGCTCGGCACCGTTCATGCGGTTGTTGTCGCCTTGGTTCTGCGCAAGGAGCCCGCCGTTATTGCCCTCGTGCTGCACCCCGCCATTCCCGCCGATCAGCCCGTGGTCGCCGTTACGTCCGCCGTTCGGTTGCTGGTTGGTTGGGGTGTAACCGGCATGCTGGACGCCGCCATTGCCGCCGATCAGGCCGTGATTTCCGTTGGCTCCGCCATTGGGCATATTGTTCGGGCCCGTGCCGGGCTTGTCCTGGTGCCAGCCGCCGTCAGGACCGAAATACCCATTGGGGTGGTAGGCGCCGTTGGGGCCATAGTGCGTGTCTTCGCCGGGCCTGTAGTTACCGTCGGGGTGAAACGTGCCGTTGTTGCTGTACCATGCATGGTTTTCGCTTCCGGTTGCACCCCCCGCCCAGCGGTGGTATCCGTTGTAGTTTGTGTTGTTCCAGGTATGGTTGTTGATATAAGTGGTGTGGTTATAGATGATCGTGGTGTTGCCGCCACCGCCGCAGCAGCCCCAGTTCACATTCCAGGCATGCCAGCCCCAGCCGAAGCCGCCGCCCCATCCGCCACCGAACGATGCGCCGATGGTGATGCCGTTTCCAAAGTAGAGACCGACTGCAGCTACTGGCAGGGGCGGCGGCACGTAGTAGGGCACGACGATTGGCGCCCCGTAGACGATCGCCGGGTTGTATTGCGGAACATAGACAACCTGCGGGTTCGCCGGTTGAATGACGATCGTGTTGGGCGCTGATTGGGTGACCGTAATCTGCGAATTGGATTGCAGCGTCCCTGCTGCCTGCGCTTTGGCGCGCATCGCTTGCACTGCCGCCATCATGTCGGCCTGCTGGTTCGCGAATGCCTGACCGAGGCTCGATGTCCACGAAAGGTTATGTGCCATGTTGTCTAGCACCGACGGGAACTGGGTCAAAGCCTTGACGCTGGGGTCCCAGGATTGCTGATCTACGGCCTGCGAGAGCGCAGCGCCCGTCAGGTTTCTGTTCTGCGCCAGCCAGTCATCGGCAAAGGCAACCTGGTCCGGGTTCATCGAAGCTGCCAGGACCTGGGCTACCAACGCGTCGGGGTACAGCGCGATAGGAGCAACCAGAGAGTCAAGTTGATCGGTCGACAGCGGAGCCGGTGTGGGCGCTGAACTCGCTTGCGGGGCGTTGTACGCCGTCGGCTGAGAGGCGCTATACGAGTCCGGCTGCGCCGCCGGTTGAGGGTCGGGAGCCGGCATAGGAGCCTGGTATGGCGCCGGAGATTGATATTCAGTCTGTGCTACCTGAGGAGTTAAGACCGGCTGAGACGAATAGACGACTCCCGTGGACGGTGGGGCAGGCGCCGTGGCCGTCGCTGGACGCACAGCCTGCCAGGGGGCATGCTTGCCGTGCAGTCCCCATAAGCCCGACATGTTGTCGCCGTAGATCTGTCCTCGAAACGTCATGACCGTCCGGGTTACGGTACTGAATACGATGTGGTGCGCGTTCACCCGCCCTTGAATCGGCCCTGACTGATTCGGACCTTCGAAATATCCCGTAATATGATTGCCATACTGCGCGATCTGCACATGCTTCACCACCGTCTCCCCGTCCTTGATGCTGGTGGCGTAAATGGTCCAGTCGCCCTGGACGTTGTCGGGCGGGTTCTCCGCCCGAGCTGAGTGACAAATGACGAGCGATAGCACTGCGATGACAGCCAGGCTCGTCGTGGCGTTCATTCTTTTCATGACATTCCCCTCTCAATTGCTTACGGGCCTGACTATGCCGGAATGCTGCACACCGCACATCACGAGATAAGAGGTTTTTTGGCTAATCAGAGCGGGGAAGCAGCGGATACCACTATCGGTGTGCGACACGATTGCTGGACTGAGTCGGGGTCACGGAGTGCTGGATAACAAACCAGCGACGAATTCTCGTCGAGATGAAGACAAGTGAAATAACAAAAAGGGCGGATCCAAAGGATCCGCCCCTCCCTTCAAGTTGTTACTTTGACGCTGGCACCCAAACCGCATTGGCTGCCCCAAACTCGACCCCTGCAACCTCGGTGTTAAGCGATACATATTGCAGTCCCGCTTTGTTGCCGGGTTGAGCCGAGAAGCTCAGCAGGTACTGATTGTCGAGCACTTTCTGCAACTGGTTGAGGTAAGGCTTGAGGCTTACCGGGCTTTGCAAACCCAGATAGTAGGATTCGCCACCTGTTACATCCGAAAGCTTGGCGATGCCCAACTGTCCATTGGTCGCCTCCCAGTAGTTGCGGTGCAAACGGCCCTCGCCGGGCACATAGATCGTGTGAATGATGGTGCCTGTCCGCATGGCCACATCGCCCGCCGAATCCACATCCGGATTGACGTTCAATCCGCGCCAGGCCGTGCCGCGCCGCGCCCGATCGATGCCGTCGGTGATCATCAGAATCTCACGCCGGTTTTCGCCAGCGGGCCAACGCTTCATCAGATCCGCCGCCGAAAGATACGGACTGCCGAATGCGCCCGGGTAGCCCAGCGGCAAGCGCAGAGCTTTGCCAGCCGCAGCGTGGTCGGTCGTAAAATTCTGTACGATCTCGACCGTCGCATTCCTCATGTAGCCCACTCCGATCGCGGTCGTCGTCGGCTGCGCATTGATGAAAGCGCGCAGATCATCGAGATGCGATCCGAGACTCTTCGAGGACGCGTCGTCGATCAGGATGAACAGATCCAGTCCGGCCCTATCGCCCTTTGCTGCCACCCACTCCGTCACCTTCAAACGACCCTTACCCTGCTTCACGACGACGTCATCCGCGCTGATCTGCGGCATGCGCTTGTCGTTGGCTACGCTTGCCCCGACGGTCATCGTGACGGGGACAGCGGGCGCGCTCACGTCGGCTGCGTTCAAGGGAAGGACGCTCACCAACATCGCCAGCGCCGCCAGAGCTGAAAAGAATGTACGCATAATTTTCGATTTCATCGTTTATGTCTCCTGTATTTGAATTATTTTCTTGCTGACCCAACTATGCCCGGAATGCAGCGCAGCGCACATCACGAGATAAGAGGTTTTTTTGTTAACGAAAGCGAGGAACCCGCGGATACCACTATGTGGGAGTCAGGGGGTGCTTCGGGCGTGTCGCACACGAGCCCGGGCTACGCGTTCGGTGCGCGCGAAGGCGCCCGCCGGGGAATGATGATTCTGCGCCGCCCGAACAGGCGCGCATCGAGGGAGAATGCCCCCGGACCAAGCAGAGCGCAAGCGCATGCCATCACCAGAAAATCGAAGCTCAAAGGATTACGGCTGAGGAGATTCCAGGTTTCCGCTGGTGGAATGAGAAAAGTCATGCCCAGGCCGATGAGAGCTGCCAGGACGCCGCCCAGCGGGGTGAGAAAACCTGCGATGAGCCATGCGCCGGTCATGAGCGCCAGCATGCAAACCGCCCATATTGCCATATTAAAATCCCGCAAGCCGGGCAGAAGGACGCATCCCTGAATGACAAGGGTCAAACCAGTCGCGACCCGCAACAAGGCCAAGCCCAGCCCGCGCCATGCACCGGGAAATGTGGAATAGAACCTCTGCACCTGTTTTGCCTCCCAGGGTTGGGCGAGTTTGCCCATCCTGGTGAAAAGATTAGCAATTGCCGGAAGGAAGCGAATCCCTAGAGCTCGGAGTTCTGGCGTACCACTATCGAGGTAGGGCAACTCATAACCAGAAAGTAACTTAGAGGTGAATGATTCCGCGTCGTACCGCGATGGCGACGGCCTGCGTACGATCATTGGCGCCCAGTTTCTCCATGATGTGCTTGACGTGCACCTTGACGGTCTCTTCGGAAATAAAGAGCTTCTCCGCGATATCGCGGTTGCGGTTTCCCCCGGCAATCTGCTGAAGGACTTCAATCTCACGAGCCGTGATCGCCTCGTCGCTGTAATGCTCGGCCAGGTGTGCTGCGATTTCCGGCGGAATGCGCTTCTTCCCCGCATGCACCTGGCGCACAGCTTCCACCAGTTCTTTCGGAGGCATGCTCTTCAACATGTAGCCGCGCGCTCCGGCCGCAAGGGCACGCTGGATTTCAACGTCGCCCTCTGAGGTCGTCAGCATGACGAAGCGGGCCTCGGGGAATTCGCCGCGGATTGAAACCATCGCTTCGATGCCGCTCATGTCAGGAAGTCGGATATCCATGAGGACGATATCCGGGTGATGATCGCGAAATCCCTGGATGGCTTCGCTACCGTTGGATGCCTGACCAACCACTACCATATCTGGCTGGTTATTGATCAGCGTGGCGATCCCTTCGCGGAGCAAGGGGTGGTCATCGACGCAAAAAACCCGGATGCGTGATTGCTCGGTCATAAGGTGCCCATTCTCAGCGATCTACCTATGGAAACAATCTGGTGAACCATTTAGACCAGCCGGCAGAAGGTGCAGATTCAAAAGCCACACTGCCGGGGATGGAAAGTTGCACTTCCGTACCGGCGTCGGCGCGACTCAAGACTACCAGCTTTGCGCCCATTTTTTCGGCGCGCTCCCGCATGCCGGAGAGGCCCCAGTGTCCCTCGCGGCCGGTTTGCGCCACTTCAGCGTCGATTCCACAGCCATCGTCGCGTACCAGCACGCGCAAGTTGCGTCCGGTGTACTCGAGATCCACCTCGATTTTGCTGGCCCCGGAATGGCGGAACGCATTGATAATCGCTTCGCGACCGATGCGGAAGATGTCATCCCAAATCGCCGCGTGCAAGCGGCGCGGCGCTCCCTCCACCACAACCCGATAATCGATTTGCGGAGAGGAAGAAAATTCTTCGCGAATTTCCGAAAAAGCCTGCTCGAGATCATGAGGATCACGCTCGGGAGAGCGCAGGCTCCGAATGGCAGCGCGTCCCTGCTGGCCCACCTGTTTCATCAGCTCAATAACGCGCTCGACGAGCGGTTTCGCAGGAGAATCTGCCGGTATGCGATCGTTGGCGACATCGAGTTGCATGGCAGCGCTGAAAAATCCCTGCAACAGCGTGTCGTGCAGATCGCGGGCGATCGCCTCGCGCTCTTCCAGCCGTTCCTCGAGCCGGGTTTGCATCCGGGTGGCTAACTGCCGCAAGCGCAATGAATAGAGCAGCCAGAGCATGCCGGCGAT
>Ga0335073_10008950_pt1 | contig 14036 bp, 5 predicted proteins | sample Lox_Sample_22_FD_207093 | JGI IMG/M metagenome (GOLD analysis project Ga0335073, IMG submission 207093) | Soil microbial communities from Loxahatchee National Wildlife Refuge, Florida, United States - Lox_Sample_2.2 | ecosystem: Environmental > Terrestrial > Soil > Wetlands | place: USA: Florida... | reverse complement strand
GGACGATGCACAACCCGCGCCAGTGTGCGTTAGCGCACCCGTCCGTACATCAATCGTCGCCGCCTGTCTGCGCGAGCCGATCTTGGCTGCAACCGGCTTTTAGCCGGCTCGGTGTTTACCGGTGTCCCAAAAACCGCAGCCTCACGTTGAACGCCCGCGCCTGACCGCGCGTGAAGGTCAGATACTGCGGCGTGCCGGTTACGTTGTTCACCACGTTAGGATCGAGACTGTTGGTCAGATTGTTGAACCCGAACCTCCACGCCCAGAGATAATGAATCGCCGTAAAACGCCTTTCCAGCGCCAGATTGATGTTGAAGTAGCCGGGAAAGCGCAGCGAATCGGGAGCTCCCGCCATAAATCCCTGCTGGTCTACCGCGCTGAACGGAAAACCGGTCCGGTATTCAACCAGGTATGCCACGGACGTGTTGCGCGTGATGAATCGCAGGCGCTGCGGCAGAATCGCCACCGGCAGCGGCGCCCATCCCCACGTGTGGAAGCGGTTGGGCGCGTCCCACGGCTCCGGACCGGGTCCTTGCGGCCCGAAAACCGGATTTTCGAGGCTGTAAACCACGGCGGCATTCGAGCGGGCCGAAGAGCGGGTGTAGCCGGCGAACCATTCGTACTTCCCGGCAAAAGTGTGGCGTAGCGAGATCTCGGCGGCATCGTACCGCTCCCGCCGCCAGTTCTCCAGAATGTAGGTGACGCCCTGATCGAAGTTGTTCTCCGTCACCGGAACGGCCGGATAGAAACCGAATCCCCGGCTCCCCAGGCGGTGGGTGTACCCGGCCTTCAGGTAATACTGCCGCGGCAGTTTGCGCTCCACCGTGGCGCTGGCATTTTGATAAAGCGGCGCTTTGAGCAGCTTGTCGTAAACTTCGAATTGCGTCACGACCGGGCCCTCTACGATTGCGCCCGGAAGATAGAACGTCGATAAACTCACCTGGTCCTGCTGCTGCGAAACGATGTTCAAATCGATGGCGTCGTAGTAAATCCCCCACCCGGCGGAAAATTTCGTGTCCGCCAGAAAACCCGGCGCCCACGCCAGGGCCAGGCGAGGCCCCCACTCGAGGGCCCGCACGATCTCGTTCCATTCAGCGCGCAGACCGCCTTCGAGCGAAAGCCCCTCGTGCGGCGACCAGTGGTCTTCCACGTACTCCGCGCCCTCGAAGTTTTTGCGTGCTTCGAAGGGATTGCCCGCGAAGGTTACGTATCGTTCCAGGTCGCCGGCCGAATCCAGCACTTCGTAGGGATGGCGCAGGCTCTGCTGATGGAAGGCCTCGCGCTCCGCGTCCACCCCGAACTTCAACTGATGAGTACCCAGAAAATGCAGCGTCGGCAGGTACAAATTTCCCAGCCATTGCTGCCGGTAGGAATGCCTTTGGAGAGCCACGAAATAATTGCCCAGATCGCCGGTGGGGGTGATCTCGAAGATCTGGTCGCCCTGCGGGAGGGCGCGGAGTTCGCTGCGGCTGTCGGCAAACGCGGCTTCGAACAGCGCGCCGTGCCCGAAGTAATGCTCGTCGCGGATCGTGCTCATGTAAAGCGTTCGCCGCTGCGAAAGCGTAGTCTCGACGGGGTTCAAGGCGCTCAGCCCGTTGTGATTGCTGTCGGAAAGGTTGTAGAGGAAGCTCGCGGTGAGAATGTTGGCGCTGGTCAAATTGACCTGGAATCGGTTCAGGTCGTTCAGATCCGTCCCGCGCACGCGATTCTGTCCGCTCGGTAAACCGTATATCGTGTCGTCGTGAAAGAATACGTCGAGCCCGTTGTAGAACCACGCCTTGCCTTTGGCGATCGGACCGGAAGCCTCCAGCCGCGGAGTGAATTTGTTGATGTGCAGGCCGCCGTCGCTCGAAATCGACGGAAAGAAATTGGTCGCTCCGAAACGCCAGCGGTCGTCGCCCATTTTGGTCTTCACATCCAGCACGCCGGCTGAGCCGCGCCCGTTTTCCGCCGAAAAACGGCTGCTTTCGAGATCCGTGGTCTGAATGCTGTCAACGTTCAGGCGCGTGTTCAGTTGTCCGGTGACGGGGTCGGACATATTGAAGCCATCGAGCGTATAGTTGGTCTGGCTGGCCGCGCCGCCATTGAAATGAGGGATGCCGTTGTTGTCGAGCAGCACCCCATCCAGCAGCGCCAGGGCGTTGCGATAATCCTGCGAAGCGGGCATGGGAATAGCCTGAATCTCGGCGTTCACCAGTTCCTTATGCTCGGCAGGCTGTTGCGGATCGATGGGCGGAGCCGATGCCGTTACGTCCACTTTTTCCGAGAATTCCTGCACGTGATTGAGCGTAATGGTGAGTTGGCTGGTTCCCGCGCCGAAGGACTGCCTGCCCTGGTAGACGTAGAACCCCTGCCGTTCGGCGTGGATGGCGTACTCGCCCTCGACGGCGAGATTGAGCCGGAAATTGCCCGCCTGGTCGGACGATGCCGGGACCGGAGGCCCTTCGACGCCGGGCCGGAATTCCACCCGCGCGCCCTCAATTCCTGCGCCGGTTTCGTCCACTACCCGGCCCGTCACACTCACTTGTGCCGGCAGGACGGAACACACCAGGAGGGACACACACACCACCGGTACGAGTTGAAACCCAACCGCCATGGGACGTTTTGCTACGTCTCAGCATACAACGCCTCGCAAAAGAAAAGGGCCACAGATTCCTCGCGGAAACCGTGGCCCAGGGTATTCGAACTCCAACTCCTAACTTCTCCTAGCTAGAAGATGATCTTGCCGGTCAACTGAACCACGCGCACCGACTCGTCAAATCCCAGGAACGAGCCGTACGGGCTGGTAGTAGTTGCCACCGTACCGCCGATGATTCCAGTGGAACCGTCGCCGATGGTCGAATCGGGCTGGCCGAAGTTCGGGTGATTGAGGGCGTTGAAAGCCTGCGCGCCGAACCCGAGCGAAACCCTTTCCGTGATGTTGAACGTGCGGTAGAGGTTCAGGTCGAGATCGAAATAGTGCGGTCCAAACAGCTGGTTGCGCGTCTGCGGCGACCACTCCGTGAAATACGGAATCACGGCGCTGTTCAGATACTTGCTGGAATCGATGCAGGGGATAGCCGTGCCGGGCGCTCCGGCGGCCGCCTGACCGCAGCTCAGACCGCCCCAGCCCTGGCCCAGCGGAGTGGCGAGAATGGTGCCGCCGCCGCCGCCCAGAGCGGAGTCGTAGCCGTCGTACACGGAGTAAGGCAGGCCCGAGCGCCAGAAGATCTTGCCCGAGAACTGCCAGCCGTTCACGATTGCGCCAACCATTTTGCTCCCCGGATGGAAGGTCGGGTTGACGATGAAGTCGCCGACCAGGCTGTGCGCGATGTCGTAATCGGAATTGCCGTAGTTGTTAATCCGCAGACCCAGAGGATTGATCTGTCCGCCGATATCCTGGTTGCCGCTGCCGAACAGGCATCCGTTGGAGCACTCGTCGAGAGCATGCGAGAACGTGTAGCTCAAGTGCGCCGCCACGGAGTGGGCAAACCGCTTCGTAACGATGAAGCTGACGCCGTTGTAGTTGGCAACGGCGCCGCTCTGCACCTGCGTGAATTGCAGGTAGTTCGGCACCGGCTGGCTGGAGGGGATACCGGGAACGCCGGGGTACAGGCCGTATTGGTCGAATGCGTCCGGCCACGAGTTGCTGTAAGGCAGGCGCGTGGTCGAATTTCCGGCGTAGTTCACCGCCAGTACGATGTCGTTGCTCACCTGACGCTGAACCTGTAAGTTCCACTCGCGGACCATGGGAGCGTGCACGGTACCCACGATCGACGTCACGCCGGGAGCGGCGAACGTCGAACCGAGAGCCGCCAGCTGGCTCGAGATCTGCCCGTACGTCTTATCCAGCGAGAAGGCGTTGGCGGATGCCTGCCACACGGCGGCGCCGCCGGCCGGATCGAAGGGTGCGATCCCATTGGCCGGCCGCACGCGAATCGCGACCGAGACAGGCGGATTGCTCAGCAGATCGTCCACCAGCCCGGCGGGCGGATTGTCGTAGGCCAGCATGAAACCGCCGCTCACAACCGTCTTGTTGTTGGTTCCGGGCGACCAGCTGAACCCGATGCGAGGCGAGTACACCAGGGCATCCACCCCCGGATACGCCGTGTGCTGGTTGGGCTTGATGTCGGACGAATAGGGAACACTGCCCGGATTCGAGCTCGTGAAACTGGGAAGCGTTTGGTAGGAGCTGACAAAATTCGCGAAGCAGTTGAACTGGCAGACCGGGTTGGAATTGTGCTCTACGCGGAAGGCCATGGTCAGTTTCAGATTGGATTTAACCGCCCACTCGTCCTGCGCGTAAACTCCCAGCCCCCACATCGCGATCGGCACGTCGGAAGCCAGATTGTCGCTCTTGCGATACTGATACGCCAAGCCATTGACGAAGTTCTGCAAGCCGGCGTCGTTGTATCCGAAATAAACCACCGGGTTGTTGTAGAAGAAATTGTGATCGCTCACGTCGTACCGGCGGAAGTTCTCGCCGAACTTGAAATTGTGCCGCCCGCGATTGAGCGAGAAGTCGTCGATGAACTGGTATTGCGTGATGTTGCGGCCCTGGGGAAAGCTTCCCTGCGGGTTGAAGCCCGTGAAGGGCACGGTGCCCGAAGTCGCAATGCCATACGGGAAGGTGGCATCGACTTTCGTGGGATCCTGCGCGAACTGCGCCACGTAGTGGCTGAACGACGCACGGGCGTCGTTGGTCGCCCGCGGACTGAGCACCTGCGTCTCGCCGAGCTGCATGTCATATGCCGGCTGGTTCGAAAGCGCGTCGAAATTGGAATTGATGTGATCGATGGTCGTCGGCTGAAGCCCGTGATCGCCCTTGTACCGGAAGAAGATGTTGCCGTTCTGGCCGAGTTTCTGGTCCACGCGGAAGGCCAGGATCCATTCCGATCCCAGCAGATTCGCGCTGCCGAAGGCCAATTCGGCGCAGGGCGTGGTCGCCGGGTTGTATCCCGGTAGCGTGAGGGAATTGCAGGCCGACGGATTGGGAATCGACTGCGCGCTTCCTGCCCCTGGAGATGTCGCCCACAGATTCAGCATTTGCTTATAGGCGCTGGCCTCCGCAGGCATGGTGTCGGTGACATTGTTGAGCACCGCGGTCGCGAAAGCCGGCGTCGGGAGCTCATTCGTGAAAACGTTCGGCAGAACGAACCGCAGCCCTTCCGTATCGACGAAGAAGAAGGTCTTGTCCTTGCGAATCGGACCGCCGATGCGCGCCGCCCACTGGTTGGCATTGGAGAAAGCCTTCGGCTCGTCGTAATAATTGCTGAACCAGTCGTTGGAATTCATGACCCGGCCATTCCACCAGTAGATGGCATCGCCGTGGAACTGGTTGGTGCCGGACTTGGTCACATAGGTGACCTGCGCTCCGGATAACTGGCCGTATTGACCGGCGTACGGATTGGCGATCACCGAGGCCTCTTCCAGTTCGTTCTGTCCCAGGGTGAGGTTCGACGCGCCCGAATTGTTGATGTTGAAATACGGGTCCATGTCGTTCTCGCCATTCACGGTGAAGAGATTGGAAGTGGCCGGCAGGCCGTTCATCTCGAAATTGCCATAACCGCCAGTGACGTTGACGAGCACGCCCGGCGCGGTGTAAGCAATGTTGGTGATGTCGCCGCCCGCCGAAGGAAGCTGGGTCAACTGCTGGGAAGTGAAATTGGTGTTCGAGCTCGGCTCGGTGTTCACCAGCGGCGCCTCCCCGGTAACCTCCACAGTCTGGGTCGACTGCCCGACGCTAAGCTGAAGATCGACGTTCGTGATAGATCCGACTGTGACTTCCGCGTTCTTCTCCGCCTTCTGAAACCCTTGCTGGCTGGCCGTTACCGAGTAGCGTCCCGGCTTCAAGAGACGGAACCTGTATTCCCCCGCGGAGTCGGTGACACTTGCCTGCGTAGAGCCAGTGTCCAGGCTTTTCAGGCTAACGGTCGCGGCCTGAATAATTCCGCCGCTGGCGTCTCTCACCACGCCGGCGATATCACCGGTGGTTAATGATTGAGCGGATACCAGTTGGGTTAAAAGAAACAAGCCCCCCAAGAGCCCCGATACTCTCCGATAGCATGCGTTCATTCTTGTCGCTCTCTCTCTCCTCAGACAGTTTTGCCGAATTGTTAGTGAAAATCCCCTAGGTGCGACTTCCCCGGTTTGGCTTATGTAGCAAGGCGCACATCGGCAATATGGGCAAGTCCAAGCACGTATAAAACCAATTGACCCGTACTCGTTAATCAATTGTTAAATAAGGATTTACAAATAATTAACCAGGTGGCTGAATACCGGATCAAGGTAGGGGAAAGGTTAGGAGCTCCGTCTGGCGGGAGTTATGGCGTTGTAAGGACTATGTTTGTCCTATTTATGGCAATTGGAATAGGCGAATTCAGTTTCGAGGAGACTCTAACCCGAAACTACCGAAAGGGCCAGGCGCTCTGTACGAAACAACACCTGGCCCATCCGGAGTTAACCGCAGTTCTTCAGAATTTTAACTTGGCAGTCAGCACCATTACGCGGCCGGTGACCACCGAACCCTGGAAAGCGCCGTAAGCGCTCGTAGGCTCTTCGACCGTGCCATAAATCCCGCCCAAACCTCCCGACGCGACATTGGAATCCGGATCGGCGAAGTGCGCGTGATTGAGGATATTGAAAGCACTGGCGCCGATGGTTAATTTCACGCGCTCAGTGATATCGAAGTTCTTGAACAGCGCGGAATCGATGTTGAAATATCCCGGTCCGAACAAGGTGTTGCGCCCGATATTGCCGAATCCCGGCTCTGTGCCCGCCGGAAGGAACATCGCCGAAGTCAGGCAGTTGGCAGCCCCGTTCACCGCCGCGTTGCCGCAATAGTGCGGAACGGCCTGGATCGCTTCTGGCGTCAGCGACGCGTTTAACGTTCCTTCGAACAGATTGCCGAGCAAGCTGTCGGTAATGGTTTCAGGAACTCCCGAGCGGAGGAAAAGTTTGCTCGAGAAGGTCCATCCGCCCAAAGCGTAATTTAAGGCTTTGTTGCCGAGCTTCCAGGGCATATCCCACAGGAAATCGCCCTGCAGGCTGTTGCGGATGTCGTAATCCGAGTTGCCATAATCGAACCTGAGGTTGGGATTGACGAGATTCGTCGGATTGTTGTTGGCGAACGAGAACGGCAAACCCGAGCCTCCGTTGGAGACGTAGTCCAGGTCGTGGCTCCAGGTGTAATTCACTTGCCCCTGGAACCCATGCGAGAACGCGCGGCGGAACTGCACCGTCAAGCCGTCGTAGTTCGATATGCCATTGGTCTGCAGGCTGGTAACCGTGGTGAAACGCGGATCGGGTTGCACCGAGGGCAGTCCGGCGAACGTTCCGCCCAGCGCGGCGGCGTTGGGGAAGCCATTCTGCAGCATAAGATTGTACCCGTGATTGCCGGTGTAGGTGGCCACCGCGACGTTCTTATCGCCCACGCGCCGCTCCACTTCGAAGCTCCATTCGGCAAAGGTGGGGGTGTTGAGATGCGACGGGATGTCGAAATAGCCGAACGGGCTGAAACCGCCGGGAACGGAGTTGTTGAGCTGCGCCAGGGTTTGGCCGCCGAAGAATCCCGTCTTGAATGCCGTGAACTCGGCCAGTGCGTTCGCTGGCGCGCTCCCGGCCGCAGTCACCGGCCCCACTGAGGCGCCGTTGGCGATCGTCGCGCCGAATGGATAGGGCGCCTGATTGTACAGGTTCCCGATGAGGAATGCCGGCGGCAAGTCCGCAAACAGGCCGAAACCGCCGCGCAGGACCGTGTTGTTATCGCCCTTGGGACTCCACACGATGCCGACGCGCGGCTGTGGGACAACCGAATCCACCGCGTAGTAGGCGCTGGAAAGCCCCGTCTGGATCGACGAGTTGTAAGGAACATCGGCACCCTTCTGGAAGCTCGAGGAATCGAAGGGAGCATTGAACCGCGAGAAGCAGTTATCGACGCACTGCGGGTTGCCGGTGCGGTCCAGCCGCAGGCCGAACGTGATCTTCAGGTTGGACATGGCCGCCCATTCGTCCTGCGCATACACGCCGATGTTGTAAAGCCGGCTGTGCGCCGTCGTGATGGAATCGAACTTCTGGAAGTAGTTGCTGAAATAGTTGGGGTCGGTGACACCTGTCGCGAAATCGGTGAGCGAATTGAAGGAATAGGCCCCGGTCGTGCCGGTGAGCAGGCCGAAGTCGCTCACCCGGTCGTAGCGGTAGTTTTCACCAACCTTGATATTGTGACGGCCGTGAGTGATCGATAAGTCGTCGATCAACTGGCCTTGCCCAACGTCCCGGCCTTGCGGGAAGACGCCCCAGTTCGAACCCATCGGGTAAAACCCGCCGCCGTTCGATCCGCCGTCGCCAAAGCTGAACTCCGTGGGGAACAACTGCTGCGACGCGCTGACGTTCGGGGGGCCGAAGTAGGCGCTGTACCACAGCACCGAGGCAATGGCACTGTTAACGATGGTCGGAGAAATCACGTACGTATAGTTGAGCGATCCATCCCACTCCGGCTGAATGCTCTGCTCGTTGAAAATCGGGCTGATCTGGTTCGTGGAGGTCGGCTGAAATCCGTCGTCGTGCTTCAGGCGGCCGTAGACCTTCTGCTTATCGGTGATGTTGTAATCGCCGCGGAACGTGTAGAGGTGTTCCTTATTGGTGTTGGACCCGGTCTGCGCCCAGGATTCGCCGCAAGGGACATTCACGCCAAACACGCCTCCATTAGGAGCTGGTGTGCCGGCGAAGCCGGTGATGCCGCAGCCCAGGTTCCCGTTGCCATCCTGGAGAGCGCCGGGGCCATTCGTAATCGGCACCGCCCGCGAAACGCCGGGAGCGCCGTTATAGATCTTGAAAGCGGTCTGATAAAGAGGCACCGCCGCCGCCGGCACATTAGCCAATGCGTATGCCTGCAACTGGGCGGACGGAATGGTTACCACCGCGGCCGCGGGGAGCGTATAGTACAGCCCTTCGGTATCGGCATAGAAGAACAGCTTGTCCTTCTTGATGGGACCGCCGAAGTCGGCCGCCCATTGGTTCGAAATCGCCTTCCCCTTTGGATTGCCGTAGGTGTTCTGAAAATAGTCGTTGGCGTTCAGCCGGTCGCCGTTCCAGTTCCAGGTCGCGTCCCCGTGAAAGCCGTTGGTGCCTGACTTCGTGATGTAGTTCACCTGCGCGCCCGCCTCGCGGCCATACTGCACGCTATAGGCATTCTGCACTACGGCGGCTTCCTGGACTTCGTTTGTGCCCAGCAGCAGGTTGCTGGCGCCCGAGTTGTTCAGGTTCAGGAAGGCGTCATTGTAGTCGTTGCCGTTAATGGTGAAGAGATTCGATACCGCCGGCAGTCCATGCGAGGTGAAGTTGCCGTACCCCATCCCGGTGCTCATCTCGACGCCCGGCGCGGTGAACGCGATAGTCGTCATATCGCCCCCCGCCGTGGGCAGCTCCTCCATTTGCTTCGATGTGAAGGTAGAACTGAGGTTCGCGTTGTCGGAGTTGAGCAACTCCGCGGTACCGGTGACTTCAATCGTTTGGCCAACCGTCTGAACTTTCGCCACCAAATCCAATGTCGCCGTTTGGCCTACCGAGACGGCCAGTTTCGCGGTGTCCGAAATCAAGCCCGCGGACGCGGCGGAAATCGTGTAATTTCCTGGCTTCAAAAGCGGAAAACGATACGCGCCGGTGGTGTCTGTTTGCACCGCCCGGCTCTCGCCGGAGTCTATGTTCTTCAGCGTGACGGTCGCCCCGGGAACCACGGCCCCCGTCGCATCTCTTACCGTTCCGGCAATATCGCCGGTTGTGATGTTTTGTCCAAAAGAGCTTAGGGAAGCTCCTGCCAGCAGCAGGGCAATGGCGCCAAGCCGCGAAAGGAAATGGCGTGTCCTCATAAATCTCCTCAGTTTTGGGTGGAATTACCGGGCAGCATCCCCGGAAATTTGTCTGCGTCGGGCTAGGCACGCCTACAACCAAAGGTTAGGAGACGGTTAACTATTGGTTAAATAGTGGCTTACCGGACGCTACTCAAAAGGGCTAAATCCCAATACCAATTAACAACGGCTCAGAGCATCAACCGGCTGATCCCCTCTACCGGCTGTAAGGACTAAAGTTATCTACTTTATGGGATTTGGAAAGCGTGAATTCACTTTTGGGGAGAACTACAAATGGGGGCCGGCTTAGGCAGACGGGAAATCGTGATGGTTTTAACGAAGTTAAAAACATCGAGTAGCCTTTTCGAGCTACTGCTAGATAGCCACTTAGTCATGGACCTAACCGAATCACGGGAGGATTCGTTGGTCGCGTTGAGTTGCAGGGTCTGCCTTTGGCCCCCCGAAAAAAAGGCCGCACCCCGCGAGGGAGTGCGGCCTTCGTGCATCGGATTGATCGCGGTCAGAAGGTGAGTTTGCCGGATAGTTGCACCACCCGGACAGAATTATCAAACCCGAGGAAAGATCCGTACGGGCTTGTAGTGGTGGCGACCGTGCTGCTGATGATGCCGGTCGATCCATCACCCAGCGTTGCGTCCGGGAACCCGAAGTTGGGGTGGTTCAACGCGTTGAACGCCTGAATTCCGACGCCGAGCTTGAACCGTTCCTTGAAGGCGAAGTATCGATACAGGTTCAAGTCCATGTCGAAGTAGTGCGGTCCGAACAAATTGTTACGCGTTGCCGGAGACCATTCGGTAAAGTACGGGATGGTGGAACTGTCGAGATACACGGAGGAGTTGATGCACGGTGTCGCCACTCCGGGGTCGCCGGCAGCCGCCGCGCCGCAACTCATCTGTCCCCAGCCCTTCCCCAACGGGGTGCCGAATATGGCGCCGCCGCCGTTCCCGAGCACCGAGTTGTAGCCGTCGGTGACGGTGAACGGAAGCCCGCTCCGCCAGAAGACCTTACCCGAAAACTCCCAGCCGTTCACGATGTGGCCCACCGCCGCGCTGGACGGATGGAAAGTCGGGTTGATCAGGAAATCCCCCACGAAACTGTGCCGGATGTCGTAGCTTCCGTTGCCGTAGTTGTCGACACGGAGGCCCAGCGGGTTGATTTGTCCACCGCCATCCTCAGCGCCTCCGCTGCCGAACAGGCAGCCGTTGGAGCACTCGTCGAGTTCGTGCGAGAACGTGTAGCTGAAGTGAGCCGTGATCCAATGAGCCATCCTCTTGGTTACGATGAAGCTCAAGCCGTTGTAGTTGCTCATGGCGCCGGACTGCAACTGGGTATAGATCAGGTAGTTCGGCACCGCCGGGCTGCTGGGAATCCCCGGCACGCCGGGATACAGCCCGTATTCGTCATAGGCGTTGGGCCAGGCGTTGGTGTAGGGAAGCCGTGTCGTGCTGTTGCCCGCGTAGTTCATCGAGAAAACCAGGTCGTTGCTCACCTGGCGCTGCAACTGCAAGCTCCATTCCCGCACCATCGGCGCATGAATGGTGCCTACGATGGACGTGACGCTCGGAGCGCTAAAGGTGGCGCCCAGGGCTTTCAGTGCGGTAGAGATCTGGCCGTAGGTCTCGTTTAGCGAGAATGCGTTCGCTGATGCCTGCCATACAGCCGCGCCGCCGGCGGGGTCGAACGGCAGAATTCCCGCCGAGGGCCGCACGCGGAGAGCCACCGCGACCGGCGGATTGCCCAAAAGGTCGTCCACGAGCCCGGCCGCGGGATTGTCATACGCCAGCATGAAACCACCGCTGACCACCGTCTTGTGGCCGCCGCCCGGAGACCAGCTGAACCCGATGCGCGGCGAATAGACCAGACTGTCCACCCCAGGATAAGCCTGGTGTTGGCCCGGCGTAATGTCGGCGGAGTACGGCACGCTGCCCGGATTGGAGCTGCTGAAGCTGGCCAGCGTCTTATAATCCCCTTTCATATTGGCGAAACAGTTGAACTGGCAGACCGGGTTGGAATTGTGTTCCACGCGAAATGCCAGGGTGAGCTTCACGTTCGACGCCACGCTCCAGTCGTCTTCGGCGTATACTCCAAGTCCCCACATTGCGATCGGAACATCGGCCGCCAGGTTGTCCGTCTTGCGGTACTGGTAGGCCAGGCCGTTGACAAAGTTTTGAAGGCCGTTTGATGTATAGCCGAAATAGACCCCGGGATTGTTGAAGAAGAAATTGTGGTCGCTCACGTCATACCGGCGGAAGTTCTCGCCGAACTTCAAGCTGTGGGCGCCGCGATTTAACGTAAAGTCGTCTATGAACTGGTACTGCGTGACATTGCGGCCCTGCGGGAAGTCGTACTGGGCATTGAACCCGGAAAAAGGCACCGTGCCCGACGTCACGACTCCGTACGGGAAGGTGCTCGCCACTTTCTGCGGATCCTGAGCGAACTGCGCCACGTAGTGGCTGAAAGCGGTGGTGAAGTTGTTGGTAGCCCGCGCGCTCAGCACCTGCGTTTCCCCTAACTGCATGTCGTAAGCCGGCTGGTTCGAGAGAGCGTCGAAGTTCGGGCTGATATGGTCGATGGTTGTGGGCTGCAACCCGTGGTCGCCCTTGTAACGGAAGAAGAGGTTGCCGTTCTGGCCCAGCTTCTGGTCGGCCCGGAAGGACAGGATCCATTCGGAACCTAGTGCGCTGCCGCTGGATTCGAACCTTTCCTCGCACGGCGTGGTGGCCCCGTTATACCCGGGAAGCGATACCGAGGTGCAGGAAGACGGTTGGCTCGAAACCGGAACCACCTGTGCGCTCGATATGCCAGGCGCGTTGTCCCATAGACCGAGCATCGTCTTATATGCGCTGGCTTCGGCCGGCTCTAGATTGGTAACGTTGGTGAGGACTGCATTGGCGAATGCCGGAGTGGGAACGGTCTCCGATCCCACGGTCGGCAGCACGAAACGCAACCCCTCGGTGTCGACAAAGAAGAACGTCTTGTCTTTCCGGACCGGGCCTCCGAAGCTCGCGGCCCACTGATTGGCGTTGGAGAAGGGCTTGGAGTCGCCATAGTAGTTATTGAACCAGTCGTTGGAGTTCATAACCCGGCCGTTCCACCAATATGCCGCGTTGCCGTGAAACTGATTGGTCCCGGACTTGGTCACGTAGGTCACCTGCGCTCCCGAGAGTTGACCGTACTGGCCCCCATACGGATTGGCGATAACCGTGGCCTCTTGCAATTCGTTCTGCCCAATGGTGAGGTTCGAGGCGCCCGAATTGTTGATGTTGAAGTACGGGTCCATGTCGTTCTCGCCGTTCACGGTGTAGAGGTTCGAAGTGGCCGGCAGCCCGTTGATCTGGAAATTGCCGTAACCGCCGGTGGTGTTGACTACCACTCCGGGTGCGGTATACGCGATGTTCGTGATGTCTCCGCCCGCCGAGGGCAACTGCGTCAGTTGCTGGGGCGTGAACGAGGTATTGGTGCTCGCCTCGGTATTCACCAGTGGCGCCTCGGCCGTGACCTCCACGGTCTGCGTGGATTGGCCGACCGTCAGGCTCATGTCGACCGTGGCGGCGTTTCCTACCACGACTTCGGTGGTCCGCTCCAGTTTCTGAAAACCGGCCGCGGCTGCCGTCACCGAGTAGCGTCCCGGTTTCAGCAGGAGGAATCGATATTCCCCAATGGCGCCGGTTTTTACCTCCTGCGTAGTGCCGGTATCCAGGCTCTTCAACGTGACGGTTGCGTTCTGAATGACCGCGTTACTCGAATCTCTTACCACGCCCGCGATTTCACCCGTAGTCAGCGACTGGGCGATCACTGCCTGGGCCAGTAAAAGGACCCCGATCAGCAGCCAGGAAATTCTGGTTCCCGCAATCTTCTTCATACTGTCTCCTCAAGAATTGGAAACTACAAACCGGGACATGCCGCGCCCCTCGAAGATGGGGCCGCGACCCACTTCCCACACAAAGCGACAATCAATCGAATATATATTACAGTATCACAGGTCTGAAACACTTAATTTTTTTGAACTACCAATGAAACCGGGTTGGCGGCTTGCAGAATCTGCCTCCTGGAATATTGGCCGTAACAGTACTTGTCTGCGCGTAAAACAAAGAGGGCTCTGAGCGAGAATTCGTAAAGAGTGCCATTCTACGCGGCCTTCTCGATTTTGTGAAAAGCGACGTATTGGGTGTTGGTGACGGCCATCCGCCTTAC
>Ga0335073_10008949_pt1 | contig 14038 bp, 14 predicted proteins | sample Lox_Sample_22_FD_207093 | JGI IMG/M metagenome (GOLD analysis project Ga0335073, IMG submission 207093) | Soil microbial communities from Loxahatchee National Wildlife Refuge, Florida, United States - Lox_Sample_2.2 | ecosystem: Environmental > Terrestrial > Soil > Wetlands | place: USA... | reverse complement strand
CCGCGTGCCCGCGCAGGAAGTCGTCCCTGGCGCCGTTCATCAGCCCGGCGATGGCATCGCGCGCCGCGCGCTCGTCCGCCGTGCCCCGCGCCGAAGGCGGCAGGCGGCCGATGAGGGCACGCCCGCGCGCCAGGTAACCGGTCAGGGCTTCCACCGAAATTTTGAACGCCCCGTCTCGGGGCGGGACCGCGTCCGCGAATTCGGTCAGGTCGGCGGCGGGCAACCCCGCCCGCTCCAGCAGTCCGGCAGGAAAGGAGGCGGTGGTCATCCCAACATCATCACCGCCGGCCGGCCGCGAGGTACAGACAGATGACTCGGTCGCGCGGTAAACAAAGGGGACACTCCGGCCGAAGGGATGAATCATGATCGAGCCCTATCAGGCCCTCGGCCTGGTCCCCACCATGCGCGGCATTCGACACCGCGACGAGATCGCGACAAATCTCGAGCACCTCTCGCACTTGATCAAGGCCGCGTCCTGGCTGTCCAGCCTCGACCTCCCGGTCCGGCTCATCGCCGTGCCCGAGGGCGCATTACAGGGGTTCAACGACGAGGTCCTCGACCTCGACCATGAAACATTCGCCCGGGAGTGTGCGATCGATGTTCCCGGGCCCGAGACGGATTACCTCGGCAGGCTGGCCCGCCAGTGGAACGCGTTCATCATGGCCCAGGCCAAGGCCCGCCACCCCGAGTTTCCCGGCCGGTTCTTCAACGTCGGCTTCGTCCTCTCGCCCGAGGGCGAGGTGATCCTGCGCCACCACAAGGTGGTGCCGCTGCTCCCGGTCGAGCACTCGATGACACCGCACAACGTCTGGGACAAGTGGATCGAGCTCTACGGGCGCAACCTGGACGCGTTCTACCCGGTGGCCGACACCGAGATCGGGCGGCTGGGGTTCCTGATGGCCAACGAGGGCTCGTACCCGGAGAACGCGCGCGGCCTGGCCATGAACGGCGCCGAGGTCGTCTACCGGGGCCCGTATCCGCATCCGCACGTGGGCAACGGCCTGTTCGAGATCCAGAACCGGGCTCGGGCACTCGACAACAATATGTACTTGATTGCCTGTAATGTCGGTACTTATTACCTGTATTCCGATTCCGATGTCCCGATCGACACCTTCGGCGGCGGCTCGGCGGTGATCGACTATCGCGGCCAGATCGTCGGGCGCCACGATTACAGCGGCGGGTCATCCTGGGTCGCGGGGACCATCGACGTGGAGGCGCTGCGCCGGTTCCGCGCGAGCGCCCAATGGGACAACTGGGCGAAGGACCTTACGACCGAGCAGTACCAGATCATCTACGAGGAGCCGGTCTACCCGAAGAACATCTACCTGCACCGAGCGCCGTACGACCACGACCAATACCGGCACGAGGTGACAGCCAGGCAGATCGAGCTCATGCACGAACGCGACATCTGGGTGCGCCCCGACGGCCGGTAGCGCCCCGGCGGCCGGTAGCGCCCCGGCTCCGCCCGGCGATGATCGGACGGAACCGGGGCGCAGCCCCCGCACGCGGCGGCTCAGGCGTTCTGCGGTGCGGGGTTGTGCTGCGGGGCGGCGGCGGGCAGGCGGGACGCGCGGACGCGGAGCCCGGCGGTGCGCACGAGGATCATGACGACGGCCATGATGATCAGCCCGTCGGTGATGGCGGCGAGGCTGACCTGGCTGGCGATCGCCCAGGCCACGATCTGCGGTTCGAACCAGTGCGCGGCGCCCCAGGAGAAGGCGGCCCGGGCGCCGATCACGGCGGTCCAGAAGATCGCGTACGGCCATCCGGCCCGGCTGACCGGGCGCCCGGTGGCCGGGCTGCGGTACACCCCGATCAGGCCCAGGGCGGCCAGCCCGCCGAGCACTCCGGCCACGGCGCCGGCGATCTCGACCATCAGGCCGGTGCCGTGGGTGACCGGCTTGTCGAGGAACAGCGGGATGATCACGGCCGCGGCGATGACCGGGCGGATCAGCCGCGCCGCGCCGATCTTGCGCGCCGGGCCGGCGTCGGTGGCCAGCACCGTGGTGAGCACCACGCCGTTGACGATCATCGCTTCGGTCAGTTCTGACAGCATCTGATGCTCCTGGGGGACTCGGTTGTGCGCTGATGAGGTCAACGATCGCCGCCGCGGGCCGCCACCGGATCGGAGCCAGGGCTGGTCTCCGGCATGACCCGGGTCACCCCGGGTGTCAGACCGCGAGTCAGCCCACGGGCTGACGCCGTGGTTTGCCCGGTCGGCCGATACTGGGTACATGCCGCGCATCGTCAACTGGTTGATCCGCGCCTCAGGGCTGCTGTGGGTCGGGCTGCTGACGTTCCTGGTTCCGGCCAGGGAGGCGTCCGGTCACCTGGTGCCCTACGCCCTGCCGGTCCAGATCGCGGGTTTCATCCTGCTCCTGCTCGGCTTCCTGGCCTGGACCGTGATCGACTACCTGCCGGCCGCGGCGCGCGACTTCGGCCGGTGGCTGGCGATCGACCTCGGCGTGATGGCCGTAGCGGCCGGGTTCGCCGCCCCCGCGGGCGGCGGCGGCACCGCGATGGTGGCGTTCGCGTTCGTGGCGGCGCTGATCGCCGGCGGTGATTTCGGTCTGATCAGGGCGCTGGCGGTAACCCTGGCGGGCGTCCTGGCCGTCGAGGTCAGCTCCCTGGCCTTCAGCTCGGGCCTCGGCGCCATGATCGGGCTCCCGCTGGTGGTGCTGGCCGGTTTCGTGATCGGGCGCAACCGGGTCGCCTACCGGATCCAGGCCGAGCAGTCCGCCATGCTGCTGGCCAAGAACGAACGGCTCCAGGCCGAGCAGCGCCGGGCCGACCTGCTCGACGAGCGGGCCAGGATCGCCCGCGAGATCCACGACGTGCTGGCGCACTCGCTCGGCGCGCTCGGAATACAGATCCAGGCCGCCCGGTCGGTGCTGGCCAAGGATCCGGAGCGGGCGGGCGAGCTGCTGGCCGCCGCCCAGCAGATGGCCGCCGAGGGCCTGGTGGAGACGCGCCGGGCCGTGCACGCCCTGCGCACGGACACCGTGCCGCTGACCGAGGAGCTGGCCCGGGTCAGCGACACCTACGCGGATCGCTATCAGGTCGCGGTCAGCTTCGACACCGCCGGCGCGCCCGCGGCGCTGCCGCCGGACGCGACGGTCGCGCTGCTGCGGATCGCCCAGGAGGCCCTGGTCAACGCCGCCAAGCATGCGGCCGGGCAGCGCGTAGCGGTCCGCCTCGACTACGGCGATGCCGATGTCAGGCTCAGCGTCCGCAACGACCTGGCGCCCGGCGCGGAGTCAGGCCAGGAGGCGGGCGTCGGCACGGTCAACGGCGGCTACGGGCTGACCGGCATGCGGGAGCGGCTCCGGCTGCTGGACGGGAGGCTGGAGGCCGGGCGGCAGAACGGCCAGTGGGTGGTGACCGCCGAGCTGCCGCGTCAGGATGCTGAGATCATGGGTGCGTGACGTCCGAGGCAGGCAAGGCTCCGCTGCGCATCGTGATCGCCGACGACCAGGCCAGCGTGCGTCAGGGCCTGGTCCTGCTCCTCGGCGGCCTGGACGACGTCGAGGTGGTCGGCGCCGCGGCCGACGGGGAGCAGGCGCTGCGCCTGGTGGCCGAGCACAGGCCCGACGCGATCCTGCTGGACCTGCACATGCCGGTGCTGGACGGGATCGGCGCCACCCGGCGGCTGACCGCCGAGCACCCGGAGGTCGCCGTCGTCGTCCTCACCACCTACGCCGACGACTCCTCCGTGCTGGAAGCCCTGCACGCCGGGGCCCGCAGCTACCTCACCAAGGACGCCGACCACGCCGACATCGCCAGGGCACTGCACGCGGCGGCGACCGGGCTGACCGTGTTCGACCCGCGCGTGCACGCCACCCTGCTGGCCGCGACGGCCGCTGCGCAGCCCGCGGCGCCGGCCGGCCCGCCCCCGGACGGGCTGACGGCCCGAGAAGTGGAGATACTGGGCCTTGTCGCCCACGGCATGACGAACCCGGAGATCGCCGCGCAGCTGTTCCTGAGCAACCACACGGTCAAGACCCACATCGGCCGGATCTTCGCCAAGACCGGGTCCAGGGACCGGGCAGCCGCCATCGGCTACGCCCACCGCCACAACATCGGCTGACCCTGCCGCGCCCGGTGCGGGGCGCTTACCAGGGCCCGCGCCCTCCGCGCCGGCCCGCCCTGCCGCCGATCAGGCGGACCACGATCATCGCGACGACGGCGAGGGGGATGAGCCCGCCGGTGAAGTGGCCGCCGTCGTGGCCGGAAAACAGCGTGGCGACGAGCACGACCAGCGCCACGGCGACCGGCACGATCAGCATGCGCCGGTATACGGCCGGGCTGGCGGGCGGCGGACTGGCCGGTGACGGTGGCATCGCGGACGGCTGGGGCCGTGGCAGGTCGGCGAACAGGACCTCGAGATCGCCCCCGGTCCGCGCCCGCAGCGCCTGGCCGGATCGCTCGTCGAACTCCTCCGATGTCAGCCGGCCGGCCTGGAAGTGCTCGCTCAGCTCTGAGACCGCCCGGTCTCGCTCGGCATCGGATACCCGCAGGTCACCGGGCTGGAAGTTCGTGCTCATTCCTCGACAGTACGTCGCCTCCCAGCGGCTCCGCATCGGACCAGGGGCCGGCATCCGGTATGACAGGGTTCATACCAGCGATGGACGAAGGCGCGTCGAGAGGCTCACGTCACGGTGCCGGAGCGGGGGTGTCGCCCTCGCCGATGATCAGCGCCGCCTCGGACAGGCGGCCTGGCTTGATGATCACCAGTCCGGTCAGGGCCAGGATCCCCGCGACCAGCCACCCGATCGCGATCCAGATCGCGAGGTCGGACGGGTACGGGGGCTGCGGCGACACGTTCTTGATGAACAGGTAGACGATGGCGGCCACGGCGACGATGGGCAGCAGGCCGTGCCACAGCGGCCGGAACGTGCCCAGCCGGGTGAAGTACCGGGCAAGGGCAAACTGGGCCAGCGCGTAGACGCCCAGTGCGCAGAGCGTCACGACGAGACTGAGCAGCGAGAAGGCCGGCAGCGGCCCGAAGCCGAACCCGAAGCCGAGCCCCATCGCGATCGCTGCCCCGAGCACGAGGGTCAGTGAGGCGGCTGGCCCCAGTAGGTGCGCCCCAGGGTGTCCCAGGGCGCCGCGTCGGCAGGCAGCTTCGCGATGCCGGGCAGCCCCCAGCCGACGGTGGTCACATAGAAGAAGAACAGGAACACGATGCCGATACCGGTCGTCGTGATCAGGATGGCCCGGGGCACCGTGCGCCGCGGGTCCTGCGCCTCCTCACCGAGATAGGCCGGCGCCTCGAAACCGGTGAACGCCAGCACGCCGAACACCGCACCGACCACGACGCCGCTGAACCCGGACGGGCTGGCGCCGGGATCGAAGACATGCGGATGCCAGTCGCCGCCTGGCGCGCCCTTGACCAGAATCGTGACCGCGAGGGCCAGCAGGACACCGAGTTCGAACGTCAGCAGGGCCAGGCCAGCCGGTGACGAAACCGGCGCGCACGCCGAGCGACTCGCGCACGAACGCGAAGAACGACCCGGCGTGCGAGATCCGCTGCGAGAACCGGTAGACGGCGTTCATGATCACCAGCACGACCACGAACGCGACGACGATCGACAGCGGCATCGCCGCGCCGGCGTTCGCCGCGATCGGGATCGGCAGGAACAGGATCGCGGCGGCGGGCGTGATCACCGCGAGCGACGTGATCACCGCGTGGCGGACCCTCAGCACGCCGGGACGCAGGCCCCCGTCCTGGTGCCGCGCGCCGGAGTCCGCTGCCGGAGCAGCCATGCCGTCTCCTTCGGGCCGGGCCCATTGCGAGGACACGAGACATCGCTTAGCGTAACCACGCGATCGGTGCGCTAATCCTGGAATTTAGGCGAAAGTGGCACAGCGATGACCGAAGGTGCACGGCAGCAGGTGCCGCCGTATATGGCCGTGGGACTCTCCACGGTCGTCCACGGCATTGGCAGCCGCGGCGACATCGAGCGGAACCTTGCGATCGTCGAGGACGCCATTCACGCGGCCGTCTCGATCATCGGGATCAACCTGCCCGTCCGGCTGATCGCGCTGGCCCGAGGTGATCGACAGGCGTTTCTTCAACACGCTGTTCGTCATCTCGAGAGACGGCGAGATCGTGCACAAGGCGGCGAAGAACCATCTCTGGTGCCGCGAGCGGTCATGCGTGCCGCACGACGTGTACGACCGGTGGGTGGAAATGTTCGGTGACGGGATCGATGCCTTCTACCCGGTCCTGCGTACCGACGACATCGGCAACGTGGGCACGATCTGCTGCTCCGACGGAGAGTACCCGGAGGCGGTGCGCGCGCTCGCCTTCAACGGCGCCGAGGTGGTCTACCGCCCGAGCGAGGCGGTGCCGATGACCCAGACTGGGCTGGAGCCCGGCGGGACGTGGCTGCTGCAGAACCGGGCGCACGCGCATTTCAACAACGTCTACATGGTCTGCCCGAACGTCGGCCCGGTCTACGTGCACCCGAAGATGGAGCATCCGTACGACATCGGGGGCGGCAATTCGCACATCGTCGATTACCAGGGAGCCGTGCTCGGTCACAGCTCATCGGGCTCAAATACGTTCGTGGCCGGGATCATCGATATCGAGGCGCTGCGCCAGTTCCGCACGATGAACCTCAACTCGAACTGGATGAAGGACTTGCGGACCGAGATATTCCGGCGCATGTACGACGAACCGGTGCATCCGAAGAACCTCTGGCTGGATGACGAGCCGCGCCGGCACGCCGATGTGGACGAGATCTACCGCGCCAACATCGCCCGGCTGGTGGAGCGGGGCAGCTTCACGCCTCCGGCCAGGGCGTTCCCGGGAGCGCGGTACATCCCGCCGGACCAGGCGCCGGACTCCGGTGACTGGGAGCAGGTCAGGCAACTCTGGTCCCCCGACGGCGAGTAATAAGCGCTTCAATCGCTTTCATCCGGGCCAAACAATCATCTCACCATAGTCCGGATGCCGCACGGCGTGTTCGCGCGTGCGTCATTGAATTGCTCTGACCGGCGGGTCATACTCCGTGACGTCTGCCCATTGGCTGCCGGATGAGACGACGTTACAGGAACATTAAATGATCCCATTTATGACCCGCCTGAAGTACCCGCTCGCAAGGCCGCCGGCCGACGGCGCCGCGCGGTCGAGGATCCCGCTGCGGATCCTCGGCGGGGCCGCCTGCGTGGCGATCTGCGCCGCCGTGGCGGCCCTGCCTGCCGGCGGCGCCACGTCGCCGCGCGGGCACAGGACGCCGGCCGTGGCCGCCGCCTTCAGCCGGATCTTCGTCGTGACCAGCCTGGCCAGCTCCGGGCCGGGCACGCTGCGTTCGGCGATCTCGCAGGCCAACGCGGGTCCGCGCGGCGCTTCGGCGGCCATCAGGTTCCGCGTGCGCGGGACGATCACCCTCTTCAGCCCGCTCCCGGCCGTCATCCGTCCGGTGGTCATCGACGGCACGTCGGCGCCGACCTACCGCGGCGGCGCGCCGGTCGTCGCGATCAACGGCAACCAGCTCGGCGGGCTGAGGTTCTCGGCCGGATCGGCGGGCTCCGAGCTGCTGGGCCTGGCCGTGGACAACGCGGACGGCAACGGGGTCACGCTGGACGCCGGGCGCATCACCCTCAATCGCGATTACATCGGGCTGAACCTGCTCGGGCGGGTGGCCGGCAACCGCGGCGACGGCGTGTACGCGTCGCCGTCCTCGTCGGGCAACCTGATCGGGGTCAACAGGACGGCGGCCACGGGGTACGTGGCGAACGTCATATCCGGGAACCGGCGCGACGGCATCGAGCTGTATGGCTCGTCCCGCAACACACTCGAGTCCAACCGCATCGGCACCGACCCGACCGGCCGGCTGGCGATCTCCAACGGCGGGAACGGCGTCGTGATCACCGGGCGGTCTGACCGTAACGAGATCGGCGGCACCGCCTTCGTCGACCACGCCACCGGCCAGGCGAACAACCCGACCGGCGACGAGGGCACGGTGACGCCGGTGTTCGTCGTGCCGCCGCTCGGCAACCAGATATCGGGCAACGCGCGGAACGGCATGGTCATCAGCGACGGCTCCCGGGGCAACGTGCTCAACGGGAACTTCATCGGTACGACCCCCGACGGCGACGGCCCGGTCGGCAACGGCGGCGACGGGGTCTGGATCAACCGCGCGAGCAATAACCAGCTCATCGGCTGCACGTTCGTCAACAACCCGTTCGTGTACTACAACGTGGTCAGCGGCAACCGGAGAAACGGGCTGCGCGTTACGGACGCCGATGACACGGTCGTGCAGGGAAACTTCTTCGGCAGCGCCGCCAACAACTCGGCGACGGTGCGCAACAGGCTTGACGGCATCCTGGTCGATGGCTCGTCGGCCAGCGCCCAGGTGGGTGGGGTCATCCCGCTCGGCAACGTCTCGTCGGGCAACGGCCGCAACGGCCTCGAGGTGGCGGGCCGGGCCCGCGGGCTCGTCTCGTTCAACACCTTCTCGGGTCTGCACGCCTTCGGCGGTGCCGCCCCCAACGGGAACGACGGCGTGCTCGTCACCTCCACCGGGGGCGACAACCTGCTCCGGACGAGCGTGTCGTCAGGAAACCGGCACAACGGCTTCGAGCTGGCCGGCAACGCGTCGGGGGTGACCGTCGAGCCGGTCATCGCCGGCCTGGACACCGACGGCCAGGCGCTGTTGCCCAACGGCCGCGACGGGATCCTGGTCGACGGCCGGGCACACGACAACGTCATCGGCGGCACCCTGCGCTCGGTGATCCCGCAGGACACCTTCTCCGGCAACCGCGGTTACGGCCTGGCGATCACCGGCCGGGCGCACGACAACACGGTGATCGACAGCTACATCGGAACCAACATCCTCGGCCTGAAGGCACTCGGCAACGCCAGCGGCGGGGTGCTGGTGGCCCAGGCAGCGAACCGGAACTCGATCGGCGCGTTCGGCAAGCGTGCACCGTCGAACCTGATCAGCGCCAACCGCGGGAACGGGGTGACGCTGCTCAGGTTCACCGCGTTCAACCGGGTGCTCAACAACTTCATCGGTCTCGACAGGACCGGGCGTCGGCGGCTGCCCAACGCGGGCCGGCCCGTGCTCAACCTTGGCCGGCGCAACGTGGTGCGGGCCAACCGGACCTCATAGCGCCCGGGCCCACCCCAGTCGGGGCGTAATGACTGCTGGTCGGGCTGAGCCAGTCGATCCAGCGACCGGACGGGTGGGCGCGGGCGAGCAGTCGCCCGCGGTCCGTGCCGCGGTGGAAGGTGCGGGCGCCGAGGAGGGCGAACACGCCGTGGCGCCGGTGACCGTCGGCCAGCCCGGCGGGCACGGGGAGCCCCTGCACGCTCTCGCGCCCTGCGGGCCCGAACGGGACCAGGGGATCGAGCGACAGCCAGGTCACCGGGCGCTCGCGGCCCGCCTCGGCCAGGATCGCGGCCAGGCTGGCGCGGCGCTGCGGTTCGAGAAACACGGCCAGGTAGGCGTCGACCACGACCACCCGGCCGGGCCGTCGCGGGCCCGCGTGCACGCCCGGCCGCAGGTCCGCGAGGACGGCGGGGAGCGCGTCCACGGCGTCACCGGCCACGACGGCGGCCGGGTGGCGCCGGGCCACGTCCACCGCCGCCGCCAGCCGGGACAGGGCGCTCGCCTCCGGCGGCGCGCACGCCTCCAGCCAGGCGCAAGCGTCCGGGTCTCGCAGGTCGACAGGGCGGACGTCGATGCCCACCCGCTCCGCGACCGGGGGCAGGCCGGCTGGCGGCGGGCGACGGTCGCCGCGCAGCTCGCAGTCCAGCCGGACGCCGGCCGTCGGCGGCCCGAACGCCCCGGCCCCGACCCGGTAGCGGTACCGGTCCAGGTGCAGGCCGAGCCCGGCTCCGGTGCCCAGGTCGACCAGCGTGACCGGTTCGGCGCTGGCGGCCGTCGTGGCCCCGATCGCCAGGGCGATCTGGACGCACCGGGCCACCTCGTTCATCTGGTACCGGCGCTCGGCGCACAGCGCGGCGATCTCATCCGTGCAGCCGGTCATGAAGTCCCAGGCCGCGGCGAAGAAGCCGTCGTCGAACCCGGGCTGCGGCGCTCCCGGCGCCGGGAAGTAACCGGCCAGCGGTTCCGGCCGGTCGCGGCGCACCAGAAAGGAGATCGCGGCGCTGGCCAGCAGCGCCGGCAGACGGTCCGGCGGCAGATGGGCCAGCCGTTCGCGCAGCCCGTCGTGCGCCGCGATGGCTCGGAACAGGCCGGCCGTCAGCCGCCACGAGGACGGGGTGCCGGGCCCGGACCAGCCCGCCGCGACCTCGAGTGCCTCATCCCGGATCTGGCCGGCCCCTGCCGCGCGCATGTCGCCCCCTGTGTTTGCCCGTTCACTGCACGCTATCTTGGTGGGCCTGCCCCCCCAGCAGGCGGAGGCTCATCCCCCCGCCGCAGTGGGGCTGGTTGCGTATCGTGACTGGTGTGGGAGAAGGCCCGTCGGTGCAGGCAGCCCCCAGGCGTGCCCTGGACCTGCGCGATGAGCCGTTCCGCACGATGACCATCCGCCGGGCGATCCTGCTCGGGCCGATCTCGCCGCGAACCTGGCGTTCGGTCATCAGCCTCGTGGTCTCGCTGGTGACCGGCGCCGTGTTCTTTGTCATCCTGATCTTCGCGCTGCTGGTGTCGGGCGCGCTGTCGTGGATCGTCGGGCTGGGGATGCTGGTCCTGTCGTTCACGCTCCGGCTCGCGGCCCGGATGGCCGGCCTGGACCGCCGCCGGGTGCGGCGTTTCGCTGGCGTGCACGTGGACCCGGCGGTGCTCCCGGAACCCGCGTCCGACTTGTCGTTCCGGCAGCGGCAGAAGGCCTGGGCACAGTCACCAGCGGTGCGGCGGCTGGTCGTGTACCAGTTGGTGCGCCTTCCGGTGACGGCCGCGTCGCTGACCGCGCTGGGCTTCACCGTGGCCGGAGTCTTCGAGGCGTTCAACCGCGGCGACGCGTCCTACATCCGGTTCGCGCTGACGCTCGTGTGTTTCTTCGGCTGGCCGCTGGTGGCCAGGCTGGGCGCGGCCGTCGACGTGAGCCTGGTCCGCTGGCTGCTCGGGACGAGCCGGAGCGGGCAGCTATCCGCCGAGGTGCAGCGCCTGGGCGAGGCCCGCACGCTCGCCGTGGAGTCCGCCGAGACCGAGCGCCGCCGGATCGAGCGCGACCTGCACGACGGCCTCCAGCCCAAGCTGGTATCGCTGGCCCTGGAGATCGGCCTGGCCAAGGCCAGGTTCGAACGCGACCCGGACGCGGCCAGGTCGCTCATCTATCGCGCGCACGACGAGGCCAAGACCGCGATCGAGGACCTGCGCAACCTGGTGCGCGGCATCCACCCTTCGGTGCTGGACGAACGCGGCCTGGACGCCGCCCTGTCCGCGCTCATCGCGAGCTGCCCGGTTCCGGTGCACGTCGAGGTGACGCTGAGCCGTCGCCCGGACCAGACCAGGGAGGCCGTGGCCTACTTCGTGGTCGCCGAGGCGATCACCAACGTGACCAAGCACTCCGGCGCCACCAGGGCGTCGGTGATCATCAACGAGGCTGCCGGGCTGCTGCGCGTTGTGGTCGAGGACAACGGTCAGGGCGGGGCGCGGACCGATCCCGGCGGCGGCCTGGCCGGCCTGGGCGCCCGGGTCACGGCGATCGACGGTACCTTCACGGTGACCAGTCCCCCAGGGGGACCGACCTTCATCGAGGCGGTGATTCCGTGCTCGCCGTGATCGCGGACGACAGCGTGCTGCTGCGCGAGGGGATCACCCGGTTGCTGGCCGAGGACGACATCGAGGTCGTGGCCGGGGTCGGGGACGCCGCGGCGCTGCTGACCGCGGTGGAAACCCACAAGCCCGACCTGGCCGTCGTCGACGTGAGGATGCCGCCCGGCCATAGGGACGAGGGGCTGCGCGCGGCGATCGAGATCCGGCGCCGCTGGCCGGGCGTGGCGTTGCTGGTGCTGTCCCAGTTCGTCGAGGAGCGGTACGCGACCGAGCTCCTGGCCGGGGACACCGAGGGCATCGGGTACCTGCTCAAGGACCGGGTGGCCGACGTGGCCGAGTTCATCGAGGCGGTGCGCCGGGTGGCGGCGGGCGGCACCGCGCTCGATCCCGAGGTGGTCCGCCAGCTCCTGGCCCGCAGCCGCCGGGCCGACCCGCTCGCCCGGCTCACGGCCAGGGAGCGGGAGGTGCTCGCGCTGATGGCCGAGGGACGATCGAATTCGGCCATCGCGGAGACGCTCGTGGTCTCGATGGGCGCGGTGGAAAAGCGCGTGGCCAACATCTTCATGAAGCTCGACCTGCCGCCCGACGACGAGCAGCACCATCGCCGGGTGCTCGCGGTGGTGCGTTACCTGAACTCCTGACCGGGTTGCGAGCGAGGTGCCGGCCGGTGAGCCGACCATGACCCGCACGCCGTGGCGGCGCGGGCGCCGCGTGGCCGTTGCCGCCGCGGTGGCCGCCGGCCTGGCCGCGGCCGCCGTTCTGGCCGCGGTGGTTATGCTCGCCGGGCATGGCGGTGTCGCGACGGCTCCTGCTGCGGCGTCGGCCGCGGGGGTGCCCGCCCCGCCGCCGGGCTGGTCGACGGTGTTCGCCGACGGGTTCAACGGCCCGGCGGGCAGCGCGCCGTCATCGAGCTGGCGTTACATCAGCCAACCGGCGGTCCGGTTCGGCAACGCAGTCACCGAGACCCTGACCAGCTCAACGAGCAACGCCTACCTCGACGGCCGCGGGGACCTGGACATAACAGCCCGTGCGCACGGGCGCCAGTGGACATCCGCCCGCATCCAGACCACCACGCCGGACATCGGGGCGCCACCGGGCGGCGAACTCGAGGTGATCGCGTCGATCGAGCAGCCGGATCCGGCCGGCGGCCTCGGCTACTGGCCGGCGTTCTGGATGCTCGGACCCGGGCGGTGGCCCGAGCACGGTGAGATCGACATCATGGAGGACGTCAACGCGCTCTCCGAGCACTCCGGCACCCTGCACTGCGGGGTCCTGGACCAAGGGCCGTGCCGTGAGACGTTCGGCCTGGTCAGCGGCCTGCTGCCGTGCCCGGGCTGTCAGGCCGGCTACCACACCTACGCCGTGATCATCGATCGGGCCGACGCCGCCGATGAATCGGTCACCTGGTATCTGGACGGCCGCCAGTTCTACCGGATCACCGAGGACCGGATCGGCGCGACGGTCTGGCGAGCCGCCGTGGACCACGGCTTCTGGATCATCTTCGACCTGGCCGTCGGCGGCGCCTACCCGGACGGTGTCTGCGGCTGCACCACCCCGGTCGCCGCGACCACGCCGGGGGCGACGATGCGCGTCGCCTACGTCGCCGCGTACCAGACCGGGTAGGTCAGGCGCGGCAGGTCGCCGCGGCGGGCGGGTTCCAGCGACGCGGCATGGTCCCCGGCCGGGCCGACGCCGAGCGTGAACGGGTCCCACCACTCATCGAAGCTGGCGTACCGGGTCGAGACGGTCAGCGTGGTGGCCCGCGCCCCGGCGAGCCCGGCGGCGGCGAACCGCCGGGCGAGATCCCCCTCGCGCGAGAACGGCGTCAGGGAACCAGCGCGCGGTTCAGCGCGGCCCGCCCTTGCTCGCGATCGCCGGACCAGGAGAGCGCGGGATCGTCGGCGGCCAGCCGGCCCCACAGCACCAGCAGGAGGCCGGCGGCGGTGCCCTCGACCGCGGCCACCGGGTCCCCGGGCCCGAGCAGCCAGCTCGACCCGGTATCGGTCGCCGTTAGGCGGACGGCGTGCGGCGGCGGGTGCGTGCGGCCAAGCCGGATCTGGCGCGGCAGCATCGTGTCGACCACCTCGGCCACGCCGTCGTCGGCGAGAGCCGGGTCGATGAAGCCGCCGGCCGCGACCGCGTGCTCGGCGTCCCACCGGTGGATCAGTGTCTCCATGCACCGCCGGCGTTGCCAGAAGCCGACGGTGGGCGGCGGCGCGATCGTCCAGGCGGGCGCGTCGGGGTCGGCGTCCAGGGCGGCGAGCAGCACAGCGCCGGTCCCGCTCAGCCAGGCGGCAAGGGCGGCCGGGTCGCGAGGCCCCGGGGCGGCCTCGAGATCGCCG
>Ga0335073_10008948_pt1 | contig 14039 bp, 11 predicted proteins | sample Lox_Sample_22_FD_207093 | JGI IMG/M metagenome (GOLD analysis project Ga0335073, IMG submission 207093) | Soil microbial communities from Loxahatchee National Wildlife Refuge, Florida, United States - Lox_Sample_2.2 | ecosystem: Environmental > Terrestrial > Soil > Wetlands | place: USA... | reverse complement strand
GTCCAGACGATGCTGCAGAACAAGCAGTACCCGGACATCATCGAGGGCGAGTCGCCGCTCGAGTTCGCGCAGGACGGCATCGCTTACCCGGCCAGCAAGGTGCTCTCCGCAAGCACGTACAGCAACATGCTCAAGCTGTTCATGACCGCGGACTCCTATAAGGGCACCGCCTATGGCATGCCGTTCACAACCAGCTCGCGGACGCTCTTCTACAACAAGCTGCTGTTCGCCAAGGCCGGTATCACCACGCCCCCCACGACGTGGGCGCAACTGAAATCCGACGCCGCGAAAATCAAGCAGAAGACAGGCAAGATCGGCTTCGGACTGCCGCTTGGGAATGAAGAGGCAGAAGCTGAGTCGCTGCTCTGGTTCCTCGGCAACGGCGGTGGTTACCTGAACAGCAGCGGTAAGTACGACATCAACAGCCCGCAGAACATCCAGACCTTCCAGTTCCTGAACAGCCTGGTGAAGGCGGGCGACACTGAGCCAGGACCAGGCACCCAGGACCGCACGCCCTTGTGGGAGCAGTTCGCGGCAGGTCAGGTCGGCATGATCAACGGATCGCCGGCCCTCATTCCGATCATTCAGGCGGCCGGGAAGCTGACCTCCTCGGACTGGGCCTCGACCGACATCGCGGGCAAGAACGGGCCGCTGAACAGCACGCTTGCCGTGGCCGACTCGATCGTCGCGCTGAACACCCAGGGACACGCGAGCCAGATCAAGACGTTCCTGGACTTCGTCTACCAGAACAAGTACCAGCTGCAGTTCGACAAGGAGTACGACCTGCTGCCGGCCACGACGTCGGCTATCAGCGCGCTGTCGTCGGACGCAACGTTCGCGCCGTTCCTGAAGCGGCTGCCGAGCGGCACGCTGTACCCGTCGACCACGAACTGGCAGCAGGTCGACGACGACATCAAGACCACGATCGGCAGCGCCATCGGCGGGAACCCGGCGTCGGTACTCGGTGCGATCCAGCAGAAGGCAACGTCGAGCAGCTGAGTCAGCCGCAGAGCTAAGTCAGCCTGCAGTCTTGGGGGCCGCGGCAACCGCGGCCCCCAAGACGCGTCAGCACAGCTGTAGCCAACCCACCGTCAAAGCACTATCTCGGAGATCAGCATGCAAGAGACCACCGCGGAAGTGGCCGCGGCTGGTGAAAAGGCACCGAAGCGAACGCCGGACCGTCGCGCGCCGGGTGCCGGGCGCCGGCTCGGCCGTCGCTTGCTGCCCCTGGCCTGGGTAGGACCGGCTGCGGGCCTCATCGTCTTCGCGGTGATCTGGCCCGTGTACGAGATGTTCCAGACCTCGTTCCAGAACATCTCGCCCATTGGCATCGTGCTCGGCTCGAGCGGCACGAAGAACTACTCGACGCTGTTCCACGAGCCGGCGTTCGGCTCGGTGGTGGTAAGGACGATCGTCTGGACTGTCGTCGTGGTGACAGTCACCATGGCGATCGCCCTGCCCCTGGCGCAGCTGTTCAACCAGCGGTTCCCCGGCAGGCGGGTGGCCCGCTGGGCGCTCATCGCGCCGTGGGCCGCGTCGGTCATGATGACCTCGATCGTCTTCCGCTGGATGCTCGACCCGAATAACGGCGTCATCAACGTGCTGCTGCACCAGCTCGGCATCGTCAAGAACTTCAACTCCAACACCGCTGACTGGCTCGGCAGGCCGGACGCCGCCATGGTGTGGATGATGGCCGTCGCCGTCTTCGTGTCCCTGCCGTTCTCGACCTACACGCTGCTGGCCGGCCTGCAGGCTATCCCGCGGGACGTATACGAGGCCGCGCGGGTTGACGGAGCGTCACGGCTGGGCACCTACCGCTCGATAACACTGCCGTTGCTTCGCCGTGCCGCGCTGATCGCGACATTGATCAACCTGATGAACGTGTTCAACTCGTTCCCGATCATCTGGGAGATGACGGGCGGCGGTCCTGGCTACGAGACGTCCACGACCACGGTGTTCATGTACATCCTCAAGCAGAGCGACATTGGCGAGGCGGGCGCGATGTCCGTCGTCAACTTCGGGATCGTGATCGTAATCGTGCTGGCGTTCCTCAGGGCGAGCCGGTGGAAGTCGGAGGTCAACTGACATGGCCGCAGTCACGGTCAGCACACAGGCACCAGCCGCGCGGGCACCCCGCCGGATGCCGAAGCTGCGCACCGCGATCGTAGCGGCGGCCGCCTACGTCATCGCTGTGATCTTCCTGCTGCCGTACCTGGAAATGGTGATCACGGCTCTTCGCCCGCAGAGTGAGCTGCTCGATCCCGACTACCTGCCAACCCACTTCGTCTGGTCGAACTTCGTGACGCTGTGGAGCACGGGTCTCGGACGCAACATCGAGACCAGCCTCGAGATCGCTGGCGGTGCGACCATCCTGGTGCTGCTGGTGGCAATCCCGGCTGCGTATTACTCAGCCAAACGCAAGTTCCGCGGTCGCGGGCTCTTCCTGGTCCTCGTGCTCGTAACCCAGATGTTCCAGCCGACCGCGCTGGTGGTGGGCATCTACCGGCAGTTCAACGACCTCAACCTGATCAACTCAGTCTGGTCGCTCATCCTCGTGAACGCGGGCTTCAACCTCGCCTTCGCTATCTGGATCCTGAATGCCTACTTCAGCTCGATCCCGAAAGACCTGGAGGAGGCGGCACTGGTCGATGGCACCACCCGGTTCGGCGCGATGCTCAAGATTGTCGTCCCGGTCGCGTGGCCCGCAGTAGTCACCGCGCTCATCTTCACCTTCATCGCGGCCTGGAATGAGTTCATCGTCGCGCTGACGCTGACCACCAACAACGCGACCGCGCCGCTTACGGTCGCGCTGAACAGCTACATCGGCGAGTACCAGATCGACTGGCAGCACCTGCTGGGCGGCTCAGTGGTCGCGACGATTCCGGTGATCATCTTGTTCGCGTTCATCGAGGGCAAGGTAGTAGGCGGCCTGACCGCAGGCTCGGTCAAGTGACGCGCTCAGCTGGCGAGGATGATTGTCGGCATGCGCATTCTCGTCACCGGTCAGCGCGGCGGTGTCGGCGCGGTGGTAGCCGGGCACCTGGCTGATCAGGGTCACGAGGTCGTCGGCTTCGACATTGCCGACGGCCAGGACGTGCTCGATGCCGGCGCGCTTCGGCGGGCCGCCGCCGGCTGCAGCGCGCTCGTCCACCTTGCCGCCCTCGCCCACGACTCGGCCGGCACACCCGAGCAGGTCATGGCCGTGAACGTGCTGGGAACCTGGCATGCACTGCTGGCGGCGCAGTCCGCTGGGGTGAAGCGCGTGGTGCACTTCTCCAGTGCCCAGGTCTTCGGGACGGCGGAAGGTGAGCGACTTCCTGACTACCTGCCGCTAGACGACGCTCACCCGCGGCGGGCGGGCCGCCCGTATGGCATGTCGAAGCTCCTCAGTGAGGACCTGTGCGCAGGCTTCAGCGACCGAAGCGGCATTGGCACGATCTGCTTGCGACCGGTGCACGTCTGGTTCCCTGAGTTCTACCAGCGGGCCGAAACGCGCTGGCAGGCCGACCCGGCGTCGGAGTGGACGCCGCACTGGGAGTTCGGCGCATTCGTCGACGCTCGCGACGTGGCGGCCGCAGTGAAGTGCGCGCTCGCGGCGCCGATCGAAGGTCATGTGCGCGCGGTGCTCTGCGCCGACGACATTGCCGCCTCAGCTCCGAGCATGGAAATGGCCAGCCGCCTCACTCCGGGCGTTCCGGTTCGCGAATCTGACCTGTATCGCGCTAACCCGCAACGCGCCCTGGTGGACTGCGCGACAGCGAAGACAGTGCTCGGCTGGCAGCCCCGACACCGCTGGTCAGGGCGCGGGGCGCTACGGGCCTTCGATTGAGGTCGCCCGTCGCTGCTCAATGGCCTTGTGATGGTCGTACAGTTCCGTCGGCGGTGTCTCGTGTCGTAGTTCGCCGACGAGAGCGGCGATTGCTGCCATGATGTCGGCGGTGGCCGCGTGCAGTGCCGAGGCGTTGAGCGGCTGCCCCTGGTAACGGCTGAGATCTACCGGCGGACCAGCAACGACCTGGGCGGTCTTGCGCGGGAACGGGTGAAATCCGGGCTTGAGCGTGGCTGCCAGTCCGCCTTTCTCGCCTTTCCGATACGGCAGCAGCTCATGGGCGCCCCACGATGCCATCGGGAGCACCGGGGTTCCCGTGGCAAGTGCCAGCCGCGCCGCTCCCGTCTGCCCGGTCATCGGCCAGAGGTCCGGATCGCGACTGCAGGTGCCTTCTGGGTAGACGATCAGGCATTGCCCGGCCGCGAGGGCCTCTTCGGCAGGCTTCAGCGCTGCCGCAGCGCTCGCCGCGTCCCGATACACAGGTATCTGCCCGGTGCCGCGCACTGGCGGACCCACGAGCCGGCTGCTGAAGAGCGACGACTTAGCAAGGAATACCGGGTAGCGGCCGCTGGCGTGCAGGTAGGTACACAGCAACAGCGGGTCTGCCTCTGATATGTGATTCGCGGCGACGATCAGCCCGCCGTGCTGCGGCACATGCTGCATGCCCTGCCACTGCTGCCGGAAGAGCGAGCGCATGATCGGTGGCACGACAACGATCGTTAGCTGCCGCCAGCGGCGAGAATATTCATAACCCATGGTCGGCATCATCCCTCAGAACGGGCCGGTCCGAGTAGTGAGGCAAGGCCTGCCGCGCGCGCCGGCGCGTCAGATCCGTTCGGCGGCGAGCCTGGCACTGAAGCCCAGTAGCGCTGTGCCAGCCGCGATGTCCAAAGTCCGGCATGCTGATCGGCGCGTGAAGACCTGCCGGACCCGCATGAGTCCTGCGCTGACGGCGAGCAGGTACAGCAGCGACAGCAGGGCATGGCTCCACGTAAAGGCAAGCAGCCAGCCGACAGCGGCCCCTGGATGGAGGAACTGAGGCAGCACCGCCAGGTAAAAGACCAGGACCTTGGGGTTGGTGATGTTCGAGACGAAGCCTTGCCGCCAGCCGCCGAACGCAGCCGCGCCCGCGTGCGCGTTCCCGGCGGTAGGGCCGTCGTATCTTCCCCTGATTGCCGAGTGCATTGCCTGGACGCCCAGGAACGCCAGGTAACACACGCCCGCCCACTTAATCGCCTCGAACACTGGCTGAGAACGCGCGATCAGCGCGCCGAGGCCGGCGGCGGCCGCTGTGCCTTGCACCGCATTGGAGGTGCAGATCCCCAGTGCGGCCTACCAGCCCCGGCGCTGACCCGCCATCAGGGTGTTCTTGACGACCACCGCGAAGTCGGGGCCTGGGATAAGCACGAGGATGCAGGCGAGCGCCAGGAACTCACCGTAAGACGACCAGCTCGGCACGTGAACCAAGCCTACGTGCTGGCGGAGGCTCAAGGAGCTCATGCCAGGCAACGCACATCGTGGAATCATCTACAGACATGTCCGAGGCGACGGGTGATATCGAGGTCTTCATCGAGTCGGGCAACCGGCGCGTCTTCGCTTCAGCGCTCGACTGGCCCGGCTGCCCCGGCTCAGCTGCGTAAGGGCCCGCGGGGCGGCGGGCGTGACACCGACAAGATCGTTGCGCACGTCGCGGGCGCGGACCACCTCTGGGAGATCGAGGACAAGAGCGAGCCGCTGTAGCTACGATGTCGGTCTGTGCTAGCCGGGGCGGGGGCCTGTGAGTGACGGCAAGCGCACGCGGATTCCGGCCACGACGTCGCCTTATGCCTCTTTGTTGATCGTTTCGCCATAAACGAACCTATCGATCAGGTAACTTTGGCGACAGGGCGGGATCATGTGCGCCGGCCACGCTGCCAAGCGCAAACGGCATCAGCTCACAGGCTGGTGCCGGATACGCGAGTCGTCTCCGTGGGGGGACGAGGAATGGTAGAGCTACCATGCACAGGCGTTACCGCCGTCACGTCCGGATCGAGCAGCTAGGAGAGACCAAGGAAACAGGCCCCGGACGGATCGCCCTGATTCTCTCGGTCCCTGTCCTGAGCTTGGTGCTGCCTGCGCTCGCGGTCGCCGTTGCCGACGCCGGCGGCAAGAGCGAACCGGTCAGGATCGCGGCCGACATCGACCGGTTCCTGCTTTTCTACTCCGGAGTTTTCGCGCTGGTCGCTCTCACGGCGGCGGTTGGCGCCGGGCTGCTGGCGACCGACCGGATCCTCATGTCGCCAGAGAAGCGGATCCTGTCACAGGGCCTGCACAGGATGATCTCGCTCTTCGGCATATCGGCGCTGGCCAACCACATCATGTTGGAGATACTCGCGCACCGGGTGGATCTCATCGACGGTTTCGTGCCGTTCCTGGCAGCGCGCAGAACGTTCTTCATGGGCCTCGGTACCCTTGCATCAGACCTTTTCATCGTGGTCATAGTTACCGGCATCATGCGCGCCAGGTTCGCGAAAGCCCCGCGCTGGCTGTGGCGGGCACTGCACGCGACCGCGTACGTCGCCTGGCTGCTGGGCATCCTGCACGGTCTGCTTGCAGGCAGGTCGGCCAAGCCGTACATCGACTGGAGCTACGGCGGCTGCCTCGCCCTGGTGGGGCTTGCGCTGATCCTGAGACTCGTGATGCAAACCCGCGGGCGGAACTCCGCGGAGGGCCTCTCGGACCATCCCTCCGCCCCCCTCCCGTCCCCGTTCCCGCCGCAACCGTACGCAGCCCAGGTTTTCGCGCGCTATACGGACAACGGCATCACGGGAACGCTGCCGCCCGCCCTCGCGGTAGGCCAGAGCGCTCGCGCGCCCTGGCCTGGTCAGCAGACCTGGCCGGGCCAGCCGTTGCCTGAATATGACGCGGACTGGCAGGACTGGCAGGACATGCCTGACTGGCCTGATGGCCGCCGGCCATACGGACAGGGGCGCTGATGGAGCCGACGACCTCGCTCTTCCGGGTCGGTCAGGCACGCGCCACCGCAGGGCTCGACCGGCAGCCCCGGCTCGACATGGCCGCGCACCGGGCTGTATTCGGGACGCTGCCGGGGCCGTCCGCCGCCGATCTCATCGAGATGTGCGAACAGGTCGACCTGCGCGGCCGCGGCGGCGCCGCGTTCCCCGTCGCGCGCAAACTGCGCGCGGTCCTGACGGCCAGCAGCCGCGGCAAGCGACGACCTGTCGTGGTCGTCAACGGCACCGAGGGCGAGCCGGGCAGCAGCAAGGACAAGATGCTGCTTGCGCGGTCTCCCTACCTGGTGCTCGACGGTGCGCTGATAGCCGCCAGGGCGCTGAACGCCCGCGAGATCGTCATAGCGGTGGCAGGCGACGGGCCGCACGCCAGGTCGGCGCTGGAGGCCGTCGCAGCCGACAGCAGGATCAGCCGGATGGTCCGCGTGGTCTCGGTACCCGACCGCTTCGTGTCCGGCGAGAGCAGTGCGCTGGTGAGCGCGATCAACGGTAATCGCGCGCTGCCGCCTGGCATCAAGACGAGGGCCAGCGACTCGGGCGTGCACGGCCAGCCGACCCTGCTGTCCAATGCCGAGACCTTCGCGCAGCTGGCCGTGCTCGCCATGCTCGGACCTGCCGGATACGCCTCCGCCGGCGATCCGAACGAGCCCGGTACTGTCCTGCTCACCGTTGGCGGATCGGTGGGACAGCCGGCCGTCGTGGAGACGCCAACAGGCGAGTCACTGGGTCACATCCTGGACATCTGCCAGGCATCACCCGCGCATGGCGTCCTCGTGGGTGGCTACCACGGCATGTGGCTGACCCCGGAGGCGGCTTACAACATCCCGGTCAGCCGGGCGGGCCTCGCGAGCGCGGGCGGGCTTCTGGGAGCGGGCGTAGTGCTCGTACTTGGCGAGGAGACCTGCCCGCTCAGTGAAGTGGCTCGGGTGGCGGGGTACATGGCGGGCCAGTCGTCCGGTCAGTGCGGGCCCTGCAAGCTCGGCCTGCCAGCAATCGCCCAGTCGCTGGCGGCCATCACCGCGGGTGGCGGCGGCCTCGACCAGGTCGAGGCAGTCCGGCGGACAGCTGGCGGCATCCGCGGCCGCGGTGCGTGCCATCACCCTGACGGCACCGGCAGGTTCGTCACCTCCGCCCTGGACGTTTTCGCCGACGACCTCAGCCAGCATCTGTTCCGCGGCACCTGCGGCCGTCCCGCGCTTGGCGTGCTTCCGCTTCCGGCCGAGCACCGCGAAACTCAGCTCACGGTCGACTGGACGCGCTGTCAGGGGCACGGCTTGTGCGCCCGGCTAGTGCCCGAGCTCGTTCAGATAGACGAGCAGGGTTATCCCGAGTTCCTTGACGCTCCGGTGCCGTTCTGGCTGAGCCGCGATGCGAAGCAGGCAGTCGACATGTGCCCCGCCCTGGCTCTCTCGCTCACCAGGGTGAAGGAGGAGCCAGCACGCGCAGCGCTGCCGGGCCCGGTGCGCGCGCCCGTCCCCGACCTCACCAGCCGCAGCGCTGGCATGCCTGCCTTGACCAAGCGGGCCCAGCGGGACGCTGACCTGGCGGTGAACTCCGCCTGGATTGCCGCGCTTGGCAACGGCCGGGTCGACTAGGGCCCGCGGGTAATGAGTCAAGAGCCGTCGGGCGCTGCCGGGGAACCTGCACCGTCGATTCGCTTCGGTGTCCGCTCAATGGTGGCGCCACTGCGACGGGTGCTGCTACGCAGGCCCGCCACGTCCGGCGACTTCGCCGCGGCTGACTGGCGCACGCCTGATCCCGATCTGCTGGCGCGGCAGCACGACCAGCTCTGCCAGCTTCTGGCTGACCTGGGCTGTGCCGTCGAGCTGGCCGACGTCGCCGACGGCATGGTGGATGCGACCTATGTCCGGGATCCTGGCATGGTCACGAGACGCGGTGCAGTGTTGTTCCAGATGTCCAAAGGCGCCAGGGCGGATGAACCGCCGCTGCTCGGCGCCGCGCTGGAGGCGGCCGGAGTGCCGGTCGTTGCTGAGTTGACGGGCCAGGCAAGGGCCGATGGCGGCGACATCATCTGGCTGGATGGTCGCACGATGCTAGTCGGCCGTAGCTACCGCACGAACGCTGCTGGCGTCCGTCAGCTGCGCGAGATCATGGCCGCGGAGGATGTCGTTGTCGGCTCCGCCGACCTGCCGCACGACCGCGGACCTGAGCACGTGCTGCATCTGATGTCGATCATCTCGCCCGTCGCTGATGACCTCGCCGTGGTGTACCCGCCGCTGGCCCCGGTTCCGCTGATGGAAGAGCTTGCCGCGCGGAGCATACGCATCGTTGCGGTGCCTGAGCACGAGTATCAGACCATGGCGTGCAACGTGCTGGCCGTTCGGCCGGGCGTCGTGGTCATGCTCGACGGCAACCCCCTAACCCGCGCTGCCCTGGCTGCCGCCGGCTGTGAGGTCCACGTCTACGCCGGTTCAGAGATATCGATCAAGGGTGACGGAGGGCCCACGTGCCTGACCGCGCCCATTCTGCGCGGGTGAGCGGGCCTCGCCCGTGCGGGCGAGCCCCCCGCCGGCGCCTGGTAGTGTCATGATTTAGACTAAATCACTCGGATAAATTGATTATCCCAACCCCTGTTCAAGGAGTCGTCACGCATGCGTAAACCCCGCCGACTGGCCGCGCTGGCAGCAACCCTGGCCCTGGCGACTCTGGTCGCGGCATGCGGTGGCGGCAGCGTCAAAGTCGGGTCCGGTACCACGGTCAAGGGCAAGATGATCAAGGGCGGCACGGTCACCATTGCCGAAGTCGGCGTGTCGCCTAACTTCATCTTCCCGCTCACGCCGGCCACCAACGAGAACGGCTACAACGAGAACCTCACGATGGGGCTCTGGCCTTCGCTCGTGTACGTCGGCGACGGGGGCAAGTCGGCGGTTAACCCGCAGGAGAGCCTGTACAGCTCACTGAAGTATTCGGACAACGACACGGTCGTCACGATCGTGCTCAAGCCCTGGAAGTGGTCCGACGGCGTGCCGATCACCAGCCGGGACTTCACTTTCACCTACAACCTGCTGAAGACGAACTACGCGGACTGGATCGACTACACCACGGGCCTGTTCCCGGTCGACGTGAAGAATGTCAGCACGCCGAACGCCCACACGGTGGTACTCGACCTGACGCGCTCCTACAACCCGTCCTTCTACACCGACGACGTGCTCGCCTCGATCCCGCTGATGCCGCAGCACGCCTGGGACAAGACGTCAGCGACCGGCAAGGTCGGCGACTACGACGAGACCACGGCCGGCGCGAAGGCGGTCTGGAACTTCCTCCAGAAGCAGGGCGGCGACATGGCTACCTTCGACACCAACCCGCTGTGGAAGGTTGTCGACGGGCCGTGGCAGCTGGGCACGTTCGACAGCGACGGTTACTACTCCTGGGTGCCGAACAAGAACTACTCCGGGCCGGACAAGCCCATACTCGACAAGGTGGTCTGGACGCCGTACACCACCGACACCGCCGAGATGGACACGCTGCGCTCCAGTACCAGCCTCGACCTGGCCGGGCTGCCATCGAACGACGTGCGGCAGATCGGCGCGCTGGAAGCTGAGGGCTACTCGGTGGCGGTTGAGCCGATCCCGGGCGTGGCCGAGATCATCCCCAACTTTTACAGCCCGGCGGTGGGGCCGGTGCTCCAGCAGCTGTACATCCGTCAGGCGCTTGAGGACCTCATCAATCGGCCCCAGATAGTGTCGAAGGTCTTTGCCGGGTACGCCGATCCGGGCAACGGGCCGGTACCGGTGCTGGCCAGCGGCTCGTATGTGTCGCCGCTAGAAAAGGCGGGCGGGCCGTACCCGTACTCGCCGTCGAAGGCGATATCGCTGCTCAAGGCGCATGGCTGGAAGGTCGTGCCGAACGGCGTCTCGACCTGCCAGCGGGCAGGCACCGGCGCGTCGGACTGCGGCGCCGGGATCAAGGCGGGCGAGCCGCTGCAGTTCAATCTCGAGTTCACGTCGGGACTAGCCTCCTTCGATCAGCAGGAAGCCGCGATCCAGTCCACCGAGGCAGCCGCCGGCGTCAAGATCGTCTTGAAGTCCGAGCCGTTCAACACGCTGATCGCCACCACTGGTACCTGCAACGCACAGTCACACCCGGCCTCGACCTGCAGCTGGCAGCTGGCTGACTTCGGTTACGATCCTTACTCGCTTGACCCGTCCGGGGCCAGTTTCTTCAACACCGACGGCGTCAACAACCAAGGCGGGTACTCGAATACCGAGGAGAACACCCTGATCAACGAGACCGAGTACGGCTCGAGCTCGTCGGCGTTCTACGCCTACGAGGACTACACCGCCAAGCAACTGCCGTGGCTCTGGTTGCCGAACGCGTCCAACCTGTTCGTCTACAGGAAGAACCTGGCGGGGGTCACGCCGCTCAACCCGTTCTCCGGGACGCTCAACCCGGAGGTCTGGTACTACACCAAGTCCAGTTCGTGACGTGATAACTCGCTGTCCGCGAGGCGGCTAGCTACGACGACAGGCAGGTGAGATCCCGGCTGCGAGGTTTCGCAGCCGGGATCGCCTGCATACGACCTTCTGATGCCCAGGGCAGAAACCCGGTGGCGCTCGGCAACAGCGTCGTGGTCAGATGGCCGGACGCCTGAGCTAACGAAAGGAAATGAGGCGATGACGACGGCCGCGACGGCGCTGCCGCTGCTTAGACTCCGGATCACTGCCGGACCTGTCGAACTTCGGGGTATCACCGACGACCTGATCGTGCCGCTCGCCGAACTGGCCGCTGCCGGCATCCACGACCCGGACTTCATGCCGTTCTACACGCCCTGGTCGCTCACGCCGCCGGCGGAGATGCCGCGGTCCATGGGACAGTTCCACTGGAGTCAGCGGGCCAGCTTCTCGGTGGCTAAGTGGGGAGCGGACCTCGCGGTCTTCTACGACGGTGACCTCGTCGGAGTGCAGGGGCTTAGTACGCATGACTATCTGATCACGCGCACGGCTGAGACCGGGTCCTGGCTGAGCCGCCGCCATCAGGGCAAGGGCATCGGCACTGCGATGCGGCAAGTGATCTGCGCGTTCGCTTTCGACTGCCTGGACGCGGAGGAGATCACCTCAACTGCCTACGCCGACAACCCGGCCTCGCTGGCAGTGAGCAGGAAGTGCGGCTACACCGAGAACGGATGCGAGCTGCGGGTCCGCATGGGCAAGCGCGCCATCCTCCAGCGCATCGTCCTCAAGCCTGCCGACTTGGTGCGCTACGAGCACGAGCTGACAGTCGAGGGGCTTATTGAGTTCCGCCGCTCGATCGGCCTCGACCTGCCCGACGAGACCAGCTAGCTGGGCGCGGAAACCGCATTTCGAAGCGGGGGGCAGCTAATTCGGCTGCCAGGTGGCAATTAGTTGCTGCGGCTTCGCCATCACGGTGTGCATGCTTCCCTCGGTAGGTATATGGAAAAGTGTTGGGGCTCTCCCTCTGCCGCCCCGAGTTTCGATTACTTCCCTGCCCACGGAGGCTGCGGACCCACGCGACCAGCGGCGGGATCAGAATGGCCGCTGCTATGACGGCGAGTACGACCCCGACGATCAGGACGGCCGGTTTCTTCTTCCTGCTCACCGGGTAACCGTTCATGCCCCGTACCCCTCCCCCGCCGGCAGTCCCGTCCTTCACCTTTAGACGTCTTAAGGCGACTGGTGTATTACGCCAATCCATTGGGAGCCGGAAGCAGGCCAATAGGCAGGGCCTGGACGATGAACTAGAAACGCACCGGCATGTGCTTGATGCCGTTGATGAAGTTCGACCGGAGCCGGTCCGGCTCCCCGTCGAGCCTGATGCCCGGCATCCGCTCGGTCAGTGCCTGCAGCAGGACGCGAAGCTCGAGCGCGGCGAGGTGCCGCCCGAGGCAGAAGTGCGGGCCGCCGCCGCCGAAACCTAGGTGCGGGTTGGGGTCACGGCCCACGTCGAACTCCTCAGGCTCGGCGAACACTGCCTCGTCGCGGTTGGCCGAGGTATAGAAGACGACGACCTTGTCGCCTTCGGCAATCTGCTGGCCGCCGAGTTCGGTGTCCGCCATGGCCGTGCGCCTGAACATGTTGACCGGGCTGACCCACCGCACGATCTCCTCTGCCGCTGCCGGGATGAGGCCCGGGTCCTCAATCAGCCGCTTCCACTGGTCCGGATGCTCAAACAACGCGAGCATGCCCCCGGCCGCCGCGTTCCTGGTCGTCTCGTTCCCGGCCACGGTGAGCAACATGAAGAACAGGTCGAACTCGTCGCTGGTCAGGGCCTCGCCCGTGTCGTCTGGCTGAAGCAGGCGAGTAACGATGTCGTCGGCGGGCGCCGCCCGCCGGCGCTCGGCGAGCGCAGCGCCATAGGCGTAGACCTCCGCCGCCGCGTTCCGCTGCGCTCCCGGCTCTACCTGGAACTCCGGGTCAGCGCTCCCGATCAGCAGGTTCGACAGTTCGAAGATCCGGCCGCGGTCCTCGACCGGCGCGCCGACCAGTTCGCAGATGACCCAGAGCGGTAGCGGCGCCGCGATCTCGGTGACGAAGTCGGCATGACCCGCGGCCTGCACGTCATCGAGTAGCGCGTCGCAGATCTGCGCGATGTGCTCTTCGAGCCGTCCGATCATCCGCGGCGTGAACCCGCGGTTGACGAATGCGCGCTGCCTGGTGTGCTGCGGCGGATCCATATTCAGCATCATCAGGCGCTGCAGTTCGATGTGCTCCTGCGGCACTTCGCCGAACAGGGACAGCCGCTGCGCGGAAGAGAAGATCTCCGGATGCCGGGACACCTGCCCTATGTCGGAGTGCCTGGTCACTGCCCAGAAGCCAGGCCAGCCGGGCTCGCCGCCGTTAGCGTGCCAGAACACCGGGTCGTGCGTCCGGAGCCAGGCAAACTCGGCATGCGGCGGTCCGCCGCGCCGGTAGACGTCAGGGTCGATGAGATTGATCTCCGGCGCCATCGGCTCCGCCCTTCGCCGCGCAGGCTGACATCGCCAACAATAAGGCCATCGCTAATCGGCGCGGGAACGCCCACTAGCCAGCTGATCAGCTGCGCCCAACGATCGGCTTGCGGCATATTCGGGGCCGGACGCTCTAACCTGAAGCCGGAGGCTCGCTGATGAATCCACTGTCGCGTATTGCCGGCCTTGCGGTCGATGCAGCGATCGGGCTGTCGGGGCGCCCCGAGCCGTTCACCCTGCGGCGGGACGTCCCGGTGCCGATGCCGGACGGCGT
>Ga0335073_10008946_pt1 | contig 14040 bp, 8 predicted proteins | sample Lox_Sample_22_FD_207093 | JGI IMG/M metagenome (GOLD analysis project Ga0335073, IMG submission 207093) | Soil microbial communities from Loxahatchee National Wildlife Refuge, Florida, United States - Lox_Sample_2.2 | ecosystem: Environmental > Terrestrial > Soil > Wetlands | place: USA: Florida... | reverse complement strand
AACTTCAGCATGGAGGATGGCAGCGCCGAGTCGACGACGCTGGCGGACGCGAGCGTCGATTTCGTCGCGGCCGGGCAGGCGTTTCACTGGTTCAAGCCCGTGGAAACCCGCACGGAATTTGCCCGCATCCTGAAATCCGGCGGCTGGGCGGTGCTTGTATGGCACGACCGCGATGTCGATTCGACCCCATTCTTGCGCGCCTACGAAGCGTTTGTGCGGGAATTTGGCATCGATTACGAGCAGGTCACGCACAAGTACCTCGCCAGCTACTCTGCCCTCGAGCGCTTCTTCGCTCCCAACGCGATGACGCTCATCCGGCAGCACAATTACCAGCGGCTCGATTTCGACGGATTACGCGGGCGCCTACTCTCGTCGTCTTACATCCCCAAGTCGGGCGAGCGCTACCACGCCATGATGCAGGCGCTGCCGCAGCTTTACGAGGAACATGCTGGCGATGACCGTGTGGTGCTGGAGTACGACACCAAGATCTACTATGGACATCTGGACCGATGAACGCCTCGGGCGGCGCGCCGATCTATAATGATTGAGTTAGCTGCTGGGCCGGACGGTCGCTGCGGGCGTAAATCCGCAGAGGAAAGTCCGAACTCCACAGAGCGGTGTGCCGGATAACGTCCGGGCGGCGTCTCTCAAAGGGACGCTGACGGCCAGTGCCACAGAAAACATACCGCCCCGCCTGACCACCCCAGCGCACAACGGGGGATTCGAGAGGAGAAGCGAATTCCCTCAGCGGCTAAAGCCGAACTCGGAGTCGGCAATCGGCACGGCTGAAGCCGTGCCCTTTCAAAGCCGCCGTGCGTTGCGGTGGTTGGGCGGGGTAAGGGTGAAAAGGTGCGGTAAGAGCGCACCGCGCCGCCAGCAATGGCGGTGGCAGGGTAAACCCCACACGGAGCAAGACCAAATAGGGGAGGATCCGATACCCCGACAAGTCCACAAGCGGGACTCGTCGGGGCCCCGGAGCCCGCCGTTCTTTCGCTCCATGCCAATTGTGCCTGGACCGCAGGAACGGCGGGAAACGTGCCGGCTCGGCGCGTCACCACTCCCGGGTAGGTCGCTAGAGCCGCGCAGTAATGCACGGCCCAGAGGAATGACCGTCCCCCGCCCGTTCTTTTCACCGATGCTCTTACGGATGATCGGTGAGCGGAACGGGCGGGGACAGAATTCGGCTTACAGGCCCGGCAGCTAAGAAAAGCGGCAGTTGGCATTTAGCACTTGGCATTTGGCCAAAGCTGCTACAAACAAGCATCTGCATGCCTGATCGCTTGGCAAGCGACGGGCATTTTTTCTGCCGCTCAGTGAGCCCACAGCTTTTTCTTATACCCCCGAAAAGCCAAGTTCCGCGCGCAGGATCAAAGCGAGCGTCCCAACTTTGGCGTGCCAATAAAAAGCCGGTGAGAGCCCGCGCTCTCACCGGCGGTTAACGTTCCGGGCAGTCCGCTTATTGCTGCGGCGCGGCAGCCGGAGCAGCCTTCTTGTGATGATGGACCGGAGCGGCCTTCCGTGGTTTCGGATAGGCGTTCTCGCTCGGCTTCACCACCGACTCGTCGACCGGCGTGGTGTTCTGCAGGTCCGGACAAGTCGTTGCATTGTTCTCATCGGCACCCTGCGGTACCCAGATGATGCTGGCGGTCATCGACTGACCGGTACCGCTGCGAACCTCGACCCGGCTCGGATCGATGCCTTGCTGCTGCACCAGGTAAGCCTTGGCGTTGACTGCGCGCTGCGCCGCCAGATCCATCCTGTGACGCTTCTTGCCGGTTCCCTCCATCGGCGCCTTCTCGCCATCGGCGTAACCGACGATGACGATCTTGGCGTTGGGATCCTGCTTCATACGGCTGGCCACGTCGTCCAGGATAGCCTTGGCCGTGTTGTCCACACGCCACGGACGCCGCTTATCCGGGAACTGGATGGAGTTGATCTTGCTGCACATCGGCGGTGGCGGCGGAACTTCGACGTTCACCGTACAGGTGCCGCTGCCGGTCAGGTTGCGAGAATCGGTGGCGCTCGCCGTGACCGTCACCGGTCCTGCCGCTAAGCCGGCGGTGTCCAGGGTCGCCGTGGTGCCAGTGCCGCTGATCGTGCCCGCACTCGCGGTGTAGGAGTAACTCGTAATCTGAGCGTTGTCGGGGCTGGTCGCGGTCGCGGTGATCGTCGACGGGCTACCCGACTGCACCGTGTTGGGATTGCTGGTGCAGCTCACCTGCGGCGGATTCATCGGCACCCTCACCGTGTAGGTGGCGGTGCAGGTGGCCGTGCCGCCCTTCTTCATCTTCGGGTCGGTAATCGTGGCGGTCGCGGTATAGCTGCCCCCGGCCACGCCCGTCGTATTGATATGAGCTGACTGCGTGTTGGCGGTATCCAGCTTGCCGCCGTTGGTGGTCCAGGAATAGCTGACTGTGTGCTTGGGGTTGAAGTTGCCGCCCGTGGCGGTCACGGTGACCGGCTCGCCGGCGTTGACTTCCGTCGGCGAAGCGGTGCAAGCCGCGGTGGGCGTGGGGGTGTAGTAGTTGCCCAAGCCAAGCACCAGACCGGCTGACAGACGGACACTGTTCCATTGCTTGCTAGTGGTGGGAATCAGCTGGTTGTAGTTACTGTAGATGTAATCCACCTGGGCTACACGAATGGCCAGGACTGGATCGTGTCCGCCCACCGATCCATGCCAAACGTTGTAATCGAAGCCGCCGCCCACGCCCAGCGCCGCATTCCACTGGTCAATGTAAGTGGGCGCCACTTGACGGATGGCGCCGGCAAACACGCGGAAGAACGGCGAAAAGGTGTCGGTGTGGTACTTGTACTGCAATCCGCCCAACACGTAGTAGATGTCCTGCATGTTGGTACCAAAATGCTGGCTGCTATCAACCAGTATGCCTAGGTTGTGGGCGAAGCGCGTGTAATAAACGAACGACTCATCTATACCGTCGGTATGGTCCTTCGTGGGCTGACCGAAGTCATAGCGTCCGCCAGGGTGCAACCAGGAGTATCCAGCGTAGACTTCTGCCTGGGGCTGGATGGTGACTTGCGCCGCTGCGTAGTTGGCCAACAGGCACAACGCAAACGCAAGGGCTATGGTGGTCGCAAGATAGCGTCTCGGGACTACTCCAATACGCAAAGACATTCTTGATCCTCCGGAACTCAGCAGTACCGTAAGCAAAGTGGCCCAGCTCGGTTTCTAATCTCCTTGGTACAAGTGCAGGGAAAATGTCCTGCTCGCAACAGCAGGCCATTGTACAGCAACCACGCAGATTAACAAACCTTTTATCTTCCAAGCCTTAGTTCATGGCAGTCCATGTTTACTAAGTTTGAACCAGGCATCCCACCAGTAACGCCATGCAATATCAGCATTCTGCGGCTCAAACTCGAAATTAACAAGCTCGCGCCGTGCCATTTTGCGCCAAATCCACTGTTTACGTCTTGCGGGTATTGCGCGGAGGCGTTCCCTTTATGGGAAACAGTGCCGCCGCTATCGAAATGAGTTGCTGCCGATTAGAAAAGGGCTGGACAGCCGGAGCCGAAACGTCGGGCTCCGCCCCGGCACGCGTTACCTGTCGGCTGTCAGTCCTCCGATCCGCAATTCCTGCGGCGGGCCAGGTGCAACGAGGCAGTCGCCGTGGGCGAAGAGCGGCGGGGAAAAACTGCGGACCGCGGCGGGAATGCCCGGTTCGGGCGACGCGGAAGTGGTACCTTAGTCGCAGGCTCTCAGGGACAAGAACGGCTCGCTTCGCCCGTCTGCTTGACGGCGTTGCCGGAAGAGTTGCAATGCGCATCTAAGCCGCTGTCGAGCTGTGATGGCCGGGTGCGAGGGCGCGCCCACTGAGATGCTCGGATGCTGCCATGGCGCAGGAAAAAGTCTTAATCGTCGAGGACGAAGAGAACGAGCGGACCGGGCTGGCCGAGCTGGTGCAGCAGTGGGGCTATGACACGGCGACCGCCTGCGATGGCGTCGAAGGCCTGCTGGCGATTGAAAGCTATGGTCCGGGGATCATCATCACCGACTTGCGCATGCCGCGCATGGATGGCATGCAGTTGCTGGAGCACATCGCCGCCCAGCCGCAGCAGATGGCGGTGATTCTGCTCACCGCGCAGGGCAGCGTCGATGCTGCTGTCACCGCGATGAAGCGCGGCGCCTTCGACTTCATCGAGAAGCCAGTGAATCCCGCCCGGCTGCGCAACATCCTGCAGAACGCCTCGCGGCTGCGCGGCGCCGAGCGCGAACTGGAAGCCAGCCGCCGCAAGCTGCGCGATGTCGGGGTGCTGGGTGCGCTGGTCGGCCCTTCGCGGCGCATGCAGGAGGTCTTCCGGTTGATCGAGATGGTCTCGCCCAGCACTGCCTCGGTGCTGATCACTGGCGAGAGCGGCACCGGGAAAGAGTTGGTGGCGCGCACCATCCATTCGCTGAGCAATCGCAAATCGAAGCCATTCGTCGCGATCAACTGCGCGGCCATCCCCGAGACGCTGATCGAAAGCGAAATCTTCGGCCACGAGAAAGGCGCGTTCACCGGCGCCCTGGAGCGCCGTATCGGCTGCTTCGAGCTGGCCGAAGGGGGCACGCTACTGCTGGACGAAATCGGCGAGATGCCGATCGGCACCCAGGCCAAGCTGCTGCGCGTGCTGGAAGACCGCAAGCTGCGGCGTCTGGGCAGTAAGAACGAAACCTCGGTCGACGTTCGTGTGCTGGCCGCCACCAACAAGATCCCGGAAGAGGCCGTCGCGAAAGGTTATTTGCGCAACGATCTGTATTACCGCCTGAACGTCTTCAACATTCAGCTTCCGCCGCTGCGCGAGCACAAGGAAGATCTTCCTGACCTGGTGCAGGCGCTGTTGAGCGAGATGAACGAGAAGCACAATCGCAGCGTGGGCGGCATCAGCGATCAGGTGGGCGGCGCCTTTAGCTCGTACGCGTGGCCGGGCAACGTGCGCGAACTTCGTAATTCGTTAGAGCGCGCGGTGATCGTCTGCGACGGAGCGGTCGTCGAAATGAAGCACCTGCCGCCCGGCTTCGGTCAGGTCATTCCGCGCGCGCCGGTGCAGGAGGCTAATGCCGTGCGGCTGGGCGTGGGCACGACGGTGGATGAGGCAGAACGTCTGCTCATCCTCAAGACACTCGAGGCCACGAACAACAATAAGACGCGCGCCGCCGAGATCCTGGGCATCAGCCTGAAGACGCTGCACAACAAGCTGAAGGAGTACGGCGCGCAAGGCGCCAGCGAGGCTGACGCAGCAGCCAGCTAGAAGGCCGCTGTTCGCCTTCGCTTTGCGCTCTTCGCGTTTCGCTGTTCGCTCTTCGCCAGCCGCGGTTCTGCTTTGCCTATATCGTTGTTGCTTGTCGCTCACCCGTCCCGCTTGCGGGACGGCCCAGGATGGCTGACGGTTCATTGCGAATCCTTGCTCGTCGCCTGTACAATCGTCTTGCTTCCTGAACCGCGAGCGGCATTCGCAGCTCGCATCCATCCCGTGCCGAAGTGGCGGAATTGGCAGACGCGCATGGTTCAGGTCCATGTACCCGCAAGGGTGTGGGGGTTCGAGTCCCTTCTTCGGCACCAAGACTTCGCTACAACAGTGGATTCGGAAGGCGCTTGCCGTAGGCGCGCGTTGGCCAGCGTGCGCTGTCGGCATCACCCAGCCGCGCGCCCACTCCGGCGGTGTAGATGATCGACTCGGTGATGCCATCGATCTTGAGGTCGCTTTCAATCTGCGAATCGGCGAGCGCCATGGTGCAGAAGGGGGCCAATCCGAGCCAGGTGGCCACCAGGCAGAAGGTCTGGCACAGGTGTCCTGCGTCGATGAGCACGATGCGATAGGCGCGCGGCCCGGGATACTTCCATTGCGGCCGGGCGAAGACTGCGGTCATCAACACCACGGCCGAGGCGCCGTCGAACCACCACTGGCCGTTGAGGTAGCTGGAAACTTTTTTCGGCGGCGAGCCTTTGTGCAGCAGCTCCAGCCGGTGATTGCCGGCGTGGTAATGATAGAGCCCGCGCTCCAGGCCTTTGACGCGCCGCGCCAGAACGTAGGCTTCGATGGGATGGCGCGAGCCTCCCGAGGGCGAGGTCTTCAGCGCCACGCGGCCAACTCCGGCAATGTCCATCCATGATTGCACGCCGAAGGTGAGCCCCAGCAATGTGGCCATCTCTTCCAGTTTCAATGCCGCCTTCGAGAATTGCCGCCAGGTCCGCCGCTCGAGCAGGACGCGGGGGAATTCGCCCTCGGTGCGCGGCGCGGGCAACGCGATTTGCTGATGATCGGGATAGCCCTTGACCGGCGGCGGCATCGGCTTCACCCGCGCGCGCCGTCGCAACTTTCGCACCGAGTCTTCCGGCTCAATCGGAGCGTGCGAATTCTTGGTGGACATGTGGAAGTATGACGCTGTGGGACTCCAGTCGGCCCAGGTGGCCAGGGCCTCGGCGCGCGGATCGCGCGGCGCACTGGAGCGCTCGATCAGCCCAAGCTGAATCAGCTCTGCAAGAGCGCGCGCCAGCGAGCGGGCGCTGAACTGCGGAAAACTCTGCGCCAGCACCGCCGCAGGGCGCCAGTCGCTAAAGCAATTGAGAATGTCGAAGGTGATGGGCGCGGCCGCCACCCGCGCGAGATTGGCGTAGTTCTCAAAGACGAGCCGCCGTTCCTCCCAATAGCAGACCAGATAGGGGGAACGGCGATAGAGTTCGCTCACTTCGCCTGGCGCTCCCGGTTTCTCAGCAACCCCAGATGTCGTCAATGATGCCTTTGCAGTGATCGAGCAGCTTCAGCTTCGTATCGACGTTTTCCCCTCCAGCACCCTTGAGCTTTTTGCGGGCATCCGCCAGCGCCTTCTGGATCTCACTCCTTATGGAGTCGGTGGAGGCCGGCGCCGATGGCACCTTGGGTTGGGACTTCTTCTTCGCGGGCATATCGAAACCTTTCTGTGCTGCAAGTTATTAGGAGACGAGCCAGAAGTGTAGTTTTGCCGGTTGGGCCTGTCAACTTATTCGCCGGGTGGTGCAGATGAGCCGCTCCTGCAATGTCCCGCTTCGCGTGTCACTTGGGAGCATTCCCGGCGGCTTGCGCAACCCGCTGTACTAATGACTGAAACCGGGGATCCTGACGCAACGGGTCGAACTCCGGCTCCGTTTTCAGCACCATCATCCACTCGGAGCGCTCGGCAAAGGCTTGGTCGAGAAAAGCGAATGCACGGGTCTTATCTCCCAGCCCCGTATAGACCAGCGCACTGAAGACCGGCGAGACATACCGCGTTTGCGACAGGCTGTCTAGCTCCGCGGCGACGGCCAATGCCTTGTCCCGCTTGCCGGCGCGTCCATAGGCATCGCCCAGCACGCCGAGATTTCGCAGCGCTGAGGGCGCCAAGGTCCGCGCCCGCTCCAGCTCCCGTATGGCAGCGTCGAGCTTGCCGCCAGCGAGATAGGTTTGTCCCAGGATCGCGGACACCTCCCAGGCGCGCGGTTCGTCCTGCTTGATCTTCTCCAGCAGGTTCGCCGCAGTGTCGTAGTCGCGGGAGAAATAATAGAGCCGGGCAGTGTTGACTCGAACTCGCACGGAGTAGGGATCGAGCTGATGCGCCCTTTGCAACTGCTGCATGGCTTCGGAAAGCCTGCCCATGTGTCCCAGGACCATGCCGTACCATTCGCGCGCGACGGCGTAGCTGGGATCGAGTTCAATCGCGCGAGCGAACTCCCGTTGCGCGCGTGCGCTGTCCCATTCATAGGTCCACTCGGTTATGCCAAGCGAGGCGTGCGCCTGGGCCAGCGAATTATCGAGCTGGAGCGCTTTCTTGGCTGCCGTTTCCGCCAGCGGCATGCCCTCGCTGGGGGACATTTCACTCGCGCTTACCAGCAGGGTATAGGTATCGGCCAGTCCGGCCCAGGCAAGCGCGGACGTGGGATCCTGGTTGATGGCCTTCTTGAATCCTTCGAGTGCGCCTTGCAGATCTTCCGGCGTGCGCCGGTTCCAGAGATACAGCGCATGCAAATAGGTCTCATAGGCCTGCGGATTGACCTCCTGCCGCTTGGCCAGCGTGGCCGACTCGGTGGGCGACAAGTGCACCCGGATTTCGCCGGCGATGGCCTGCGCCACCTCGCTCTCCAACGTGAGCACATCGCGCAGGTCGCCCTGATAGCTGTGTCCCCAAAGGTTGCGGTCCTGGGCGGCGTCGACCAAGTCGGCGGAAATTTTCACCTGGTCGCCGGAGCGTTGCACCGTTCCTTCCACCACGTCGTCCACATTTAACTCGCGCGCGATCTCCGGCAGCGGCTTATGCACGTTCTTGTAGTTCATCGCCGAATTGCGTGATATGACGCGCAGCGCGCTGATGCTGGAAAGGTCGTTGATGAGTTCTTCGGTGACACCGTCGGCGAAATACTCCTCCCCTCCAGCCGCCGGGGACAAATCCGTAAACGGCAAGACCGCAATCGACCGAATCGCACCGGCCTCCCCGGGCGCGGCCAGCTTACGCCACACCACTGCGCCCGCAACCGCAATCACCAACACGGCCGCCAGCGCTGCCGTCATCCAACGCCAATGTTTTCCGGGAACAGGTAGCACTTGCGTGGCCGTGGTGGATGAGATCGGCCGCTGCAGGTTGATGCTGACATCGCTTCCGGCCTGCACGCGAGCCAGGTCCACGCGCAACTCACGTGCCGATTGATAGCGCCGCTCCGGATCGCGGTCCAGCGCCTTCAGAATCAAGGCTTCCAGGGCCGGCGTGACTTGCGGATTCAGCAGCGTCGGCCGCACCGGATCGTAATGCAGGATGGCATCGATCACCAGCGACGGCTGGCGGTCGGGGAAAGCGCGCTTGCCCGTCGCCATCTCGTACAACACTGCACCGGCGGCCCAGATGTCGGCGCGCGCATCCGCGGGTTGCGCCCGCACCAGCTCCGGCGCCATGTAGGGCAGCGTGCCGCTTACTGAGAGCTGCTCGTCCAGCGCGGCCGTTGCCGCCGTGGCATCGATCGGGCCCATCACCTTGGCCAACCCGAAATCCAGGATCTTCAGTTGGCCATCGTGGTTAATCCGGATGTTGCTGGGCTTGAGATCGCGATGAATCACGCCCGCTCGGTGCGCCGCTTCCAGCCCGCTCGTCAGTTGCATGCCGAGCTCCAGCACCGTCGCTGGCGGCAGAGGCTGCTGGCCAATTTTGTCGTCCAGGGTAATGCCGGGAATGTATTCGGTGACCAGGTAATCGACTCCGTCCTGTTCGCCGAAGTCGAAGGCCATGGCAATGTTGGGATGATTGAGGCGGCCGACGGCCAGCGCCTCCCTGCGAAAGCGCTCGCGGCTGGCGGGATCGCTGAACAAACCCTGCGACAGGACCTTCACGGCGACATCGCGCCGCAGGTTTTCATCCAGCGCGCGGAAGACCACGCCCATGCCGCCCGCGCCGATCTGCTCCAGCAGGCGATAGTGCCCGAAGACGCAGCCAATGCTGGGAGGTGGCGCTGACATTGCCTCAATTATTAGAATGCCGCGCCAATGGCGTCAAACTTTACGTTGGTCGCAATGCGATCACCGGCCGGCTTGCGGCGCGTACTGGATCGCAACCAGCGTTTCATCGTCGGCGCGCGGGGTGCGGCCGCGAAACGCCATCAAGTCCCGCGTCAATGCCTCGACCAGGTTCTTGGGATGGCGCGACCGCTGCTCGCCGATGAGGCGGACCACGGCTTGCACGCCGTACTCCTCGTCACGCGCATTGGGCGCTTCGCTGATCCCATCGCTGTAGAGCACCAGCATGTCGCCCGCCGCCATCTGCCCGCGCGTGACGCACACCCTGTCGTCCGAGAAGATGCCCAGCGGACTGCACGTGCTTTCGAAACGGCGGATTTGATTGTCGCCCGCCAGCAGCCCCGGCAGATGTCCGACATTCACCAACTCCAGTTCGCCATCGGCGGACATCCTGCCCAGGACCGCGGTCGCGTATTGCGAGGGCAACGCACTGTCGCGGAAGAGCCGGTTGGCGCGCACCGTGAACTCCCCGACACTGAGTCCCAGGGGAATCAGCGAGCGAAACACCGCGCGCAGGTTGGCCGCCAGCATGGCCGCGGCGACGCCCTTGCCCGATACGTCGGCCAGAATGAAATACAAGTGACCGTTCTCGCGGATCACGTCGCAGTAATCGCCGCTCACCACTCCCGCGGCTGCGTAATGGCAGGCGATCTCCCAACCCGGAATGACCAGCTCGGCCGGGGGCACCAGTCCTTTTTGAATTTGCGCCGCCAGCTCCAGGTCGTACTCCAGCGCAGTCCGCTGCTTGGGCGTCATGTGTTCCAGGCAGACCGTCGTCAGCGGGTCTTCGCGCAGCCAATCTTCGCCAATGTCGGTGTGGCACTCCTCGCAAATGCCGAAGGTGCCATCCTCGATGCGTCGCAGCGCCTGATCCACCTGGTCCAGCAACCGATTTACGTGGTCTCGTTCGCCGCCCGCCAGTACCTCGGACAGCCGCGTCCGGCCCGCCAGCAACTGCTCGCGGACGCTGTTTACATACGCCATTTCTCCAATTGCCATGGGAAAATCACCTAACATCTAGAGGGTTGCGGAGCACAGCAGGATGCACTCTTTTTGGGCTTCCAGCGGCTCACAAGCGACACCTTACCGCCCCGTAAGCATCTTTACCACCCGCAACTTGCGGTCAAATCACTTTTCAGGATTGTTGCCCGGCAGATCAGGAAACTGTCGCCTGACGCCGGAATCAACGAAATGAGGTTCCTGCGAACGACTACCCGTCGTGAAAACAAAATCGGCGATGCCCAGGCATCGCCGAAGGACAGCCTCTCACGGCCATCTAGAGAAATCAAACCCAGCTACGCGATCAAGCGGTCACTGGTCGCCGCTGGTACATGTGTCAGCTATCTGCTTCACGCTGGAAACGTGAATAACGTGGACTTCCTTTACTGACGATGCCGTGCCCTCCTGGGTGTTGTTGATCGTCTCTGTGCCTTCGCGTCCGACGATTTCCACCTCACGGTTCACCATGGGCTTGAGCTTGGTTGCATAACCTGTCAGCTGAAACTTCTGATGGCTGGCATCGATCAACTCATAGCGGTGACGAGCGTAGTGCAGGCAGCCCTTGATCGTCATCGTGCCGGAATCCTGCGCCTGCAGAGCAAGCGCGAAGAATACGAACAGCGTCAGCAAAACCAGTTTGCGCATAAAACCTCCTTTGGGGCGTCAGCCCTATGGGGATTAAACTCCGTGGCCCTCACCAGACATCGCGCAGTTGACAACACCTTACTTACTCTTCTATGCCGACCATAGAACACCTCGCAGCAAGTATTCCTGGCTGCGAGCCATCTTATTACAACAAGCTGCCCGGCGCCGCATCTTTCGCCTTGATTTCGCGAAAAGGTGCGGCAGGGCCGTGCTAGGGCAGCAAATTCTCCACCACCCCATAGCTCGCCGCGAGCGCCGCGTCCAGCGCGGCGGGATCTTTGCCGCCAGCCTCGGCCATGTCGGGACGTCCACCGCCGGAGCCTCCAACTTTCTTTGCGACCTCGGCGATGATCTTGCCCGCCTGCACGCGCGAGGTGAGGTCCTTGGTCACGCCGACAATCAGCGCCACCCGGCCGTCATTCACCGAGCCGAGCACCACCACGCCCGAGCCCAGCTTGTTGCGCAGGTTGTCGACCAGCGTGCGCAGTTGCGGGCGCTCGAGGTTGTCGGCGCGTGTGGCCAGCACCTTCACGCCCTTGACCTCGCGCACGTTCTCCGTCGCCGACGACACCGACGACGCAGCCGACTTCATGCGCGCCTGCTCCAGCTCCTTGCGCAGCTTCTTCAGCTCGTCTTCCCGCCGCTCCAGCTCGCGCTTCAGCGCCTCGGCGGGAGACTCATCGTCGCCGCGCACCAGAGTCGAGACGACGTTCTCCAGTTGATGGTCCTTGCGGAAGTGGCGCAGCGAGCCTTCGCCCGTCACCGCTTCCAGCCGCCGCACGCCGCTGGAGACGCTTCCCTCTTTCAGGATTTTGATCAGCCCGATCTCGCCGGTCGCGGCGGTGTGCGTGCCGCCGCACAGCTCGGTGGAGAAGTCGCCGATGCGGATGACGCGCACGCGGTCACCGTACTTCTCGCCGAAGAGCGCCATCGCCTTGTACTCGTTGACGGCGACATCGATGGGCACGTCCTCGATGACCTCGACGCGGTCGTTGCGCAGCACCTCGCGGTTGGCGAGGTCTTCGATGTCCTGCAGCTCCTCGTCGTCGAGCGAGGCGAAGTGCGAGAAGTCGAAGCGCAGGTGGCCGGGATCGACCAGCGAGCCCGCCTGCTTCACATGCGTGCCCAGCACATTGCGCAGCGCGGCGTGAATGAGGTGCGTGCCGGTGTGGTTGCGCATGGTCGCGCTGCGGACTTCGGCGTTCACCATGGCGTCGACTTTGTCGCCGACGTGAATCGTCTGCCTGGCGATGACGCGATGCGCGCGCACGCCTTGCACGGGATAGGTCGCGCCCTCGACCTCGGCGACGATGGTGTTGTGATCGTCGGAGTAGAGCCAGCCAACATCGCCGACCTGCCCGCCGGCGTCGGCGTAGAAAGGAGTGTGGTCGAGCACGATCTCGCCGTGCTCGTTGGGCTTCAGCTCCTGCACGCCCATGCCGGTACCGTTGTGCGGCTTGATGATCGCCAGCACCTCGCATCCGGTGGAAAGCGTTTTGTTGTAGCCCTCGAACCCGGTGCGTGGCAGAGATTGATAAAGCGGAGAGGCTGTGGCTTTGGAGCTGCCCTTCCAGGAAGAACGGGCGCGAGTTTGCTCCTCCACTAGGGCGTCCTCGTAGCCTCGGCTATCGAATTCGACGCCGTTGTCTCTACAGAAGTCCTCGATGAAATCGCGTGGAACACCGAAGGTCGAGGTGAAGTAGAAAGCGACGTGTCCGTCAAACGCGCGACTTCGGCCACGCAGTTTCTGCTGCCGCTGGGCCGGCGTCATACCCGGATTTTGCTGACTGATCCGCTCGAACTCGCTGATGGGAATTATGTTTTGACCCCGCATGGCCTCTGTCAGTCCTTCTAGACCGATGCGTAGCGTGTGAGCGAATCGCTCTTCCTCGACGAGCAAGATTTGCCCAACGCGTTTAGAGGTTTCGTCTAGCTCTGGATATGCATCCTGCATCACATCGCGGACGGCGAATGCCATCTCATGCAGAAATGGTTTCGTCTGTCCCAACAATCTGCCATGTGTAATCGCACGGCGAATGATCTTTCGCAGCACGTAGCCGCGCCCTTCGTTCGATGGCAGCACGCCGTCCGAAATCAGAAACGTCGACGCGCGCGCATGGTCGGCTATCACACGCAGGGATGCTGCCTGCTTGTGTGACTGCTCAACGTCTTCTTTCTTCTTCTCTTGATCGAGCGAGACGCCGGTCAGCTCGGCAGCGCGCTTGATCAGCGGAGTGAACAGGTCGGTTTCGTAATTCGAGATCACGCCCTGCATCACCGCGGTGACGCGCTCCAGCCCGGCGCCGGTATCGATCGACGGCTTGGGTAGCGGAAGAAGGCGAAATCCTGTTTCGACAAACTCTTCGTCAGCAGTATCCGCGTCAGGATCCTTCAGCTTCTGGATGCTAGCGCGGTCAAACTGCATGAAGACCAGGTTCCAGATTTCGACATAGCGGCCGCACTCGCAGCCGAACGCGCAATCGGTGTGGCCGGCGTCGCTCGCCTCAGGGCCCATGTCGTAATGGATCTCGCTGCACGGGCCGCAGGGGCCGGTGTCGCCCATCATCCAGAAGTTGTCCTTCATCCCCATCTCGTGGATGCGATCCAGCGGAACACCGTCTTTTTCCAGGACCGCGCGCCAATGCTCATACGCCTCGTCATCGCGAGCAATTCCCTGCTCTCCCTTGAAGATGGTCACGTACAGCTTGTCTTTCTCGATGCCGTACCACTCGGGCGAGGTCACCAGCTCCCACGCATAGGCGATGGCGTCCTTCTTGAAGTAGTCGCCGAAGCTGAAATTGCCCAGCATCTCGAAGAAGGTGTGGTGGCGATTGGTGAAGCCCACGTTCTCCAGGTCGTTGTGCTTGCCGCCGGCGCGCACGCACT
>Ga0335073_10008944_pt1 | contig 14042 bp, 15 predicted proteins | sample Lox_Sample_22_FD_207093 | JGI IMG/M metagenome (GOLD analysis project Ga0335073, IMG submission 207093) | Soil microbial communities from Loxahatchee National Wildlife Refuge, Florida, United States - Lox_Sample_2.2 | ecosystem: Environmental > Terrestrial > Soil > Wetlands | place: USA... | reverse complement strand
AAACTCCAGGCCCTGCCAACCAGCCAAGATCTTCAGCAGCCTTCTAGACCCGCCCTTCACTGAGATGACGCTAGGTAATAGGCGCCGATGGCGATGACCAGAACGCCGACGAGCCGCCGGATCAGGACGTCGGGCATCCGGGACTGAATGCGGGCACCGGTATACCCGCCGGCCAGGCCCCCGGCGCCGAGCGCGATGCCGGTCGGCCAGTCCGGAGCCACCGGGATGTGCTGGTGCAGGGACAAGATGGTGAACGTGATCACGCCGCCGGCCGACGTCACGAACGTGGCGGCCAGCGCGGCCGGGGCGACCTGGGACGGCTTGCGCCCCGCGCCGATCAAGACCGGCGCCAGAATGGAGCCGCCGCCGATTCCGTAGATCCCTCCGGCGCACCCCACGGCCGCGGCCAGCGTCGCCAGCACGGGAGCGGGGATAAGCCGGACGCGACGGTCCGGCTCATCGGCGCGGGACGGCCGCGTGAGCGCGAGCCAGCCGCCCAGCGGAACGAGCACGGCGGCGACCACCAGGTCGAAGACGCGTGCGCCGGGAAGCAGTTCCACCCGGATGACCGACCCGGCGACGACTCCGGGCAGCGTCCCGGCGATGAGCACCAGGGCCAGCCGCCCGCCGGTCTGCCCTTGCCGCCAATAGCGGAACAGTGCACCCGGCGTCGCGATGATGTTGTACAGCAGGTTGGTCGGGGTCACCGCCGGGCTGGGCGTGCCCAGCACGCTGACCTGAAAAGGCAGCAGCAGCACCGCCCCCGATATGCCGGCCGGAGTCGTGATCGTAGCGATCAGGAACGCCGCCGCCAGCGCCACGACTTCGGTCCACCCAGCGCCCGGCATACCGCGCACAATAACCAGGCCGGTACCCGCAAATCGAGCGATGACCAGCCATTTTGCGCCGCGCAATCGCTAGTGTCGGCACGGCGGGCACCCCAGCTCGGTCAGTAGCTCGGTGACCCGCCGGGTGATTTCGTCGCGGATGGGCCGGACCTGGTCGATGGTCAGCCCAGCCGGGTCGGGCAGGTTCCAGTCCAGGTACCGTCGGCCGGGGTACACAGGGCAGGCGTCGCCGCAGCCCATCGTGATGACGATGTCGGCGGTCCGTGCCTGGCTGGTCAGCGGCTTGGGAATCTCACCGGAGATGTCCACCCCGATCTCGGCCATGGCCGCGACCACGGCGGGGTTCACCTCACTGGCCGGCTCCGACCCGGCCGAGGTCACCCGGACCCGGCTGCCGGCCTGGCGAGCCAGCAGCGCGGCGGCCATCTGGGAGCGGCCCGCGTTGTGCGTGCACATGAACAGCACTTCGGGCACGTCAGCCATGATGATGTCCCTTTCTCTCCGGATCAGCCGGCCAGCCGGGCCGGCTCCGGCGCCGTGGCCGGCCGCGCGGACCGGGCGGGGTAGAGCAGCACGGCCAGCGCCGTGCCCAGTGCGCCGCCGGTGACCTGCGCGGCGATGAACGCCGGCGCGGATGCCGGCGCGATCCCGGCGTAGGTCTGGGTCAGTGTCCGGCCGATGGTCGCGGCCGGGTTGGCGAACGAGGTGGAGGCGGTGAACCAGTAGGCCGCGCCGATCCACGCCGCCACCGCCCACGGCACGTGGCGCGCCTGCCCGGCGCGGGGCAGCGCGACGATGACCAGCAGCAGCCCGGCCGTCGCGACAACCTCGCTGAGCAGCAGCGGCCCGCCGCCCCGGTGATGCGCGGAGGGAGCCAGTGCCGGGACGGCGAACATCGCGTCAGCCAGCGCCGCGCCGCCGACCGCCCCGGCGACCTGGCAGCCGATCACCGCCGCCGCCTCGCCCAGCCGGTAGCCGCGCGGCGTGCCCCGCGACAGCAGCCAGTCCGCGCCGGTCACCACCGGGTTGAAGTGCGCCCCGCCGGACGGGGCGAACACCACGATCAGCACCGCCAGGCCCAGCACCGTCACACCGGAGTTGGCCAGCAGCCGCAGCGCCCCGTCCGCGGTCAGCCGGGTCGCCGCGATTCCCGACCCGACCACCACCGCCACCAGCAGGCCCGTCCCGGTGAACTCCGCCAGCAGCCGCCGGCCAACGGCCGCGGTCACGCCGGCGGCTTGACCGCGCGGACGATGGCCGAGTGCATCCCCGGTGCCGCCTCGTGGGTGAACGTCACCGACGCGCCGGCGAACCCGGCTGCCGCCAGCCCGGCCAGATACTCCGACCGCGATAGCGCCCCGGCGAGGCAGCCGACATATGACCCGGCCGCCGCCCGGTCCGCCGCGCTCAGGTGATCGCCGGCGACCACGTCGGAAATGCCGAGCCGCCCACCCGGCACCAGCACCCGGAACATCTCGGCCAGCACCGCCGGCTTGTCGGTGGACAGGTTGATCACGCAGTTGGAGATCACCACGTCCACCGACGCGTCCGGCAGCGGCACCGCCTCGATCTGCCCCTTGAGGAACGTCACGTTGCGCGCGCCCGCCTTGGTCGCGTTGGCCCGCGCCAGCGCGAGCATCTCATCGGTCATGTCGACCCCGTAGGCGTGCCCGGACGGGCCGACCCGCCGCGCCGACAGCAGCACGTCGATGCCGCCGCCCGACCCCAGGTCCAGCACCCGCTCGCCGGCGCGCAGCTCCGCCACCGCCAGCGGGTTGCCGCAGCCCATGCTCGCGGTCACCGCGTCCGCCGGCAGCCCGTCGGTTTCCCCGTCCCGGTACAGCGACGTGCCCGCCCCGTCGGTCAGCGGGCTCAGCGCTTCGCCTGGCACGCAGCAGCTACCAGTGTCGCCGCAGCAGCCGTCTCCGGCGCCGGCCTGGCCGAGCACGGCCAGCGCCGCACCGGCATACCGGGCACGGACCTGCTCGCGCAGGTCCGTGCCGGTCTCCTCGCCTGTGTCCTTGCTCACCGCAGCCTCCGATTCCCGGTTCACAACGCCGTCCCGGCCAAAGAAGCCGGGGCAGGCACCAGCACCGCCGACATCCGCGCCAGCACAGCCGGGTTGACGCGGTAATACACCCACGTGCCGCGCCGCTCGGCGCTGATCAGCCCCGCCTCCCGCAAGATCCGCAGGTGATAGCTGACCGCCGGCCCAGTCACGTCGAACGCGCCGGTCAGGTCACACACGCACGACTCCCCGCCCGCGTGGCAGGCGATCAGCGACAGCAGCCGCAACCGCACCGGATCAGCCACCGCCTTGAACAGCGGCGCCAGATCTTCCGCCCCCGCATCCGACAGCGGCTCGCAAGCCAGCGGCGCGCAGCACTCGGTCCCGTCCGGCCCACAGCGCGCGTCGCCGGACCCGGTCACCACCGGCAGCTCTTGTTTAGGCATATCTTTAATTAAACAGGTACTTAGACAGTGGCGCAAGCGGGCATCGAGTGGACGCGCCGCGTTCGAGTGTGCGATGTGTTGGGAAATGGTTCCTATATGAGGCGCATCGGGCTGGCGGGCGCCGCCGTCGCGGCGGTGCTGGGCATGGCACTCGCGGGGTGCACGGGCGGCGGGGCGGCACCGGGCAAGCCGGCCGCGAACACCGCCGGGGCGGGGAAGGCAGCGGGCAAGGCGGCCGCCGCGAAGGCGGCGCCCGCGGGGCCGGTCGTGACGATCACGCCGGGCAACGGCGCGCGGGACGCCGACCCGTCGGCGGGCATCACGGTCACCACGTCCGGCGGCACGCTCACGGGCGTCACCGTGCACACCAGCGGCGACCCGGTGACCGGCAGCTATTCGAGCGGGAAAACCGCCTGGCACAGCACGTGGGCGCTGGACGTGGCGCAGTCCTACACGGTGACCGCGACCGCGGCGGGCGACGGCACCACGGTGACGCGGACGGCCGCGTTCCGCACGCTGACGCCGTCGCGGACCTTCAGCACCGAGATCGTCGAGGGGTACGACCAGGCGTACGGCGTCGGGATGCCGATCATCTTGTACTTCAGCCAGAAGATCACCGACAGGGCCGCGGTCGAGCGGGCGCTGCAGGTCACCACCTCCAAGCCCGTGATCGGCTCCTGGTACTGGGACGAGCCGTGCAACATGGCCGCCACCTGCGCGTACTTCCGGCCGCGCGACTACTGGCCGGCCGGCACCACGGTGAGCTTCACCGGGCACCTGAACGGGGTCGAGGGGGCGCCCGGCGTGTACGGGTACCACACGCTGACCCAGACGTTCGACATCGGCCAGTCCGTGATCGCGGTGGGCAACACCCAGACGCACCGGACGCAGATCTACGTGGGCGGCAAGCTCACCTACGACTGGCCGATCAGCTCGGGCAGGCCGGGTGACGACACGCCGGACGGCAGCTACCTGACGATCGAGAAGGAGAACCCGGTGCTGATGACCGGCCCGGGCTACAGCCTGGAAGTCCCCTGGTCGGTGCGGTTCACCTTCAGCGGCGACTACTACCACGACGCCTACTGGTCGGTCGGCGAGCAGGGCTTCGAGAACGTCAGCCACGGCTGCGTGAACCTGTCCCCAGCCGACGCCGAGACCTATTACGGCCTCGCGGTGCCCGGCGACCCGATCACCATCAAGGGCAGCCCGCGCGCGGGCACGTGGGACAACGGCTGGACCATGTGGTTCCTGAGCTGGCCGCAGTACCTGAAGGGCAGCGCCACCGGCGAGGCGGTGGAGGCCGGCCCTGGCGGATCGGTGTTCGTGAACCCGGCGACGCTGCCGCCGGACACGGCCAAGGCGCCGCTGCAGACCGCCGCGGCCAACAACGCGAGCGTCTAAGCGCCGCGCGCCCGCACCGCCGACAGGAACGCGGCGTAGGACCAGGACAGGTCCGAGACCGACTTCTCGAAGCCGGTCACCGCGTCGAACTGCTCGCTGAGCTCGAAATGGTCGCTGTGGAACACGATCGCCTGCAGCATCTGGTCCCCGGCGGCGCGCAGCGCGGCGGCCGCGTCCAGCGGCGCCGCCGTGGCGTCCGTCCCCACCTGGGCGTAGAAGGGGGCGGTGAGAGAGTCAGCCGGGACCGTTCGGGATGAAAGGATGGTGGCAGCCAGCCGGTAGTAGAGTTCCGCGAAGCTCGCGGTGGTGAGTGCCCACGGGTGGTCGCCGGCCAGCGCGTCGGTGTCGCCGTCGTAGACGTCGCCGGGGTAGCGGCCGAGCAGCGGGCCGAGGCCGCGGGCGGCGTCCGCGCCGTTGATCGGGTAGTAGTACGCCGAGGCCGGGTCTGACCACTGGGCGCGCAGCTGGGCGGCGGTGGCGAGCAGGCGCGTGTCGGTGACCGACTCGGCGCCGTAGACCGCGGCGAGCACGATGTCGATGTTCGGGTCGTAGGGGGCGCGGTAGTCCGCCGGCACCGGCAGCATCGACTGGTAGTACTGGCCGTTCCAGTGCTGGTCAAGGGCGCTGGTCAGCCACGACATCGCGGCGGGCAGCCAGCCGGGTACCGCGATTCCCGCGGTGTTGGCGGCGACCGCCTCGAAGCAGCGCAGCTGCGCCGACCTGGCGAAGAACGAGTAGCCGAACTCCTCTTCCCACAGGTTCCAGGTCTGGCCCTGGTAGGCGCCTTGCAGGAACTCCAGGTTGGCGGCGATCAGGGCGGCCGCGGTGGCCTGGGCCGGCGCGCCGAGCTGGCCATACATCGCCAGCAAGGCGACCGTCTGCAGCGCCGGGCCGTCGGTCTGGTCGGTCCACGGGCGCTGCGTGCCGTCGATGTAGAAGCAGGCGCGGTCGAAGTCGCCCTGGGACTGCCGGCAGGCCTGGGAGAAGGTGACGTAGTCGGTCAGCGGCTGGTTGTCGGGCAGGGTGCCGTTCGCGTAGGCCGCCTGCAGTTCGAGCGCCACGATCGCCGCGTCGCGGGTCCAGTGGTAGACGTAATCCTGGGTGACGTGGGTGGCGGTGTTCTCCCACGACGGCGAGGCGAGCACGCAGCCGGGCCTGGAGATGATCCCGGCGTTCACCGGGTCGCTGAAGACCAGGCCGTCCGAGGAGACGTTCCTGAACATCAGCCAGAACATGTACCTGGCCGCCGTCGCCAGGTCCGCCTGAGCGACGTTGACATGGCTGTAGGTGAGCACAGGGCGAGCCTATCGGCGAACGCGGGCGGTATATGCTGCTGGGTGTTTCCGATGGCCCGGAAATATCACGTTAAGGGAGATCCATGACGGACGACTCGTCCAACGGCGAGGAATTGCTCCGCCGGCTCAATACCGCCGTGCCGCATCCCGCCCGCGTTTATGACGTATGGCTGGGCGGCAAGGATAACTACCCGGCCGACCGGGCAGCCGCGGCGGCGGGCCTCGAGGCATTTCCCTCCACGATCCACTCGGTCCGCGCCAACCGCGCGTTCCTGGCCCGCGTCGTGGAGTACCTGGCCGCCGAGGAGGGGATCAGGCAGTTCCTCGACATCGGGACCGGGCTGCCCTCGGCGAACAACACCCACGAGGTCGCGCAGGCGACGGCGGCCGAATCCCGCGTCGTCTACGTGGACAACGACCCGGTCGTCATGCTGCACGCCCAGGCGCTGCTGACCGGCACCGCGCCGGGCGTGACCGACTACGTCGAGGCCGACCTGCGCGAGCCGGGACCGATCCTCGCGGCGGCGGAGCGCACGCTGGACTTCGCCGAACCGGTCGCCATCATGCTCATCGCGATCCTGCATTTCATTTCCGACGAGGAGCACCCGTACCAGATCGTGAATTCCCTGATGGATGCCGTTCCACCGGGAAGCTTCCTGGTCGTTTCTCACCTCGCGAGCGACATCTTCCCCGAGGAACTCGGGGCGTTCGCCCGTGATTTCAACGAGCGGTCCGCGGAAAAGGTCACCCTGCGGGACCGCGACGCGGTTGCCGGGTTTTTCTCCGGGCTGGACCTGGTGGAACCTGGTGTCGTTCAGGTCTCGCAGTGGCGTCCCCGCTCCGAGCTCGAGGGCGCGGCCCCGAACGCGGTCTGGTGCGGCGTCGGGCGCAAGACCGCGTAGGGCCGGCCGCCCAGCCGGCCGGCCGTCGCCCGGCCGGCCTTAGGCGGATACCAGGTCGCAGACGAAGATGAGCGTCTCCCCCGGCTTGATGACGTTTCCGGCGCCGCGGTTGCCGTAGCCCAGGTGCGGCGGGATGATCAGCTGCCGGCGACCGCCGACCTTCATCCCCTGGACGCCCTGGTCCCAGCCCGCGATGACCCGCCCGGCGCCGAGCTGGAAGCGCAGCGGCTCGCCCCGGTTCCAGCTCGCGTCGAACTCCTCGCCGGTCGAGTAGGCGACCCCGACGTAGTGCACCTGCACCGTGTCGCCGGCGCTCGCTTCCTTGCCGTCGCCTTCCCAGATGTCGGTGATCTCAAGATCCGCGGGCGGCTCGCCGCCCGGGAAGTCGACTTCGGGCTTGTCTGCGTGCATCGTCACCCTCCCTGTCGTGGCTACGCAACTCCCCTACCTTATGTCTAGGCCCGCCGGGCCTAGACTCTTCCGCGGAGGTGTGATGGTGCATGTTGTGGTGACCGGCGGTGCCGGGTTCATCGGCGCGCGGCTGGCGCGGGAACTGCTCGCTTCCGGGACGCTGAGCGTGGCGGGGGCACCGCCGGGCCCGTTGTCGCGGGTCACGCTCGTCGACCGGGTGCCCGCCCCGGCGGACCTGGCCGCCGACGAGCGGGTGACGGCCGTCAACGCGGAGATCACCGACGTCGGGCCGGACACGCTCGCGGGCGCCGACGTCGTCTTCCACCTGGCGGCCGCGGTCAGCGGCGAGGCGGAGGCCGACTTCGACCTTGGCCTGGACGCCAACCTGCGCGGCACCGAGGCGGTGCTCGCGGCCTGCCGCTCGCTCGGCACCGCGCCCGTGGTGGTGTTCACGAGCTCGTACGCGGTGTTCGGCGGCTCCGCTGAGCACCCGATGCCCCCGGTGATCGAGGACCAGACGCCGCCCAACCCGCAGACCAGCTACGGCACGCAGAAGGCGATGCTCGAGCTGCTGCTCGCCGACTACACCCGCAAGGGCTTCCTGCGCGGCCGCGCCATGCGGCTGGCGACGATCTCCGTCCGGGCCGGCCGCCCCAACACGGCCGCGTCCAGCTTCCTGTCCGGCATCATCAGGGAGCCGCTCGCGGGCATTCGCGCCGTCTGCCCGGTCCCGCCGGGCACCGAGGCCGGCCTCGCCTCCCCCGCCAAGGCCGTCGCCGCGCTGATCCGCGCGGCCACCGCCACCGACGGGGAGTGGGGCGACAACACGGCCGTCACCATGCCGTGCCTGACCACCACCGTCGACGAGATGGCCGCCGCCGTGGCGCGGGTCGCCGGTCCCGAGGTCAGCGCGCTCATCGACTGGGTCGAAGACCCGGTGATCGCCAAGATCGTGCTCGGCTGGCCCACTCGCGTGCGGGCCGATCGCGCCGCCCGGCTCGGCCTGACCCCGGATCCTGACGTCGACTCGATCATCCGCCGGTACCAGGCCGGGTCGTGAGTTTTTATCCCGAACGGTCCCGAGGTGCCTCATCGCGGGCACTGGCAGCGCCAAGGTCTGGGAGGATCACCACGTGGTACCCGAGGACATCCATGACTTCTTCCTGACGAGCGGCGGGGCCGCGGCCGCGCTGATCGGGCTGCTGTTCGTCGCCATCTCGGTCTCCGCCGAGCGGCTGGCGCGGGAGGAATCCGGAACGCAGCTGCACCGCATCCGCGCGGTCGCGGCGCTGATCGCGTTCACCAACGCGCTGGCCATCTCGCTGTTCTCGCTCGTTCCCGAGGACCTGATCGGGGGGACCGCCGTGAGCGTGTCGCTCACCGGCCTCGCGTTCGTGCTGGCCGCGATCGTGTCGCTCATCCGGCTGAACGAGGTGCACTCGGGCACGGTGCGCGACGGGGTGTTCCTGGTCGGCCTGGTGGTCGTGTTCGTCCTGCAGTTCATCAGCGGAATGGAGCTGCTCTTCCAGTCGGATAACCCCGGCGCCGTGAGCACGATCGCGATCCTGGTGATCGTCTGCTTCCTGGTCGGGATCCAGCGGGCGTGGGAGCTGATCGGGGGGCCGTCGATTGGCCTCAGCCGGGAGGTCACCGCCCTGGTCCGCACCCGCGGGCATAACGCGGCCACGTCCACGTCCACGTCCACGGACACGGGCGCGGACACGGGCGGCGGGCCGCCGGCTAGCTGACCTCGTACTGGCGGGTCCAGGTGTGGCCGCCGTCGGCGGTGGCCTCCACGACGAAGTCGCCGGACGGCAGGGCCTCGCCCACCACCCAGCCCTGGGACGTGCTGATGAACGCGGCCGCCTCGGGGACGGAGACGCCGCCGACGTCGCCTTCCCTCGTCAGGGTGGCGCCGCCCGCGGAGGCGACCTCCACCGGGGCGGCGCCGTCGCCGATGGGCGGGGTGTACCCGACGTAGACGGCGGCCTGCGGGCTGATCGCGCTGAACGGTCCCGGGTAACTGCCCGGGCCGTCCGGCGCGTGCACTTCCGGCCTGGCCCCCGACTCGATGTATGACTCCTCGAACAGGGCGCGCCAGCTCCGGCCGTCCTGGGTCACGTAGGCCAGGTACGGCGCGTGGCCGAGGGCCGCGCCGTAGCCGAGGAAAAGCGCCCACGCGGCGCTGCCGGCACATTCGAGCACGGTGGTGTCGGGCGCCGGCGCGTGCATGCCCGATGCCAGCGGCGGCTCCGCGAACGCCAGCGACCAGCTCTTGCCCCCGTCCGTGGTGTGCCATACCTTGCCGGGCGTGCCGAGGAACCCGTCGTCCTGGCCGCTGAAGCACGCGGTCTGCACCTGCGCGGGCGCGCCGGCCACGGGTGTCCACGTGCTGCCCCCGTTGGTGGTCGCGAGCAGCTTGCCGCTGCCGACCGCCGCGGGCACGCCGCCGCTCAGCCAGACCTGGCCGCCGCCCGCGACCGCGTACCCGACGTCAGGGGTGACGAAGTGCACGGACTCGATCGCCGCGCACGGTTCGCTGAGCGCCGTCCACGTGGCGCCGCCGTCGGTGGTGCGCAACAGGGCGTTCGTGCCCACCGCCCAGCCGTGCTGCGCGTCGGTGAAGTCGACGGCGTCGATCTTGGCCGGCCCGGTGTACTGCGTGGTCCACGTACGGCCGCCGTCGCTGGTGGCGAGCACCCGCCCGGCGCCGGCCACCCAGCCCTGGCTGGCGGAGACGAACTGCACGGCGTCAAGCGCCTGCACCGGCCCCTGCGCCCCGGACGCCGTGTAGACCGTGGCGGCCGCGGCGCGTGGGCAGGACGGGGCCGCTGCCGGGCTGGCGGAGGCGGCCGCCGGCCGCGCCGGCGTCAACGCCGCGCCCGCCCCCTGGTGCGCGCTGGACGCGGTCCCGCACCCGGCGGCGAGCAGCGCCAGGCCGGAGAGCGCAGCCGCCGGCCAGCTCCTGGTTACCCCGGACACAACTCTCGTCACAATGCGTTCGACGTTACACCAGCCCGTGTGGTTGCAGTTACCAGTGGGACCAGCGACGGGTGGCCCCGGCGGCGGCGGCGGGTGCGTTCCTGCGGGGCGACCGCGGCGGTGGGATGAGAGTCGCCACGGTACGTTCGGGAAAAATAAAAGCTCAGCCACCGATGTAGCTCATCACGTGCTTGATGCGGGTGTAGTCCTCGAACCCGTACATCGACAGGTCTTTGCCGTAGCCGGAGTGCTTGAAGCCGCCGTGCGGCATTTCGGCGACGATCGGGATGTGGGTGTTGATCCACACCGCGCCGAAGTCGAGGCGGCGGGCCATCCGCATCGCGCGGCCGTGGTCCTTCGTCCAGACGCTCGCCGCCAGGCCGTAGCGGACGCCATTGGCCCAGCGGAGCGCCTCCTCCTCGTCGCTGAACCGCTGCACCGTGATGACCGGGCCGAAGATCTCGTCCTGGATCATCTCGTCGTCCTGCCGCAGCCCGGACACGACGGTCGGCTCGAACAGGAACCCGGGGCCGTCGATCTTGTGGCCGCCGGCGTCGACCGAGGCGTGCGCGGGCACCCGGTCGAGGAAGCCGGAGACGCGGGCGAGCTGGCTGGGGTTGTTCAGGGGGCCGTAGTAGGCGTCTTCGACGTCAAGGCCGCCGGTCACCGTGCCGCGCGCCTGCTCGGCGAGGGCGGCGGTGAGGTCGGCGGCGATCCCGGGGCCGGCGAGCACGCGGGTCGCGGCGGTGCAGTCCTGGCCGGCGTTGAAGTAGCCCGCGCCGGCGATGCCCTCGGCGGTCGCCTCGATGTCCGCGTCGTCGAAGACCACGACCGGCGCCTTGCCGCCGAGCTCGAGGTGCACGCGCTTGAGGTCGTCGGCGGCGGCGCGCGCCACCTCCGTGCCGGCCCGCACGGACCCGGTGATGGAGACCATCGCGGGAATCGGGTTCCTGACCAGTTCACGGCCGGTGTCCCGGTCACCGGTGATCACGTTGAAGACGCCGGGCGGGAAGAACTCTGACGCGATTTCCGCGAGCAGGAGCGTGGAGACGGGGGTGGTGTCGGAGGGCTTGAGGACCACCGTGTTGCCCGCCGCGAGGGCCGGGCCGATCTTCCACACGGCCATCATCAGCGGGTAGTTCCAGGGGGTGACCTGGGCGCACACGCCGATCGGCTCGCGCCTGATCATCGAGGTGTGGTCCTTCATGTACTCGCCCGCGGACCGGCCCTCGAGCACCCGTGCGGCGCCGGCGAAGAACCGCAGCTGGTCCACGGACGGCGGCAGCTCCTCCGACAGCGTCAGGGCGACCGGCTTGCCGGTGTTCCTGGACTCGGCGTCGGTGAGCTCCTTGGCGCGCTTCTCCACCGCGTCGGCGAACTTGAGCATCGCCAGGCTGCGCTCGGACGGCGTCGAGTCCCGCCAGGTCTCGAACGCGGCGGCGGCCACCTTCAGGGCGTCGTCCACGTCGGCGGCCGACGACACCGGCGCCTGCGCGTACGGCTGACCCGTGCTGGGGTCGACCACGTCGCTGTACGTGCCGTCCCGCGGGTCGGTGTACGTGCCGTTCACGAAGTTGCGCAGCGGCGCCGCCTGCGTCATTCCCAGCCTCCCGAGAGTGTCACCTGTGTGATGAGCTTCGCAGGGATACGTGGCTGTGACAAGTGAATCAGTGGTTATAGTAGTAGATAGATACGGAATCAGTTGACAATGCCCCATTTCGTGACAAGCATGGAGCTATGGCCCACAGTCCGCGCGGCGCTGCCGCCGCACCCGTCGTGCTCGACGATATCTCCAAGCGGATCATCGAGCAGTTGCAGGTCGACGGCCGGCAGTCCTACGCGTCGATCGGCAAGGCCGTCGGGCTTTCCGAGGCAGCCGTCAGGCAGCGGGTGCAGCGCCTGCAGGAGACCGGGGTCATGCAGATCGTGGCGGTCACCGACCCGCTGACGCTCGGCTTTCGCCGCCAGGCGATGATCGGCCTCAAGTGCGACGGCGACCTGGAGAAGGTCGCCAACGATCTGGCCGCGATGGAGGAGATCGACTACGTGGTGATCACCGCGGGGTCGTTTGACCTGCTCCTCGAGGTTGTCTGTGAAGACGACGACCACCTGCTGGAGATTCTCAGCCAGGTTCGCGGGGTACCGTCTGTCACATCCACTGAGACGCTCGTCTATCTCAAGCTACGCAAGCAGACCTATACCTGGGGAACACGATGACCAACGAAGAGCTGCAGGCCGCGGCCAAGCAGCACCTGTGGATGCACTTCACGCGGATGTCTGCGTACAACAACGGCGACATTCCGGTCATCGTGCGGGGCTCCGGCCCGTACGTCTACGACGACAAGGGCAAGCGGTACCTGGACGGGCTGGCCGGGCTGTTCGTGTCGATGATCGGCCACGGCCGCACCGAGCTGGCCGAGGCGGCGTCGAAGCAGGCGTCCGAGCTCGCCTACTTCCCGCTGTGGTCCTACGCGCACCCGTCGGCGGTGCAGCTCGCCAGCCGGCTGGCGGAACTGGCGCCTGGCGACCTCAACCGGGTGTTCTTCACGACGTCCGGTTCCGAGGCCGTGGAGTCGGCGTGGAAGCTGGCCAAGCAGTACTTCAAGCTGCGCGGGGAGTACGGCCGGTACAAGGTGCTGAGCCGGGACATCGCCTACCACGGCACGTCGATGGGGGCGCTGGCGATCACCGGGCTCGCCGCCATCAAGGCCGACTACGAGCCGCTGCCGCCGGGCGGCGTCCGGGTGCCGAACACCAACTTCTATCGCGCTCCCGACTTCGTCGCCGGCGACCTGGAGGCGTTCGGGATCTGGGCGGCGGACGAGATCGAGCGGGCGATCCTGCGCGAGGGCCCGGAATCGGTGGCCGCCGTGTATCTCGAGCCACTGCAGAATTCCGGCGGCTGCTTCCCGCCGCCGCCCGGGTACTTCGCCCGCGTGCGGTCGATCTGCGACCGGTACGGCGTCCTGCTCGTCTCCGACGAGGTGATCTGCGCGTTCGGGCGGCTCGGCTACTACTTCGGCTCGGAACGGTACGGCTACCAGCCGGACATCATCACGTTCGCGAAGGGCGTCACGTCGGGATACGCGCCGCTGGGCGGGATGATCGTGCGCGACTTCCTGATCGAGCCGTTCCTGTCGGGACACTCGACGTTCCTGCACGGCATCACGTTCGCCGGGCACCCGGTGTCGGCCGCGGTGGCGCTGGCCAACCTCGACGTCTTCGAGCACGACGGCATCCTGTCCAACGTGCGCGCGAACGAGGGCGGGTTCCGGGCGACGCTGGAGAAGCTGCGCGACCTGCCGATCGTGGGCGACGTCCGCGGTGACGGGTACTTCTACGGCATCGAGCTGGTCAAGGACAAGGCCACCAAGGAGACGTTCGACGACGACGAGTCGGAGCGCCTGCTGCGCGGCTTCCTGTCGCACGCGCTGTTCGAGGCCGGCCTGGTGTGCCGCGCCGACGACCGCGGCGACCCGGTGATCCAGCTGGCGCCGCCGCTGATCTGCACCCAGGAGCACTTCGACGAGATGGAGCAGATCCTCCGCGCGGTCCTCACCGAGGCCTGGACGAAGATCTAGCCGCCGGCGGGGCCTGCCGATTGCGCGATCGGCCCGCTCTACCGGATCGTGCCAATACCCCAACACGCCGCCTCACGGTCGAGGCGACGTACCGGTGGGCGTCTGGCGGCATAGTGGATAGTTAGGCACACTCCCGTGTGCCTAACTATCCATCATCTTCGAGGCCGA
>Ga0335073_10008943_pt1 | contig 14042 bp, 8 predicted proteins | sample Lox_Sample_22_FD_207093 | JGI IMG/M metagenome (GOLD analysis project Ga0335073, IMG submission 207093) | Soil microbial communities from Loxahatchee National Wildlife Refuge, Florida, United States - Lox_Sample_2.2 | ecosystem: Environmental > Terrestrial > Soil > Wetlands | place: USA: Florida... | reverse complement strand
TGCGGAAGCGATGCCCGAGCGCGTGTACTGCCGATCTGGTTCTTACTTCGGGCTTGGTATCCTTCGACCGGACACGCCCCATCATCTCCGACCGCGTGAGCGGCGGCCGCAACCGTCGCGGGGCGATCCTTCCGAGTTTTCTAGGTCCGTTGGGCACTACACGCTCCCGCATCGGAGCTCCGGAATATCCGCCTCGCCGAAGACGCAGGTCGAGATATCCGCTCGCAGCCGCCCGTCAGGCCGGAGGTTTGCAAACACGACCCTGAGCGGGCTTCCGCTCGCGAGGCCCGTAAGATCGCCATGCACCGACTTCCTCAGCGCCAGCGACTGGTCGCCGCCGGCGCCGTAGCGGCCCGTCAGGCGCACGTTCACCGCGTACAGATCGCCATCCATTCCAGGATCAACCGATAGAAGCGTTCCGCGTGCTGCTGGCTCGAGAAGCTCGGGCCATGGGCTCGCTTCGCTCCATGACCAGAACGCCGGGCAGATCGCCATATAGGGGCACTGCCCGCACGCCACCTGGCCAGGACTCGCCAGAGCCGCGCTATCGCAACCCGTCGCGAGCGCGTGGTTCATCGCATCCAGGCCGGCAATTGCCGCGTCGGCCTCAGCCTCGCACGCCAGCCTGTTGACGGGCTCCTCAAGCACCTGGCCCGATGCCGCCACGATCCGCGCGGTCGCGGGCCAGCTGCCCATCTCGCCAACCAGAACGGAATAGAGCCGAAGCTGCCGCCAGTATCCATCGACAATGCTGGCGGCATCCGCCCGAACCGGGTCCGGCAGCGACGACTTGTATTCGGTGACGGCAGTGCTGTCGAACTGATCCGGCCGGCCAGCGAGCCGTCCTGAGCGCGCCGTGAGCAGGCGTTCGCGTCCGCCAGCAGGCGGCGAACCGCCCGGTGAACCACGTGGCCGCGCCACAGAACGGCGGCCGTCCTTCCGGACCGCCGAAGCAATCGCACGCTGGCGGACAAGATAGTAGCCCGGCCACCGCTCGGGATTGGCGAAGCGCCCGTCCAAACGGTGACGCGACGCTTCAGTTAGGATCTCCGCGATGGCGCTATCCCAAAGACTCGCCGCTTCGCTGGCGTCTGCGGGCGCTCCTGCCATGAGCCGGTGAAAGGCTGTGCCCAGCCATGCGCGGGGACTGTGAAGAACCCAGCTGTCCGCATCCGGATTGATGCTGAGAGCCGCCCTAAGAGAACAGAGGCGCATGTACGACCACAGCGTCGGGCTGATTCGCGCCGCCGGCGTCAGCACAATGGGACGCCGGGCGTCCATCTACGCGGGCCGTCGCAGAGCTTCAAAGACCGAAATGAAGCTCCACGCAGGATCGACCCGCAGGCTGCGGGCGCGTTCCGCATCATCCCAGGCGGCTGCTATCTCGGGGCCAGCCCCGGCCCGATCCGTCAGCCAGAGCGGATGCGTTACGATGATCGCTTCCCGCCCGTTCGTCAGCCCGGGAAGGCCGCCGAAGGTCGTGCGGCTAAACCCCGGCCGGGCCGCCTCTAGCGTTGCCGCCGCGAGATCGGCAACCCGCGCCCACAACGGCGATGAGAGTGATATCGCACTGTTTGCGTCGAGCGCGAGATTGGCCATGTCGATCGCAAGCCGCCAGTCGAGAAGGTTGTGATAGGCGAGATTGCTATAGCTTCGCAGGCAGTCCGGACAGGACGTGTCGCAGGCACCCGCATGCGCCTGGTCGACAAGCCGGTCGTGGAACTGCCAGTGCGAGTTCTGGACGATCATCTGAAGGAGCTGCTCGCTAATCGCCGGTTCGCCTAGGTGGGTCGCATAGCCGGCGCCGTTCTCGAGCGTGTCGCACAGGAATATCTGGCCGACGACCGATCCCAGGGCGGGATCTTCCTGGCTCCTGATGCCCGCCTTCAGTTCATAGTCCTGAATATCGAGGTAGACCGCGGCGGCGCGCCTCATCATAAAGGCCAGCGAATACAGCGCCGACCGTCCTGCCGGAGCGCGAGGATCCGCGGCCCTTCCGGGCCCGTAGTCGCGCACACCGAGGAGCATCATGTCTGTCTCGCTGATCGCCGCGAGCGCGCACGTCACCACGGGACTTGCCGCGACCATGGGTGTACCGGGCCGCCGGCCGACCGATGCCGCATGCTTTTCTTCCGCTGCGTTGGCTGCGCCTACGTCGACCATGGCTCCGCGGGCCCACGACTCCTGCGACAGATGGAAGAGCCGGCCGGCGTTGTCATTGATGACGTGAAGCCGGCCCTGACCGGCGCCGATGTCGAAGTTGCGGTGAACCCCGATGCCAAAGCGCGGGCGGCCGACCTTCGGCCGCGCGGCGCGCGGCACGAAGTCGAAAACGCCGTCATAGTCCCTGGCCTTAGTGTAATAGCTCACGAAGCCCTTTGGCTGGCGAAGATCCATGACGTGATAGTCCCGATCGCCAGTCCCTGCCGGCACTCCACAGACCGGACAAGCAGGGCTGTTCGGATTTGCAGTCTCGACGTGCTGACAGTTGCCGCACAGCCCAACGACGACCGGCGGCCCGAGGGGATTCGGGTCTTGGACAGCAAGCGGGCCCTGGCGAATATAGTGGCCGACGCCAATCGCCGTGTGGATCGTCCGCTCCTTCACAGTCTCCGCACCGGGTGCAAACATGCTGACCGCCAGCTCGAGATCCCGATCCACGGTCTGGCGGGGCGGCCAGTTCTGCGGCTGCTTGTGGTAAAGCAGCCGCGCGCGCGTCGGGAAGCCGAACATTGGCAGGATGCCCTTGTTGGCGAGCCGCTCGCTCAGGCCTTCCTGCACCAGCGCTTGATCCCGCGCGGCACCCGTGACTTCTCCGACCAGGCTGTTCGTAATCCAGGCAACGGCGTCAGTCCGGCTGGTCGCCGTGCCCGCCAAGCGCGTCTGCACGAGCAGAGCGTCGCAGATGTCTTCGACGAGAGGCTGATTGCGGCCGATCCACTGCGAAACCACGCTGGCGACATCTCCGGCCGCATAGCCGGCCGGCAGATTGTCGGGCGGCAGATTCCAGGCGGTGGCGGTGCCGAATTCGCCATGCACGCTGTCCCCGACGGTGCCAGCGAATAGACCGAGCTCCGAAAACGCGCGGCGGAGCACCTCCTTGGCAAGGACGCGGCGGAGAATCTGCAACCGGTTGGTGTCGACGTATGGCGGTGGCGGGGGATCGGCAGTGATGCGCTCGGGCCGCTGGAAATAATAGTCGTCATGGCTGCGGCCGCGGCACAGCGTGAGCGCGAGAGACAGCGCCGCGCCGCGGCGGCCAGCGCGGCCGACCCGCTGCTGATAGTTGAAGCGCATCGGCGGCATGTTGGCCATCATCACAGCCAGCAGGGACCCGATGTCGACGCCCGCTTCCATCGTGGTCGTGACGCTCAGCAGATCGATGTTGTCGGTGAGAGCGACCTCGTCGCCGACCGGAATGTTCTGGAACAGGCGCTGGCGGTCGCGCGCGAGCACCTTGTCCGTCTGGCCCGTCATCTCGGCGCAGTTCAGGCGGAAGATCGGGCCGGCATCGACCGCGAGCCAGCGATAATAATCGATCTCCTGCCCCGCATCGTCGACCCCGGCAACGCGCGATGGACCGAGCGGCGTGAGGCAGCCGCTGCAGATGCCGCCACTGCGGTGGAGGTGAACTCGCGAGCACCGGGTGCACTGAAAATACGTTGCCGTGGGATCGGCAACAAACAGCCCGCCGAACAGAAGAATGCCCAGGTTGAACACTCCGGCGCGCGTCAGAAGCGCGGTGACATCCTGTACGAAGTCAGCCGGCGTGATCCCGTTGGCGTTCGCCACCGCTTCAAGATAGTCCCGAGCATACTTTGGGAGCTGATTGTCGTCCCCCGTCGCACGATGAGTATCGATCCGCCGCCGCTTGCCAAGCATCCTGATGCAGCTATCGGCAGCTTCCTGATAGACAGGGGCCGCCGCCGCATAGCTCAGGCGGTCGGTGGTGACGCAGCCCAGCTTCAGCGATTCAAGGTCTCGCCGGCCGCCGGAGAAAAGGGATTCGGCGACCGCCTCGCGCGCGGCAGTCTGAATGCGTGTGCGATGGTCGTTCTCCTCGCCGCTCAGGCCCGCACGGTACACCGGCGGCACTACTGCCCAGTCGAAGAGCCGCTGCCACTCGCCGCGCTGATCATCGAGATTCGTCCACATGACGCTGCGGTCGACACCGCCCGGATTCATGCCGGTCATCAGCAGGCGCCGGGCCGCATCGTCCTCTAGATCTGTTGCCTTCGAGAGCCCGGCCCGCGCATGCGCAAGAGTCCGGTCGGCGAGCTGCTGCATTGTCAGCCCTCCAATCGCCGACGGCATCGCGGCCATGGCGGGAATACGCGAGGCGAGGATGGCGTTTGCTTCCCGCTGCCGGCCGATTGCAAACACACTGGCAAGCGCCGCATCGTCCGGACTCAAGATGCTTCCTTGCACCTGGAGCTCGAACGCAATCGCCGCCCTGGTGCTATCCTCCATTCCGCCGACGAGCGCCTGGCGAATAGCGTCGAGCCAATGCGACTTGGCAACGCCGACCGCGAGTTTCGCCGCGTCCTGCCGGCTGTCCGAAAAGAGGACCAGCTTGCGGCGCGGGTCCTCAACCGGGCGTCCGGCCTGCACCTCCGGAGGCGCAATCTCCCGCAGGAGCGAATCCGAAAGCACCTGCGCGACCTTTTGAAAGCCTGTGCGCTGGGTGCGGATCGGCGCGGAGCTGGTCATCCGGCTCCAGTCGGCCTCGCAATGCGGGCACACCGAGGGCCGTTCGTTGCGCGCGCTCGGAACAAGCGCGCGCGGAGGCACCGGGTTCTGATGCAAGGCAGCGACGTGATAGATCCATCCTGTAGCGTCGGCGCTGCGGCGGGCGATCTCAAGTTCGCCTGTGCGATGATCGTACCGCGCCATTCTCCATTTTCGCTGCACTCCTTCCTGGGTCCATGTGTCCCGCTGCGGCTGGCGAAGCGTGCCATCGGCGAGCTGTGCGGGCCAGTAGACGGCATAGTTGTCGTAGGTTCTGTCGTTCGCTGAGTGGTCAGGGGCCTTTTCGATGTTGGGATCGTCGGGCACCAGGGACCAGCTGTTCTGCCCCAGAGAGCGCCGGTAGCCGCCAAGGAATATGTCGCCGCACGGCTCGCAATAGAGCATCTCCAACACGCGCGAGCCGCATCCGCATGTCGTCGTCGGACGGTCGAACAGTCGGCCCACCGGAATGTTGGCCTCATTCCAATGCGCGCCGCTACACGCAGGGTTGGTGCAGGCCCACACGCCCTGAACATTCCGGAAGAACAGATGGACGCGCGCCGGCAAAAGGGGTGTGCCTGCGGCCGACTCGGCCGCAGACAGGGACATGACGAGCGCGGCTGCAGCGCTCGCAGCGCGGTCTCCCGGCTCTCCGGGAAACAGCGATCCGGCCAGAGCCTCGATCGTTTGCGGAACGACCGTCGGGCTCGCATCGGTCCCGTCATTGCAGGCCGCCCGAATAGCCTCCGGAGCGCCTGCCTCGATCAGCGCCGCGCCGAGCTGCTGGCCCGCGGAAAGAGCCGCATCCGGCGGGCTCAGCGACGCGGTGGCCGCAAAGGCCGCCACCGCATTCGCCACGTCAGCGTCTGACGCCGATACTATACTGATTCCAAGCTGCTCGATGGGCCCGGCCAGCGCGGAGAGGCGGTGCGCGGAACCCGGGGCTAGGGCTTCAGCGCCACCGCGAATGAGCGTGAAGGCCCGCGAGCGTCCGAAGAACTGGCGCAGATAGTCCTGGGCGCGGGCGTCGTCATCGCCGAGCGAGGCGCTCGACGCGAGGATCCGGAGCTGCGGGTGGTCGGGATTCAACCCAAGCCGCTCATACAGAACCCGAAGGATGTATCCCACCTCAGTTCCGGGTGTTCCCCGGTAGGTGTGGAGTTCGTCGACGACGAGGTGAAACACGTTGGCGGGATCTTCAAGCCAGCGCCGCGTCGCAGCGAATATCTGGTCCTCGATATCGCGCATCAGCATGATGTTCAGCATGCTGTAGTTGGTGATCAGGATATCGGGCGGAGCATCCTGCATGTCCCACCGGCTCCACATCTCGCCGCCGTCAAAGCGGGGAAAGAAGCGCTGTGCGTCGGTGCCGGCAACGCGCTGGGCGAGCGAACTCTGCCGGCGCAGCTCCGTTCTCAGTTCCGCTTCTGCGTTGTCCCGCTGCGGACTTCCGGAGATCGGAGTCCAGCCGGTATACCGCCCGAACCAGAACCGGTGCCCTGGGCGGTTGGCGCCGAGCCACGCGCGTACCCGGTCGCTATCAAGCGCCTGGCGGAGCCGCGACATCTGATCTTCGGCGAGCGCATTCAGTGGATAGAGAACAAGCGCGCGGATCGCTGACGGCCGGCTTCCCATCTCGTGTGCCCGCTGCGAGATTCGCGGATGATAGACGCGATTTGCGGGAGAGCCCGCTGGCGGCGGCATCGACCACCAGTCATTGCGCGGAGCGGGAGGGATTGCCGGCCAAGCTGCCGACTCGCGGACAACGGCCGCAAGAACAGGAAGATAGATGGCCTCCGTCTTGCCCGAGCCGGTTCCGGTCAGGATCACCGTGTCCGACCGATTTGCTACGCTTGAACGGAGCATCGCCTCCTGGTGCAGGTAAAGCTCGATCGGCGCACTGCCCCGCGGAAGAAAGAGCCCCTCCTCGGCAACGCCCGCGAGATCGTCGATATGCTGCTGTGTCCAGCCCGCGACTCCTCCGAGGACGCTGGCGGTCGCGGCACGAACGTCATGTCCGCTTAGTACGTAGCCGGGCTGAGGTTCGATCAGCGGCTCGCGATACAGGACGCCGTCGCGGTCGAGCAGACGGCGGCGCGCCTGAACCAGGTCCTCGAAGCGCAGATCGAACGGGCTGTCGAAATACCGGAGATAAGCGCTCTTCAGGCTGTCGAACGTATGGATAGGATCGGTCATATCAGTCTCAGCCCCGTGAGCGCGAGAAACAGCCTCAGGTGTTCTGGCCGGACGCCAGCAAATGCAATCTGCCTAGTTTCCCGGTCGAAGCGGGGAAGCCGGCCGCTGCACAGAGCCATGCCGCGCGCCATTATGCCCGGCGGATAGAGCTGCGCCGGGAGCGACAGCGTCCCGCTATCGGCTGTCCATCGCACCACCTTGCACTTCGCCGCAGTGACCATGCGTCCGGCGCGGTCGTCGATCAGAGCAGCATCCTGTGGGCTGCTCTTGATCAGGCTTACCCAGTCCCAGTCGCGCTGGATGCGGAAGAAACCCGCGCTTGCGGAAGCTGCTTCAGCCAAAGTGGACGACACCCAGTGCATCTTGGACCTGGAGAAGCGGCGGACGGTTTCGACACGCCCCTGCACCATGGGGCACGGCGTGCGCGGCCACTGGCGGACTGACGGCGTGCAGGCCAGAATTCGGATGGCAGCCTCGGTTTGGAGTTGGATCCCCGCTCGGACGGCAGTGTCTGCCAGTAGCTCCGGAGACTCGGCGACCACCATCACCGTTGACGGCCGGTCGCCGTGCTCTTCTGCGCTAAAGTGCGTTCCGGCAGCGCTGCAGGCCGCCGCGAGGCTGGCAAGAAGCTTCGGCGTCCGCGCGCCGCAAAGGACCGCCGAAATCCCGCTATCCCTTGGCAGGCCGGCAAGCACCGGCGGCGCGATCTGCCAGGCATTGGGCGCGGTCCACTCGGCATGCCCAAGGATCACCGCGTCGTCGATGAAACGGCGTTCGCTCGCCGTGCCGATCAGCTCGCCAGGCAGATCGCCGATTTTTCCCGACAGGCGGTACGACATCCATTCTAAGGCCCGGTCGGTCATGAGCGCGGCCTTTTGTGGCGGCGCGCCCGCTCTCGCGCCTTTCGCCATGCGTCCTCAGCCGGCGCACCGCCACCATCGAGCGGAAGCCTTCTCGCGGAGGCGCTTCGCACCGCGGCGACCCATAGCGGATCGATCGCGCGCGTGCCTGACGCAGCCGGTGGTGGACTGAGCCATGCAATACGGCCCTGCCTCCGCCGCTGCCCCGATGCAGAGATGAGGAATGCTGGGGACTCTCCGAGCAGACCCACCGCGACTGGCGCATCTGGCCGTCCGCGGAGCGCGACGGCGCCGCGCCGAAGCCCGAGGCAGACAACGGACAGCATCGCATCGGCCGCCACGACATATTCTCCGCCAGGGCCCGACACGCCGGCGCCGCAGACCTGGGCGACGGCCCAAGGCGCACGCGCCGAAGCGCCGAAGCGCTCCGGGTGCGCGTCCCAGGCCTCCCAGCCGTCCCTCGTCCAAGGGTCCTCGATGATCCGGTAGGCCGCCGAGGGTCCGGGCACTACATCGATAAGATGATCGCCTAGCCTCTCCCACCCATCGGCGGTCCAGGCGCCATCCTCGCCCTGCTCGGCCGGATGTCCATCGATCGTAACGGTCGCCCCGGCTGGGAACGGCGCGATCTCGATTCTCGGCGGGTCTCCCTCCGCAAACGACGCTGAGCGGATACGCAGGCCTCCCGAAAGCCGAATCTCCGATCCGACACCAGGGTCCAGGACCGTCAGACCTGTTGCGAGCCCGCACGCCGCTGCGTGGGCGGGCCGGTAGCCCGAGAGTATCATCCAGCCATCCGGAATCCCGCTCCAGCGGTCATACGACACGAGCGCCGGCGACCCGCACGCTTGCGCCGCTGCGTGGACCGCGGCGGCATCTTCGGACCGGCAGATGATAGTGCTTGGCGAAAGCAGGCCCACAGACCCGACCGAGATAATCCCCGGTTCGTCGGCCACCTCGCCGAAGATGTGAATCCGCCGGCCGCTACGAAGCCACTGATAGCCCTCTTCGCAATCGAGCCGGACCTCTCCCGAGAGCAGGTCCGCGGTCCACTCGATGTCGACGTCGTCATACCGTTCCTCGCTGTAGGCGCCGACCTGTGCGCCTTCTCCGAGCAGAAGAGTGACGCGATCAGGATAGCCGGGAGGGCGAGCGAGGACCGCCGAAAGTGTTGCCGTGCGGCGTATCGGATGAAGCATCAGCCGCAGCTTCGCTTCGGCTGGGGGCCGAAGGGAGGCTTCTACCGTTGGCGGCCGCTCCGGAGCCAACGCCGGAAGTGCTCTTCGCTGACCGCGGCGGTCACGATGCTGAGCGGGCTTTGGAGGGCGCAGCCTCGTCCGGGCAAGCTCGCTTGCATTCGCGGCCTCGTCTGCCATGTCGTCAATAACGGAATCCGGCAGAACATCGGCGATCGCGGGGTCCGCCGCGAGCCCAACATCATCGACCGGCAGAGCGACTGGGACTGCACACTCGCCGACACACAGTGCGCTGTCCGTCGCGCCGCACTCCTCGCCGCCCGCGGTTTCGGCTATTTCGATGGTATCGTCGCCCTTGGCTGTGGGCGCGCCGCACGCTTCCGCTTCCAGAGGTTCATTCAGGTGAGCGAATTCGTGCGACTTGGCTTCCTCGGATGGGCGCGCCGTCCGAGCCTCCGCTTCAGCAGGAGCAATCTCCTGCGGGCCAATGGCTGGCGGCACCGGAGCTTCTGCCAAGACGAGGCCAGGATCGGCAGACAGTTTCGTATCCGTCACGTCGGCCGGCAAGAGAGCCGGCGTCGTCGCCTCGCGCGGCGCGGCGTGAACTCCACCGTCTACAACGCACGCCACCTCCGGGCTAACCGCCATAGCCGGAGTCACCTGATCATGTTCACCGCTCGAATCTCTGTCAGCCTCCATCGCGATCCCGACAGGCGCCGCCGGAACGACGGCTTCCGCATCGCGGACCGCGCCAGAAGCTGATCTCGCGAAATCCGAATTTTCATCGGAGATTGATTTTTCGTCCGGTCCCGTCGGCGGGGCGTCCAGACCCAGGTCCGCACCGTCCTGCGCAGGATCGGCGGCCTCGCCCGGGCTATCAGGCAGCGCATCGAAGAGCGCGCCTCCCGGTCCGTCCGAGTCATGATGGTTTCGGGCTGATGCTGTTGCGCGGTTGCGCCGTATCCACAGCCAGATCGCGAGTGCTGGCGCGCCTACGCTGGCTGCAGCCCCAACGATCAGAAGTATAAGGCCCCCCGGCATTGGCTGAAGTCACCTGCTCGCATGAGCATTGCTCGGCGCCAAGAGGCCTGCTGCAGCTCTGGCGACTGCCAGTCCCAGCAATGGAGGAACTGCGTTCCCAACCTGCTTTAGCTGCTGCCACTCGCTTCCGTGGAATATGAAGCCATCATGAAAAGACTGAAGCCGGGCCGCCTCCCGGACGGTGATCCAACGGTCGTAGCTGGGATGGATCCATTCGGACAGGTCGCGGTGCATCTGTGCGAGGATCGTGTAGGACGGCTTGTCAGGGTCCAGCCTGCGCCATTTGTGTCCGCGCGTGCCGTTCCACAACTCCTTCGGGAGCGAGTCTCCCCTCGCCCCTGGCTTGATAGCAACAAGAATGGCCTTGCGGCGCTCCTGAATTCCTTTCGTGTGATGATTGAAGAGCTCATCCTTCTCCAGCAGACGGCGCTTCCGCTGCGCGGACAGGAGCGGCTGGTCGCAGTCCAGCCTCATCAGCTTCTGATAGTCGGAATAGCTGTTTCGCGGCTTGCGGGGGTATGGAAGCGGACCATCGTCCAAGGAGACCCCCTGGGGAAGATCCGAGAGCGCCTCGCGCACGGTTACGACGGCACTCTTCTTTTGTTTATCCATCAGCGCCGCGGCTACTTGCGCAAAGTCGCCCACGAACTTCTGGTCGTCTCTTAGCCCGAATATGAATACACGGCGGCGGTCCTGCGGCACACCAAAGTCGGACGCGAGCACGGGAACAATGGCGGTCCGCCGATAGCCCGCCGCAGCGAACGCAGACAGGATCTTCGATTTGAAATGGCCGTTCTTCATCGCGACCATGTTCGGAACGTTCTCCATGACGAACGCGCGCGCCTTCACCGTCCGGCAGATGCGGACAAATTCCTTGTAGAGGGCATTGCGCGGGTCAGAGAAGTCACGAGGGCCGATCTGGCTGAAGCCCTGGCAGGGAGGGCCGCCGTAAACAATGTCGATCGGTTCGCGCGGGAGCGCTTGGCCGCGGCCGCGTCCTTTCAAGAAGCCTCCAATATCTCCCTCGTGCAGCAACACCTCCGGGAAGTTCGCCGCGTGGGTCCTGCAGGCTTGCGGGTCTGACTCCACCGCTGACACGACCTGCCAGCCGGCCAACCGCACGCCTTCGCAAAATCCGCCGGCGCCGCAGAAGAGCGAGATCGCCCTTATTGTCACGTGGCAGCACTCCCGCGCTTGCGCCCTGGCTTTTGCGCCACAATCTGAGCCCAAACGCGCATATTCGTTCCATCCTGCCGATTCGCGTTGTGATTGCACTGTAGCGGCAAGGTCGCTAGGAAGCTTGCCCAGCTTAGCGCTCGCCCACGGGAAGCCGGGAGGCGCCGCCACAAGTTTAGAGGCTGAAGCACGCCCGGCGTTCTCTTGTCAGTGCCTGTCGACAAATCGCCTCCCGCCGCTGTCATAAAGCGGCCCTTTGGCAACAGCCGCGACGCATGATACATTTCCTCGGATGAAAGCTCAAGCGACCCGAGGAACTGTATCAACGGAGCCCCGCACCCAGCGGGAACAGCTCGCTGCGTTTCTGCACGATCGCGGCATCGCCCGCCTGGCCGAAATCCGCAGGGCCGGCATCACTGCAGCTACCGTCTCCCGGCTGGAACGGGAGGGCTTCGTCACCAGGCTCGGCCGCGGACTCTATCAGCTCGCGGACGCCGCTCCTGAGGGCAATCATAGCCTTGCCGAGGCCGCCAAGCGCGTGCCCAAGGGCGTCATCTGCCTCGTCTCGGCTCTCGCTTTTCACGGTATCACCGACCAGATGCCGCGTCGGGTTTGGATCGCGATCGGTCCCAAGGACTGGAAGCCCCAGATCGACTATCCGCCGCTCCGCATCGTCCGCTTTGCCGATAAGTTTCTGCGCGATGGCGTCGAGATGCACGACATCGAAGGGGTCTCCGTCCCGATCTTCGGCGTCGCGAAGACGATCGCCGATGCTTTTCGCCACCGCCGTTCCGTTGGGACGGATGTCGCCGTCCCCGCGCTGAAAGAGGCGCTGCGCCAGCGCAAGACCACGCCATCGGAAATCTCGGCATGCGCCATGCGAAGTGGCGTCTGGAAAGCGCTTCGCCCCTACCTCGAGGCGTTCACCGCCGATGGCTAAGCCGCCGACAAACATCGCCGCATCCGTGCGTGCGCGCCTGCTCAATCTCGCGCGCCAGACCAACCAGCCGTTCGACGTCCTCCTGACGCGCTTCGTCCATGAGCGCCTGCTTTATCGGCTAAGCCGCTCGCCGCACGCAGACCGCTTCGTCCTGAAGGGCGCCATGCTGCTAACCACCTGGCTGCCGGACACAGCCCGCGGCACGCGCGATCTTGATCTCCTAGGATTTGGCGATGCCAGCGAGCAGCGCATCCTCGGCATTTTCCGCGAGGTGCTGGCGATCGCCGGCGACGATGGCGTTGCCTTTGATCTCGACGCGCTGCAGGTCGGACTGATCCGTGAGGAGCTGGAGTATGGCGGCGTCCGCCTGCGCGGCGCAGCTTCGCTCTCCGGCGCACGCATTGCAGTCGTCGTCGATATCGGCTTCGGCGATTCCGTGGAGCCGGGCCTCGAGACAATCGACTATCCTGCGCTGCTCGACCTTCCGGCGCCGAGGCTGCGCGCTTACGCCCCCGAGACGGTCATCGCCGAGAAATTCCAGGCCATGGTCGCGCTCGGCCGCGCGAATAGCCGGATGAAGGACTTTTATGACATCTGGCTTCTGTCCAGGACCTTCCAGTTTGCGGAGGATCGCTTGGGGCGGGCGATCGCCGCGACATTCGCACGCCGGCAGACGACGGTCCCCACGGACCTGCCAGACGCGCTCACCTCAGCGTTTGCCAACGACCCCCTCAAGCAGCGCCAATGGGCGGCTTTTGCCGGAGACCTCAATGATGCGCCCAAGCAGCTTCAGACCGTCATCAGCGACCTGACAGCATTCCTCATGAACGCAGCGGTCGCGGCGCGTAGCCATGCACTCGAATAGCGGCAACGCCGACGCACATCGCGCAGACCTCGCCGCAACCGGGCCGCCCGCCACCCAACCATCCCGCGACGAGGCCATCCGGCTCATGCGCGGCGGCCTTGCGAAGGCGATGCGCGACGTCGCCGCAAGCTACGTGATGCCGATCTGCTGGATCACGGCGCGCGACCGGAAGCCCCTCATCCTCGACAACGGCTCAGCCTTTCTCCTGGATTGCGGCGCCGGACCGTTCCTCGTCACGGCGAACCATGTCTATCAGGGTTTCCGAACGGCAAAGGAGAAGCATCCCGACGCTGTCTGCCTCGTTGGAGATCTGCGCTGCGATCTGCGGGACCGGCTGATCGCGTCCGATCCCGCCTATGACGTGGCGACATTTCGGATCGGCCAAGATGAAATCGGCCGGCTCGCCAATTATGCCAACGGGAAGGTCGTCCTGACCGGCAGCCAGACGTCATGGCCGCCGGCACCGCCGGCGATCGAACGAGGCGTCTTCTTCGTCGGCTTTCCCGGCGACGGCCGTGAAATGCGGCCCTACAGGGGAAACTCGCTCGTCGAAATTGACTGGGTTGGCTATACCGCGCTCGCCGTAGCGAGCGGAGTCAGCGCAACAGACGTCACGCTCGTGTTCGACCACGAGCACGACTTCGATGTGGGACTGCGGCCCACCATACCCAGCGATTGGGCCCTTGGTGGCTGCAGCGGGGCACCGTTGCTAACCTTCGTGGAAGAACGCGGCATTTTCAGTTGGCGCCTCGGCGGGATCATCTACGAATCCAGCAGCCTGATCCTCAAGGCGTCTCGTGCGGATTGTCTCAACGCGGACGGCACCATCAACCGGTATCCAGATCCGATGGCTTATCGAGCGCGCTAATCACCGGTGTCCGTGAAGTCGGAGGGGAAAGCCTTCCCCTGCGGCCGAGTCTATGGCCTCGGCCGACCCCTTCTGCGGGGACACCCCGCAACGCCCCGAGAGTGAGAGTGCGGACGGGTTTTCCGTGACGGGTTGAGGGCTGGGAGAGAGGCTCCCGGCGCCCGTCGCGGAG
>Ga0335073_10008942_pt1 | contig 14042 bp, 12 predicted proteins | sample Lox_Sample_22_FD_207093 | JGI IMG/M metagenome (GOLD analysis project Ga0335073, IMG submission 207093) | Soil microbial communities from Loxahatchee National Wildlife Refuge, Florida, United States - Lox_Sample_2.2 | ecosystem: Environmental > Terrestrial > Soil > Wetlands | place: USA... | reverse complement strand
GGGCTTTCGGGCAGGTGCCGCCGGACCAGGATGATGACCAGCGCGAGCACCGGGCCGACCAGGTAGGCGACCCGCCAGCCCCACAGGGCGGTGATGTGGTTCAGGGCCACCAGCGTGACGATGGTGCCCAGGAAGGCCCCGGCCCAGTAGGTGCCGTTGACGGCTAGGTCGACCCGGCCCCGGTATCTGGCCGGGATCATCTCGTCGATCGCGGAGTTGATCGCCGCGTACTCGCCGCCGATGCCCATGCCGGCGATCACCCGGGTGGTGTACAGGAACAGGAACCAGTAGGCGCCCTTGGGGGTCAGCGCGGTCAGGCCGGAGCCGACCAGGTACACCCCGAGGGTGACCATGAACAAGTTCTTGCGGCCCAGCTTGTCCGACAGCTGCCCGAAGAACAGCGCCCCGATTACTTCCCCGATCAGGTACCAGGTGGCGATGTCGGCCACCGCGCTGGCGGACATGTGCAGGGTGTTGTTCAGCGTCAGGTCTGGCCCGACGTTGGCGGCGATCGTGATCTCCAGGCCGTCCAGGATCCACGCCACACCCAGCGCTATCACCAGCCTGGTGTGGAACCTGGACCACGGGAGCCGGTCGATCCGGGCCGGGATCAAGCTCCGGATCCCCGGGGTACTGGCCGTGTCGGGCGGTGCTGCCATCACGCCCCTCCTCCTTCTTGCTTGTTGCGCTAGACATGTGCGGCCTAGGCCCCCGCGGTTCCCCGACTACCCCGGTGCGGGACAAAAAACCTGCCCGACCAGACCAATCTGACCGATCTGTACTTATAGTTAGCTCTGTGAACGACATAACTAGGCCGCGCGGTGCGGCCGTCGGGGGAACGCAGCCAGGTACAGCCGCCGAGGGGACATCGCAGCGGCTGGCGGCGGAGGTGCTGGCGGCGGTCAGTGCCATCCGGCGGGTCGCGCGGCGGGCGGCCCGGGCGGCCTGGCATCAGGAGCCACTGCCGCCGGCCCAGTCCGAGCTGCTGCGGCTGGCGGTGGCCCGGCCCGGGATCAGCGTCGCCGAGGCCGCGCACGAGCTGCGGCTGGCGCCCAACACGGTGAGCACGCTGGTGGGGCGGCTGGACGACGCGGGGCTGCTGGAGCGGGCCCGCGCGGTGTCGGACGGGCGTTCGGTGCGGCTGAGCGTGACGGACAAGGGGATGCGGCGGATTGCCGAGTTCCGCGACCTGCGCGCGGAACTGGCGGGCCGGGCCCTGGACCGGCTCACCGCCGCCGACCGGCAGGCCCTGGCGGACGCGGTACCGGCCCTGCTCCGGTTCGCAGCCCAGCTGGCAGAGGAGCACGCTTGACCACGGTCGACCATCCTGAGACAGGCGGAGGCACGGGTGTGGCTGCGGGCACGGGTACGGTCACCGTGGGTCCCGCGGTGCGGTGTGAGGGGCTGACGTACCGGTTCGGGGAGCATGTGGCGGTTGACGAGGTCGACCTGGAGATCCGGCACGGGGAGACGTTCGGGTTGCTCGGGCCGAACGGGGCGGGCAAGACGACCACGATCCGGATGCTCACCACGCTGCTCAAGCCGGCCGCGGGCCGGGTGAGCGTGTTCGGGGTCGACGCGGCCGCGCGGCCGATGCTGGTCCGGCGGATGATCGGCTACGTGCCGCAGCTGCTGTCGGCGGACGGGATGCTGACCGGCCGCGAGAACGTGGAGCTGTTCGCGCGGCTGTTCGACGTGCCGCGGGCCCAGCGGGACGGCCGGGTGGCGGGCGCGCTGGCCGCCATGGGCCTGACCGATGCCGCGGACCGGATGGCCAGGACGTACTCGGGCGGGATGATCCGCCGGCTCGAGCTGGCCCAGGCCCTGGTCAACGCGCCGCGGCTGCTCGTCCTGGACGAGCCGACGGTCGGCCTGGACCCGATCGCGCGCACCGAGGTATGGGAGTACATCACCGGCCTGCGGGACGAGGGCGACATGACCGTGCTGATGACCACGCACTACATGGACGAGGCCGACACCTACTGCGACCGGATCGCGCTCATGCACCAGGGCACCATCCGGGCCGAGGGCGTCCCGGCCGACCTCAAGGCCGCGCTGGGTGCCCAGGTCACCCTCGACGACGTATTCAGGCACTACACCGGCGACACCCTCGAGGTTGGTTCAGGAGGAATCCGTGACGTACGCCGCGCCCGGCGCACCGCCCGCCGGCTGGGCTGAGAATCCGCTCGCCGGGATCCGCCGGCTGGGCAGCCGCGTCGTGACCCTGTGCTGGGTCGAGCTGCGCAAGATCAGGCACGACCGGACCGAGCTGTACACCCGGGCCATCCAGCCCGCGCTGTGGCTGCTCATCTACGGCGAGGTGTTCACCCGGATCCACGCCATCCCGACCCCGGACGGCATCCCCTACCTGGCCTACCTGGCCCCCGGCATCCTGGCCCAGTCGGCCCTGTTCATCGCCATCTTCTACGGCATCCAGATCATCTGGGAACGCGACGCGGGCGTGCTCACCAAGCTCATGGTCACCCCGACGCCGCGGTCCGCGCTGATCACCGGCAAGGCCTTCGCGGCCGGGGTGCGCTCGCTCATGCAGGGCCTGGTAGTGGTGATCCTGTCCGCGCTGCTCGGCGTCGCGCTCACGCACAACCCGCTGAGGCTGCTGGGCAGCGCCGGGCTCCTGGTCCTCGGCTCTGCCTTCTTCTCCTGCCTGTCGATGACCATCGCCGGCATCGCGCTGCAGCGGGACCGGCTCATGGGCATCGGGCAGGCCATCACCATGCCGCTGTTCTTCAGCTCCAGCGCGCTGTACCCGACCGCGGTCATGCCCGGCTGGCTGCAGGCGATCAGCAAGGTCAACCCGCTGACCTACGAGGTGGAGGGGCTGCGCGCCCTGCTCATCGGGACCAGCACCAACCTGTGGCTCGACTTCGGCGTGCTGGCCTTCGCCACGGTGGCCGGCATCACCGCGTCCTCCCTGCTCCTGCCGCGCCTGGCCCGGTAGCGTCAGGCCCCCGGCGCACCTGCTGACCGGCAGCCCGGCTGCCCGGCTGCCCGGCGGTCGCCGCGCTACACGCCGGCCACGATCGTGCTGGCCGCGGCCCGCTGGGCGCAGGGCGGCAGGCATCCGCTGGATCGCCGCGGGTCCGGCTGACCCGGCGCGTGGTGGTGCTGCTGGCCCTGGCCCTGCAGGCCACCGTGGGGGTGACGGGCTTCAACTGCTGCACGGCCGAGGCGGTCCGGGCGCCGGGGACGGTCCCGGTCGCCGCAGGCGGGGCCGCTGGAGCGGGCGCACGGAAACGAGACAACAGCAGAAGGAAGATACGGCGGCGGCGCCGCAGCTCAGCCGGACGCGGACGGGGGCACCGCGTGCTTAGCACACATCGCGCGGACGGGGGCACCGCGCGGCGCGGCGCCGCCGCATAGCGTCACGATACAAGCTTGCCCATGCATGTACAAGTCGTGACCAGCAAGACACGAGTTTGTTTCTGCCAAACTCGTGACGACCGGCACCGAAAATGCCCTGCAACGGACGGGATTCCCGGGGCACGAGGTGCGCATCGAGCGGGTGCCGGACCCGCCTAAGCTGAGCAGCGGGAAAAGGAGAACGCACGTGCCTGAGTTCAGCTATACCGATCTGCTGCCGACGGGCGCCGACCAGACCACGTACCGGCGGCTGACCAGTGACGGCGTGACGAACCACGCTTCGTTCGGCAGAAATTTCCTTGCCGTGGAGCCGCGGCTGCTCACCCTGCTGACCAGCGCGGCCATGCGCGATATCGCCCACCTGCTGCGGCCCGCCCACCTCCGCCAGCTGCGGTCCATCCTGGATGACCCGGAGGCGAGCCCGAACGACCGGTACGTTGCCCGCGACCTGCTGAAGAACGCGTGCATCGCGGCGGGCGGGGTGCTGCCCATGTGCCAGGACACCGGGACCGCCATCGTGATGGGGAAGCGGGGCCAGCACGTGCTCACCGACGGGCGGGACGAGGAGCACATCGCGCGTGGCGTCTACGACGCGTACACCACGCTGAACCTGCGGTATTCGCAGCTCGCGCCCCTGACCATGTGGGATGAGCGCAACACCGGGAGCAACCTGCCGGCCCAGATCGAGATCTACGCCACCGGCGGGGACGAGTACAAGTTCCTGTTCATGGCCAAGGGCGGCGGCTCGGCGAACAAGTCCTTCCTGTACCAGGAGACCAAGGCCGTGCTCAACCCGGCCCGGATGCTGTCCTTCCTGGAGGAGAAGATCCGGTCGCTCGGCACCGCGGCATGCCCGCCGTACCACCTGGCCATCGTGGTCGGCGGCACGAGCGCCGAGTACGCGCTGAAGACGGCCAAGTACGCCTCGGCCAAGTACCTGGACGCCCTGCCGACCTCCGGGTCGGCGGCCGGCCACGGATTCCGGGATGTCGAGCTGGAGCAGTCGGTGCTGGACATCACGCGGCGGACCGGGATCGGCGCGCAGTTCGGCGGCAAGTACTTCTGTCACGACGTGCGGGTCATCCGGCTGCCGCGGCACGGGGCGTCCTGCCCGGTAGCCATCGCGGTGTCCTGTTCGGCGGACCGGCAAGCGCTGGGCAAGATCACCGCCAACGGGGTGTTCCTCGAGCAGCTCGAGACCGACCCGGCGCAGTACCTGCCGGACGACCTGGGTGATGAGGACACCGAGGTCGTCGCCATCGACCTGAACCAGCCGATGTCCTCGATCCGGGCGGAGTTGACCAAATACCCGGTGCGGACCCGGGTGTCGCTGACCGGGCCGCTGGTGGTGGCGCGGGACATCGCGCACGCCAAGATCGCCGAGCGGCTGGACGCGGGCGAGGCCATGCCGTCCTACCTGCGCGATCACCCGGTGTACTACGCCGGGCCGGCCAAGACGCCGGAAGGGTACGCGTCCGGCTCGTTCGGGCCGACTACGGCGGGGCGGATGGATTCCTACGTGGACCGGTTCCAGGCGGCGGGCGGCTCGCTGGTCATGCTGGCCAAGGGCAACCGGTCCGCGGCGGTGACGGCCGCGTGCCAGCAGTACGGGGGTTTCTACCTCGGCTCGATCGGCGGGGCCGCGGCGCGGCTGGCCCAGGACTGCATCACCCGGGTCGAGGTGCTGGAGTACCCCGAGCTCGGCATGGAGGCGGTATGGCGGATCGAGGTGCGGGACTTCCCGGCGTTCGTCGTGGTGGACGACAAGGGCAATGACTTCTTCGCGGATCCGTCCGGGCCGGTGCTGAGCATCGGGGCTCATCCCTGAGCGGCACAATCCGGTGACACTTAACCGATGCTTAGCCGTCCCCCAGACACCTTTCAGCGAACACCGTGTATGGTCCGCGTATGCACCCTTTGGCGGACACCGGCCGGGTGATCGCCGGGCGCTACCGGCTGGAGGCCCCCATTGGCCGCGGCGCCATGGGGGTGGTGTGGCGGGCCCGCGATCAGCTGCTCGACCGGGACGTCGCGGTCAAGGAAGTCCAGATCGCGGATACGCTCACCGCCGAGGAGCGGGCCAACGCCTACCAGCGGACGCTGCGCGAGGCCAAGACGGCCGCCCGGCTCAACCACCCGGGCGTGGTGACCGTCTACGACGTGGCCGACGACGGGGGCCGCCCGTGGATCGTCATGCAGCTGGTCAGCGCCCAGTCGCTGGATCAGGTGCTGGCCAGCTCGGGCCCGCTGTCGCCGCGACGGGCCGCGGAGGTGGGCCGCCAGCTGCTGTCCGCGCTGAGCGTCGCGCACGCCGCCGGGGTGATGCACCGCGACGTCAAGCCGAGCAACGTGCTGCTCGGCCGGGACGACCGGGCCGTGCTGACCGACTTCGGCATCGCGACCTTCCAGGGTGATCCCCGGCTCACCCAGACCGGCATGGTGATGGGCTCGCCGGGTTTCACCGCGCCCGAGCGGATCCGCGGGGAGGACGCCTCCCCCGCTTCTGACCTGTGGTCGCTCGGCGCCACCCTGTTCGCGGCGGTCGAAGGGCACGGGCCGTTCGAGCGGCGCGGCGGCGCCATCACCACCATGTCGGCCATCATCAACGAGGATGCGCCGGCGGCGCCCTCGGCGGGCGCGCTCGGGCCGGTCATCGCCGCCCTGCTGCGCCGGGAACCGGCCGACCGGCCGGACGCGAACACGGCCACCCGGATGATCAACGACGTGCTGTCGCGGCTGCCGGTCACGCCCGGTCCCGAGCCGGTCGGCTACGAGGCCACCGCACTGTCCTCGTCGTCCCGGCCGCCCGCACCGCGGCCGCCGGTGCCCGGCCCCGACTTCGGCTCGGCCGGCCATACCGGCGCGGGAGATCCGGCGGCCTCGCTCTCGGCCGCCGGCACCCAGGGCGGCAGGGAGCCGTCGCCCGCGGGGACCGCGCCGACCACGCCGCAGCCCGTGCTCGGCGGCGCGGCACGGTACGACCCGCCGGCCTACGAGCAGCCGACCGAGTACCGCGAGCCCAGCCAGCAGGAGCACCCGTCGACGCAGTACGACCCGAAGGGGCGCTGGGGGGGTTCGGCTTCGGGGTCGGCTTCGGGGTCGGCGGCTCCGCCGCCGCCGGATTTTTCCTCGTGGTATGACCCGTTGCCCAGGTCGGGACCGGCGCCTTCGGCCCAGGCCTGGCCGGACGCGGGTTACCAGGCCGGTTCCGGGTCCGCGGCGGGCTCGGGGTCGCCGGCGGGCTCCGGCACCGCGGCTTGGCCGGGCTCGGCGGCCGCGTCCGGTGCCCGGCAGGACTACCGCCCGGCCACGCCGCGTCGCCGCCGGACGGGCTTGTGGCTCGCCCTGGTGCTGCTGGCCGTGCTGGGCGCAGGCGCGGGCGCGGGCGCCATCGTGCTGCTGCGGCACAACACGACCGGCACCCCGTCCGGGTCGGGCACCGGCTCGCCGGGAACCGGTACGCTCCCGCCGTCCACGCTGCAGATCGTCGACGCCGTCAACGACCATCCGGGTGCGCTCCCGGCCGGCTGGACGACGGTCACGCACCAGGCCAGCGACGGCGAAACCGCCGGCTTCACCATCGCGGCGCCCGCCAACTGGGGGCCCCGGACCGCCGGCACGCAGACCTACGTGACGGACCCGTCGGCCAACGCGAACATCCTCATCGACCTCACGCCGCACACCTTCCCGAACGACATGGTCCGCGAGGCGGAGTTCATCAGGAAGCAGTCGCTGGACGAGAACCGCTTCCCCGGCTATATCGGGCTGGGCCTGCAGGCCGAGACGATCCGGGGCGCCCCGGGGGCGTGGTGGAAGTTCACCTGGGTCGACAACGGGGTCACCCAGGAGGCCATCGACCTGCTCTTCGTGCTGGATACCTCGGCGGGGCGGCAGTCGTACGCGCTGTACATGACCGCGCCGGCCAGCATGTGGAGCCAGATGCGGCCGATCTTCGACGAAGAGGCCGAGACGTTCGCCCCGCTGACCTGAGCTGCGGGCGGCTGACGTGAGCTGAGGGCGGCCGCGGGGGGGATGCGGCCGCCCTCAGCAGTCTCCGGGCGCTACGGGCGCTAGTACCAGCCGGTAGCCTGCTCGTGATCCCAGGCGGCGCACGGCGATCCGTAGGTGCCCTGGATGTACTCCAGGCCCCACCGGATCTGCGTGGCCGCGTTGGTCTGCCAGTCCGGGCCCGCGCTGGCCATCCGGGAGCCGGGCAGCGCCTGCGGGATGCCGTAGGCGCCGGAGCCGGCGTTGTAGGCGGTCACGCTCCAGCCGCTCTCGTGCGCCCACAGCGGGTCCAGGCAGGAGAACTGGCTGGCGGACCAGCCGAACGAGGCGAGCATCGCCTCGGCGACCTGCTGCGGTGAACCGGAGGCCGCGGTCGCGGTGGCGGCCCGCGTGGGCTGCGTGGACTGCGCCTGCTGCGTCGCGGCGGAGGACGTGGCGGCCGGCCGGGAAGCGGCCGCCGCGGCCCGGGCGGCGGCAGCGGCCTTCTTGGCCGCCTGCGCCCGGGCCGCCTGCCAGTGCGCGGCGGCCAGTTCGGCCGCCGCGTCGCGGACCTGGTAGGCCTGCACGGCCTGGCTCGCGGTGCTCTGCGCGAAGGCCTGCATCTGGACGGCCTGTCCGGCGAGGGTCAGGAGCGAGCCGGCGGCGGCGTCTTGCCCTTCGTGTGCGTCGTGCGGGCGGCCGGCGGCGGGCCCGGACGGTCCGGACGGCCACGTGGCCGCGGCGGCCGTCGCCGCAGTGGCGACGGCGAACGCGCCGGCCGCGACCAGGGCCGCGGCCCTGGACCGCCTGGATCGAGGTTCACTGCGTTGAATTTTCCGGTGCCGTGACAAGGGGACCTTTCGGTGGTGCGCGTGTCACGCGATCTGCTTCACCCCCGAGCGACTGCCACGACAACGGCGGCAGGCATCTGCGCATGCGACTTGGCGCGGGTCAGGGCGCCGGGCCAGCTCAAGGCAGCCGGTCACGCGCGGGGTGCTGTCGGCTATCCACCATGCCCGACGTCAAATAGGGCTGTTGTCAAAAATAGGTGTGATGTAGATCACCGCCAGATGCGGAATGCCGGGAAAACGCCTGTTTACCTATGCCTTTCCCGGTAAGCGAACGGCTTCTCAGCACACTATGATGAAACTCACACTGACGCTGAAACTTCACATCACCGGCGATAGCGGGCACCGGGAATCCGGCCTGCCCGGCCCGGAATTTCCACTTTAGGTAATAGCTTAATCACCCGATGTAGGCAGAATGGGACGGTCCGGCGGGCAAAATGGGGCTCAGTAGTACCCGTTGGCTTCCTCGAAAGCCCACGCGCTACAGGGATTCCCGTATATCCCCTTGATGTAGCCCAGCCCCCATCTGATCTGGGTGGCCGGGTTCGTCTGCCAGTCCGGGCCGGCGCTGGCCATCTTGCTGCCAGGCAGCGCCTGCGGGATGCCGTACGCACCGCTGGCGTTCTCCGCGTCGTACACCCAGCCGCTCTCCCGGTTCCACAGGTCCAGCAGGCAGCCGAAGTAGGTCTGCGGGCTGAAGCCGAAGCTGGCCAGCATGTTGTAGGCGATCGATTGCGCGGTGTTCGGGTTAGGCGGCGTCGAGGTCACGTAGATGACCCCCCCGCCGCCGGTCCCGCCGGCGCCGGTCCCGGTCCCGGTAGCGGGGCTGGCCGCGGCCACCTCGGCGGGCGAGGCCAGCTTCGGCTTGGCGATGACGGTCAGCGTGCGGGCCGCCGCGGTCATGGCGATCAGCTGCTCGCGCTCGGCCTCGAGCAGGGCGATGGTGTGGCTGCCCGGTACCGCCTCCACGGCCTGAGCCACGTTAAAGGCGCCCGATCCCGGGCCGAATACCTCCGCGCCGACCGCGACGCCGATGACCGCTATCACCGCGAAAACAGCGACCGGAAAGACAATGCCGACACGCCGGATCAGGCCCCGCTTGCGCCTATTGCTGCGATTCCCCGTCCGGTGTCGCGACAAGGCAGTCCCTTTCTCCGGCCTTTCTTCCGGCCATGCCCGCCTGACACCAGGTGCCCACTGGACGCAGTACCGGCATCCGGGCGGGGGCCCGCGCGGTAACCGGCGCCGCGCCGCCTACCCGCTGCACCTGACCTGGTGCGCCGTCTGGCCCGCCTCGCACAAGTACCGCTGGCGCTCCACGATGCCAGAACACCGGCTGGACGCGCAGCACTTCGGCGAGAAACCCGGGCGCCCGCCGAGCCGGGCGGGACCTGGGGCTCTACAGGCGGCCGGCCCGGCTGCCACAATCGGAAGCATGGAAACACCTCTGTCACCCCTGGACTTCGCCCGCCGGACGCGCCGCCTGCACGCCGACCGCGAGGCGGTCGTCGACGGCGACCTGCGGCTGTCCTACCGGCAGTTCTTCGACCGCTGCGACCGCTGGTCGGCGGCGCTGCAGGGACTGGGCGTGTCGCAGCCGGACCGCGTGGCCACGATCGCGCCCAACACGCACGCGCAGCTGGAATCCTTCTACGCCGTGCCGCAGATCGGGGCGGTGCTGGTGCCGATCAACTACCGGCTGACGGCGGAGGACTTCGTCTACATCGTGAACCACTCGGGGGCCACGGTGGTCTGCGCTCACAGCGACTACCTCAAGGCGGTGGACGGCGTCCGCGACCGGATGCCGGGCGTGCGCCACTTCGTGGCTTTCGAGGGCGCCGGGTCCTCGGACGAGGACTGGCTCGACTACGAAGCGGCCATCGCCGCCGCCGATCCCGGCTTCGAGCGGCCCGAGATCGGCGAGCGGGACCTGATCTCGATCAACTACACCAGCGGGACGACCGCGCGCCCGAAGGGCGTGATGATCACGCACCGGAACGCCGCCATGAACACGATCGGCACGCTGCTGCACCTGCCGATGGCGGTGGGCGAGCGGTACCTGTGGACCCTGCCCATGTTCCACGCCAACGGCTGGACCTACACCTGGACGGTGACGGCCGCGGCCGGCACGCACATCTGCCTGCGCAAGGTCGACCCGGCAACCATCTTCGCGCTGCTGCGGGACGAGCGGGTGGGCTCGCTGTGCGCCGCGCCGACCGTGCTGATCTCGCTGGCCAGCGCGCCTGAATCGGTGCGCGGCGAGGTGCCGGCCGGCGTACGCGTGGTGACGGCCGGGGCGCCGCCCGCCGCGGCCACGATCGAGCGCCTGGAGGGAGAGTTCGGCTGGGAGGTCACCCAGGTCTACGGCCTGACCGAGACGGCGCCGTTCATCACCGTCTGCGCCCCGCTGCCCGAGCACCAGGGCCTGCCGCTGGCGGACCGCGCGGTCATCAAGGCCCGGACCGGGGTGGAGCTGCTGACCTCGGGCGAACTGCGGGTGGTGGACTCCGACGGGCACGAGGTGCCCGCCGACGCCCAGACCGTCGGCGAGATCGTCGTCCGCGGCAACGTCGTCATGGACGGCTACTACCAGGATCCAGAAGCGACCGAACGGGCCATGGGGGACGGCTGGTTCCATACCGGAGACGCGGCGGTGGTGCACCCCGACGGCTACGCCGAGATTCGCGACCGGCTCAAGGACGTGATCATCAGCGGCGGGGAGAACATCTCCTCGATCGAGGTCGAGGGCGTGCTGCTCCGTCACCCGGCGGTGCAGGAGGCCGCGATCGTCGGCCTGCCGGATGAGAAGTGGGGCGAGACGCCGCACGCCTTCGTGCTGCTCCGCGACGGCGCCAGCGCCTCCGAGGATGACCTCATCGCGTTCGCGCGGAAGCACCTGGCCCACTTCAAGGCCCCGCGCGGCATCACCTTCGTCGGCGAGCTGCCCAAGACCGCGACCGGCAAGATCCAGAAGTTCGTCCTGCGGAAGGGCGCGCCCAACCTGGCCCGGCAGTGAGACGGGCCTGCTGAATCCCCGGGCTGGCTACCAGTCGAACGCCTCGGCCGCCGTGCGGTAGTCGAACAGCTCGGTCTTGTCGAACCACAGATCGATCTCGTAGTCCGCTTCGTCCCGCTTGCCCGAGGCGTGCACCAGGTTCGCCACCGCCTTGCCGGTGGCGACCGCGACCGCCTTGGACTGGTGCGCGAAGTCGCCGCGGATCGAGCCCGGCTGGGCCTCGGCCGGGTAGGTGGAGCCGACGATCTTGCGCACCGTGGCCACCGCGTCCTCACCCTCGATCACGAACGCGATGACCGGGCCGCGCTGCATGAACTCCGCGGTGGCGCGGTAGACGGCAGGTCCCAGCCGCTCTTCCAGGTCGAAGTAGTGCTTGCGGGTGAAGTCGGCGTCCATCTCGCGCATTTTCATGCCGATGATCTTCAGCGACGCGTCTTCGAACCGCTGGATGATACGTCCTGTCAGGCCGCGGGCGACGGCATCCGGCTTGAGCACGACGAGCGTGCGCTCCCGCAATGGCTGAGACTCGGCCACGATAGTCCTTTCACTTTTCCAAGATGGTCACAGAGTAGCGGCCCGCGCTTACGCACCGGCAACGCAGGCTCAGCCGCGGCCGGCCGCGGCCAGGACCAGGGTCATGCGGACGCTGTGCCCAGGGCGGGCACATGCTCGGGCGGGGTGAACTCGCGGGCGAAGGCCAGGTGCCGTTCCAGCAGGGCACGCACGTCGGCGGCGTCCGGGTCCCCGACGCCCACGATCAGGTCCACGTCCTATCCTTACCGGCAAGGGGCGCCCCGGCGAACAGGGGCGCCCGTGAACGGTTTGACATCGGAGTCCGCATTATGCCCTCGTCAGTTCCCGTGATCGACCTGACCCACTGGTTCGGCGGAGACGAGGCGGGCCGCGCGGCCGTCGCCGCCCAGGTCGACGCCGCGCTGCAGAGCGTGGGCTTCTTCCTGATCACCGGCCACGGCGTGCCGGATGACCTGCGCGCGCGGATCCGCGCGCAGGCCCGGGTGTTCTTCGCGCTACCGGGCGAGGCCAAGCAGCGCTATGCCGTCACCGTGGGCGGGCGGGGCTGGCTGCCGCCCGGCGCCGAGGCCAACGGTTACGCCGAGGGCACGCAGACGCCGCCGGACATGAAGGAGTCCTACGCGGTCGGCGCCGACCAGCCGACCGGCGACGCGGAGGTGGACGCGTTCTGGTTCCAGCCCAACGTCTACCCGGCCGAGGTGCCCGGGCTCGAGCCCGCGGCCGTCGCCTATCTGGCCCGGATGCGCGCGCTCGCGGACGAACTGCTGGTGATCTGCGCTGCCGCGCTCGGCCTGGAAGCCGACTTCTTCACCCGGCACACCGGGCACTCCACCCACACGATGAACATCAACTGGTACCCGCCGATGACGGTGGCCGGACGGCCGGAGCCAGGGCAGTTCCGCATCGGGCCGCACCGCGACTTCGGCACCGTGACCATCCTGGACCGCGAGCCGGGCCGCGGCGGCCTGCAGGTCTGGACCGAGGAGGACGGCTGGGAAGACGCGCCCTACGTACCGGGCGCGTTCACGATAAACTCCGGTGACCTGCTGGCCCGCTGGAGCGGCGCCCGGTGGAAGTCCAGCCGGCACCGGGTCCTGCCGCCGCAGGCCGAGGCGCCCGACGAGGACCTGGTCTCGCTGGTCTACTTCTACGAGGCTGACCACGACGCGGTGATCGAGTCGCTGCAGCCGCCGATCGGCAAGCGATGCGACTACGCCCCCGTCGTCTCGGCCCAGTTCCTGAAGAAGCTGCTGGACGCGATCACGGTGGGTTAGCCCGGCCCGTCCTGTCAACCCGGGGCCCGCGCGGCGCGTCCTACGCCTCGTGAACGACACCGGACATCCCGGCGGGCCGACCCGCCCCGAGGCCCGCCTGCTCGCGCTCAGGTGCCTGGGCATCCCGCAGGTAGCCATGCGGACGCCGCTGAGCAGGCGCCGCGCGCTGCGGTACCGGCTGGCCGCCTACTGCGCCCGGATCAGGCCGGGCACCACGGCCGAGCTGGCCTCGCTGGTCTTGCGCATGAGCGACGAGATCGACACCCGCGAACGGATGCTCGACGCCGCGCTGCGCGGCCAAGCGGCTCCTGGTGTTCTGCGGCAGAGCCCGGAAGTGAGCGCGGCCGAGCCCTAGGAGGGTGCCGCGAAGGCCCGGTCCCCACCGGGCCACGTGCATGCGCCGGACGGAACCGCACGGATGTCCCTCCCTACCTAGCAATATGGACTTCGAGATCTGGGACTCACGCAGCGGCAACATGCTGTTGTGAACCCCTGATCTGGACGAGGCGCTGACGTGGGCTTTTAACTTCTGGCTCGGGAGGGCCAGGAAGCCGTGAACGTGCTGTCCATTGGTGATGAACAAGACCAGTGGGTGGTGTCTGGTTCTGCACTTCGCGACCTACTGTTGAAGCGCATGTGGCAAGCCTCCACTCCTTGGGTTACATCCGCCGGCGACCGTGTGGTAAGCGTCCCGTTGTCGAATCTTTCGTCTGTCGGCTGATCACACCAGGGACGGTCTCGGCCGCATGGGCCGCCGTCATCGGGAGGGTCTGCATTCCGTCGCTGGATGGCAACAGTTTCCTGGGGTCGACCGCGATCCGGGATGGCCGTCTCCCACCGCTGCCGATGCGTCACTCGCTGGCCCGGACCGCGCTGCCCACCGGCCGCGCCCGCGGTGGAAAGATGGGCATGTGCGCGCCGACGGCCCCTCCGACCGGCCGGACGAGAACCCCGATCGACCGCCTGACGACCGTCCTGTCGGCAGACCTGCTGACTCTCAGG
>Ga0335073_10008940_pt1 | contig 14046 bp, 7 predicted proteins | sample Lox_Sample_22_FD_207093 | JGI IMG/M metagenome (GOLD analysis project Ga0335073, IMG submission 207093) | Soil microbial communities from Loxahatchee National Wildlife Refuge, Florida, United States - Lox_Sample_2.2 | ecosystem: Environmental > Terrestrial > Soil > Wetlands | place: USA: Florida... | reverse complement strand
TGCGCCTGCGGCTGCGGGTTCGCGATCCCCCGCGATCCCGAGGTCCGCTACGTGGTCGACTTCGGGGCCGCGAAGCCGTTCCCCGCGTACCTATGGGAGCACTCGCCCGTCTGCGGAACCTTGCGCGGTGTGCGCCCGCCGCAGGTCCAGGCGGAGCTGTGGCCGGTCCCGGGATTCCAGTCCGGGTCGCAGGCCCTCCATGTGAACGGGATGACCTAGGGGGACCCCTAAGTATAGAAAGTCCACCGAGATGTATGCTTTGGGATGACTCGACGCGCCGCCGCCCCTCGGGCGCGTCACTCGCGCCCCCGAGGGCGAAGGCTCAACGCGACGCTGAGCGGGAGGCGGATGATTTCTGATCCTCCCCAGGTAATAGCCCTGGCCCTAACGCTCGTGTGTCTCGTGGCCCCCTTTGGTTGGAGCAGAATGGTGACGTCCGCGCCAACATTCAATCCATCCACTGGTGGTCACCGGCTGGTTCCCCTCGCGCTGCGGGCACACGCACCCGCGGGGCGTCCACTTCCCGAGTCACAGGTCCCTCGATTGAATCACGACTCAGGCACCCCATACGTAGAATCAACGTTGGTACTTTTTAACAACACTCTGGTCGGTGGAAATTTCCAAGCTAGGAACGGCGCTACGCCGGAAGCGGGGGTGACTGACAGTACTACCTCAGAGACATATGTTTCCAACTTCGGATCGGACTTTGTCGACGTGTTCAACGATAAGACGGATAACGTGAGTACAACGGTGCAGGTTGGAACTGGACCCATTGGAGTGGCGCTGGATACACTCAAGGGAGAGGTGTTTGTCGCAAACTACCTTTCCGATAATGTCAGCGTTGTCAATGTGAGCACCAACCGAGTTGTCGCCACCATCGGGGTCGGCAGAAATCCGATTGCGATCGCGTATGACTCCGAAGGAGGCGAAATGTTCGTCGCGAACGCCGGAGGGAGTCCGACCGGCAACGTGAGCGTGATCAACGATTCGTCGAATCGCGTCACCGGCTCAATCCAAGTGGGAATCGGTCCCTCGTCATTGGCGTACGACTCGAACCGAGGGGAAGTTTTCGTCGCCAACTACGACTCTGACACTGTAAGCATTATCAACGGTACTTCCGAGCTGGTCAGCAGTACCGTTCCGGTCGGGCTAGGGCCATCCGCGGTTGTATATGACGATCGAACCGGCCAACTGTTTGTTGCCAACTTTGGCGCTATTTCGGACAATGTCACAGTGATCAACGATTCGACACTCCGGAGAGGCCCGAGCATTCCGGTGGGTGTGAATCCAACATCCGAAATCTTTGACCCCGCTAGAGGGGAAGTGTACGTCTCGAACTCCTACTCGGACAACATCAGCGTGATCAATGTGACTACCGACAAGGTAGTGGCAAATGCGACGACAGGAAGCTATCCGGAGATCGCCGGGTATGACAGAGCTCGTGGTGAGGTTCTTGTCGCGGACTCGGTCTACACCCTACAGCTGCTAAACGATTCCTCGAATCGGATCACCCAATCCGCCGAACTCGGAGCTTCCCCTGACGGCGCACTCTATGTCCCGGGCACAAGTGAGATCTTTGTATCGAATCAAGACTCAAACGTTGTGGATGGGGTTCGGGATCAGTCAAACCGCGTTGACGTTACGATTTCGGGTGCGGGCTACTCATCGGCGATGGCGTACGATGGTCGGCTCGGTGACGTTTATGTTCCAAGCTCCGGTGTCGTCCGAGTCTTCAATATGCTGACAGGCGCCGTAGTCGGGAATATAAGTGTCGGTAACGATCCGGACGGGATCGTCTTCGATAGCGCGAAAGGAGAGATGTTCGTCGCGAATTACCTCTCGGATAACATCAGCGTGATCAACGATTCTCAGAATCGTGTTGTGGCGACTGTGAGCCTGGAGGGGGCCTCGGGCGGTCCAACCAGCCTTGCGTACGACAGCGGGAGGGGGGAGGTTTACGTAGCCGAGTATTCCGCGGACAACGTTAGCGTAATCAATGATACAACTGATCGGGTGATCGCCAGCACGTCAGTCGGCTCAGCGCCGGTGAGCCTCGCTTACATCCCCGAGAACAGAGAGATCATTGTGGCCAATCACGACTCTGACAATCTGACTTTTATCAACGACACGTCGAACAAAGTGACTGCAGACATACCGGTGGGGGGGGGCCCGGCGGACCTCGCGTTCGACCCTGGGGCGGGTGAAGTCTTTGTCGCAAACGCGTTCTCTGATAACATCACCGTGGTTAATGTCACGTCGAAGCTTGTCGAAGAGTCGTTTCCCGTCGGCAGCATGCCGTTGGCTCTGGTGTATGACCCGGTGAGCAACGAGCTTTACGTGTGCGATTACGGTGACGGCACTCTGTCCATTGTCGCACTTGGAACCTACCAGGTCACGTTTTACGTGGCCGGGCCGGCGGGCTGGAGTATCCTAGTTAATGGCCTGAAGTTGACGCCCCTTACTGGTGAATCCAGCGTCGTGACGGAGCTTTCGAACGGATCCTACACTTTTGCTGTGCAGGTTCCAACCGGATATACCGCCTTGCCTGCATTCGGGACACTGAATGTGGCTGGCAGCCCCGTGAACCAGTCAATCATCTTGAAATCCAGCGTCCAAACTGAATATCTCGTAAAGTTTGCAGTAAGTACCAACACGACGGTAACCTGGGAAGTGTGGGTCGCCGGCCAGACCCTACTTCCGCTGAACAACTCGTCGACCGTCACGATCAACCTCCCAAACGGCTCCTACACCTACGCGGTCGAAGTCCAATCAGGGTTCGAAGCAACGCCCGGACTTGGAAGTCTGAAGGTATCGGGAGGCCCCGTCAATCTGACGATCATCGTTCGCGCTAAGGTCATTGCAGCATACTCCGTCAGCTTCACCGTTCAGTCCGCCACTACCGTCAACTGGTCTATCCTAATCGCGGGACAAGTCATAGGTCCCGCCGATTACGGCTCGACTGCGGCGATCAACCTTCCCAACGGCTCCTACACCTTCGCAGTGAGCGTGCCCCCGGGTTTCCAAGCGAATCCAGCCTTTGGGAACGTCACGGTGCAGGGCTCGGGGACGCTCCATCCAATCCACATCTCAGTAACCCTAGCGCCTTGCCCAATGTGCTCGGGTCCTGGGAATCCGACGTGGTATTCCCTGAGCCCTCTCGCGGAACTCGTGATTGGCCTCTCGGTCGTCTCCATGCTCAGCACGGTCGCGATTGCTATCCAGCGGGGGAGGCGGACTAATCGTAGGAACGCGTCGGAATCCTCGAAGCGTGATGACGAGAGCTAGTTCTTCAAGTTAGCCCCCGCCTTCGGCGCGCGACTCTCAGACCAAACCCGAACCCAAGCGTGCCAAGTCTCGGAGTAAGGTTGTCCCGGCCGGCAATGGGGTCTCCGCTGAGGAGTTACGGCCCTCCGGAGTCAGTATGGTTTCGCGCGACGGGTGTGCGGCTTGATCGTGCATGCATCGGTGGAAATGGAGCGTATTCAGAGGGCCGAACGGAATCGAACGAAAGAATAAATCGGGACCGGGTCCACGCCTGGTAACTTTCTCCTCTTATTCTGCCATGCGTTACAACGTGGTGGAGCGTGTTGTTTGCAATGTCCGGATTTCAGGGCTGTCGTGGGGCCATCCCATGGCGATCAAACGTGACCCTCGCGCTCGCGATGGCTTCGATCATGCTGGTCGCTGCCACAGGCGTAGGCTCTCAAATCGCGTCTCCGCTTGCAAACATATCGGGAGATTTTCACTCCACCTCCTCGATTCTAAGTTCACTGCAGGTCAGTTCCGGGCCGATTGCTTCGCCCGGCTATTTTAACGGAGCATTTAGTTATCTCAACCCCATCGCCGCGACAAGCAACGAATCCCCTCTGACAGAGTTCCCGTGCGACCTCGGAAAGGATCCGTTCACTGAGCTTTCGTTCACACCCTCGACTAACTTCGGGGCATCTCAAAAACAGAACTTGCGCGTCACGTTCGTGTTCGAAACAACGTGCGGCGCGACGCCCTTCGCTGGAACGTGGACTTACGGGGATGGAAACACGTCGACGCAAGGAACTCCGAACGGCACGGTTAGCAGCGGCCCGATAGTCTACCGCTGGTGGAATTACACGCACACTTACCACTACATCGGTTCATTCATCGCAGGGATGTCCATCACGGACGGAGACGGTGTGAAGGCGGCGGCCGGCACAAACATCTACGTTTCCTTCGTGCCGAGCCTGTTCTACAGCTTCTACAATGAGTCGGGTCTCATTGGTCGCGGATACACTGGGACAACCTACTCGATTGGTCTAATCGAGGAGTGCATTAATGGCGTTCCCAACAGCCAGTATCAGCAAGATTTGAACAAGTTTGACTCTACGTTCAATCTTTCGAGCGCGACGATCACGTTCGTTTCGGCGAACCACAACACTTGCTCAAATCCCACACGGGACGATCAGATTGAGGAGGACTTAGATATCGAGTGGGCTCACGTCGCTGCCCCCGGCGCGAAACTCTACGTCTGTACCGACACCCTCGACTCGTACTATGGGGAACTCAATTGCGAGAATCTCTTTTACCATAATCGAAACGCTTCGCTTTACAACACAATGATTGTGTCTTCGAGTTACGAGAACTGCTCGATTGGAGATGCACGGGCACCGCTGACGAACGCTCCTGAGTGCCAGAATGGTCCGGATACGTACGCGGCGAACTGGAGCGCCGCGGAGTCGGCAGGAATGACTATCCTCAACTCGGTAGGGGATTGGACGCAGGATGGTTGCCTCAAGGCCGCCTACCCGGCATCGACCCCCTACGTGTTGGCCGTAGGAGGGACCACAGTCACGGGCGTCGGGGGTGGCGGGACTTATGGGTCTGAAGCCGCGTGGTACAACAGCACTCCGACGCCTCAGTGCTACCTGAACATCCATCAGCCGGAGAACGCTTTCCCGCCTGGCGAAACCGCTGGCAACAACTCCTACTACCGAAACGGGTCCTGGCAACCCGGAACTTGGGGAGCTGGCAACCGATACTTCCCGGACGTGTCCCTCGAGGCAAACTTCTCCACTGGCGTGCCAATCGTCTACAACGGGAGCTGGTGGATCGTCGGAGGCACTTCGCTCGGAGCCCCGGTTTGGGCGGGAATCCTGGACGTATTATTCCAGTTCGCCCCCCACGGACTCTCCGGTTTCGCAGTCCCGTTCCTTTACTCTCGTGCATCCTGCTTCCATATCATCCTAAATCACGCCGGCACGCAGGACGGACTGGGAACGCCGAACGTCGGTTGCATTGCTGGATAGGAAGCGAGACACTCAAGGACGCGGGTGCTTTCCCACTAGTTAGGATGTCTCGCTGTAATCGAGCCCGTGGACATCCCGTTCCCCACCGCAGTTGTCTTCGACTGTCCTATTGGGAGAAGATGCAAAGCGCCGCACACTCTGCTTGTACGACCGATTCCAACGAGTACACCCGACGAGAAGGGCGAGGAGGTCGACTGCCCTCATCATCAGAGGGCCATTGAGCCTTGAAGTTTCCACGTCTGCTCCGGCCCGAATCTGGCCGCAACCGAACGCGAGGGGGCGGACTTACCAAACAACCCCTTCGCGCCGAGCCAACTTGGCAACATGACCGAAGAGCAGGCCGACGTGTTCGGGGATTCGGGACTCCCGAGTCTGTCTTGCGTAGTTCGGACTCAAGTTGAGGTTCCGCTGCGCCCCCCGCCCGTTCCTCTCAACACGAGGAACGTGCGATGGCGCAATCCATCCAGTACCCTGCGCGCGAGACACCGACGCCGACCGACCCCACGACCGCCACGACGACCGTTTCTCGCCTGCGAACGGTCACCGGGAACCGCTTCCCCCGAGAGTGCGCCTGCGGTTGCGGGTTTGCGATCCCCCGCGACCCGGAGGTCCGCTACGTGGTCGACTTCGGGTCCGCGAAGCCGTTCCCGGCCTACCTCCGCGAGCACTCGCCCGACTACGGGAGCTTCCGCGGGGGGAGGGCGCCGAAAGTCAAGACGGAGCTGGACTCGGTTCCCGGTTTCAAGTCTGGCACGTAAGTTCGCCAGGAAGGTGCCGAGCAGTCGCCGGAACACCCTGCGGGGACCGACACGCGACGTGAGTCAAGGCAGGTATATGATTAACGTAGTCGTGAGTGTTATGGGTTCACACGGAAACGGTTCCAGGCATGAGCACTGAAATGAGGTGCGCGGCGCACGCATCATCCCACCTTCGCCGAATACCCAGAAGTGCCGATGCTGACTCGATTGTGTTGGCAGTGGCGGTGGCCTTGGTCCTTTGTTCCACTGTTCTTGGACCCGGGGTCGCGCTCGCAGTCCGAAGCACCGAGGCGGCCGCACCCGCAGCCGTTGTCCGAAGTCCAGCTGGAGACACTCTGCTTACACAAGCCGAGGCTTCCTTGGCGGCGGGCAGGGGCCCAGCTGGAGGAATCTTAACCCAATGCACGGGGGGCGGGGAGTCAGCGACTTGCTCGGCGACTCCGAACACGTCGGAAGATCCCACCTCAGGGGCCACCCCGAACGCCCCGGCCGCTCCACGCTTCTTGACGCCAAGTCCCAGATTCGGCGCCCCGTGGACGAACGTCGTTGTGGGCTCGAGTTCCTATCTGTTGATGTTCGGTGGCGCCAACTCGAGTGGATCGGTTTTCGGGGAGACTTGGGCCCTCTCCACTGCTGGGACAGGTTCGTGGACGAACCTAACTAACTCGTCCTGCACGAATTGGGGCAACCCGTGTCCCGCGCCCAGACACGACGCGATGATTGCCTGGGACGCAGCGGACGAGTACGTCGTACTGTTCGGCGGATGCGGCGCACCGACGCAAGGCTGGATTCAGAGCACCCCGGGCTGCCCAAGCGGCTACATTTACGGTGACACCTGGATTTGGACCCCCTCGACAGTCGGAGTAGCCGGAAACTGGACCCAGGTACACATCAACGGTATCCTGTGCGGGGGACCCGGCCAGCCCACCTGCTCCACGTCCTACTCTCCGGTGGCTCGGTACGCCAGCACGATGGATTACGACCTGAACTTGGGGAAGGTCGTTCTATTCGGTGGGTGTGGTTCGTCCACGTGTCCGCTCGGGGACACGTGGTCTTTCGTCGCCGGGAGCTGGGTGAAGTTGGCGGTGAGCCATTCTCCCCCTGCGAGATACGGGGCCTCGATGGTCTTCGATTTGCCCGACTTCTACACCGTGTTATTCGGGGGGTGCGGCACGAGCACAGTTGGCTGCACCTCGGCGAATCTGTATGGAGATACCTGGACACTCGGTAGTTCGACGTGGACTCAGGCGGGGAGTTGTGGTGGCCCGAGCCAGCCCAGCTGCGGATCTGGATCTGCACCATCGGACCGCTACTTCGCTCTGATGTCGTGCTTCTTGACTCCTCAATACGTCCACGGCTTACGGGACTACGTCGCACTGACTGGTGGAACCGCTGGAGCGGTGTCGACCAAAGTTTTCGAGGACTACTGGGTGTTCGGACACGGGTCCTGGTCAAAGGTTAGCGTGCCGTGGGGTTTCAATCCGTTCCCGTCACCCCGGTTCGACGGCGACCTGATCGACGAGAATCTAACCTATGACCAATTCTCGATGTTCGGGGGCACTAGTCCGTCCGGAACCTCACTCGGGGATACTGAGATTCAAAGCTATCCTGCGAGACATTTCGAAACGGTCTGGCCTTTGCTCTCGCCAACTCCGCGTGCCTCTTTCAACATTGCGGCCGAATCCGGGGGAGCGGCTGTCGTTCTGTTTGGGGGCTGTGGCCACGTGTGTCCTCTCAGTGAGACCTGGATCTACGGCGAATGCCAAGGTACAGGGTTTTCAGGCATCATCCCGATGCAGAATTGTACCCCGATTGCGACGGGGTACAATGACTGGTGGAACGTCACCGGGTATGGGACATCTCCACCCGCGCGTGAGTTCGCGTCTATGGCGACCGATCCCTCGGGCACCGTAGTACTCTTCGGCGGAGTCGCGGCTGCAGGCTCTTTATTGCGGGACACCTGGACGTTTCTCGGACCTACCCTCGGGTGGTCGTCGATCCCGTGCGGTGCGAGTTGCCCGTCAGCCCGCACGAACGCGTCGATGACAGAAATTGGCCCGAGCTCGACAGGTCAACCAAACGAGGTGATTCTCTTCGGGGGGGTAGGGGCGGGTGGCGCCCTCCAATCGGACACCTGGAGTTATGCTATGGGGATTTGGACCCAGCACACCCTATCACAACATCCCGGGGCCAGAGAGGGCGCGAGCTTCGCTTTCGACTACGCGAGCACTGACTGGTACGCCGTTCTCTTCGGTGGATCGTCGTCTACGTCTCTATTGCAACAAACATGGGAACTGGTCGAGAGCTCGACTCCATCGCTTTCCTGGTCATCCTTGACGCCGCCGTCCTGTACTTCATCTACATGTCCTCCCGCCAGCAGCAACGACGGGCTGAGCTACGACTTCGGAGACCAGTACCTGCTCCTCTTCGCCGATGGAAACCTTGGGACTTGGAGCTTCCATGGCGGCATTTGGACTCAGGTAACAAGTTCACCGGCCTGTGTCCCGTCCTGTGCGTTTCCCCTTGAAGGGACCCCGATCGCAAGTTTACAGTCGACCGGGAGCAACGTGGTGCTTTTCGGAGGATGGGGATTCAACGGCTCGATTCAGGGTCAGACATTCGAATATGGATCGGGAATTTGGGTCCTGTACGGTTCAAAGTACCCAGCGCCCAATCCCACTTCTCCGCCGCCACTTGCCGGCGCGGTCTTGATTAGCGATCCGTCGGTCGGCGCGGTTATTCTCGTGGGTGGGTGTAGCCAGTTCACCGATTGTGCCGGAATCATGCAGGGGATGTGGGCATTCCAGAGTGGATCTTGGAAGTTCCTTCCGTTTTCCACTGGGGTAGTGGGTGCACCAGAACGCGTAGCCTATGCCGCGGCCACCTACGCCGGCCAATCACCATCCGGTTACGTCGAACTCTTCGGAGGACTGGATACACGCAGTTGGACTCTGAGCGACGAGACGTGGATACTGACCGGGACATCCATCTCCACGTTGAGTTGGACCCAGCTCGCGGTCGGCGGCCCTGTAGCTCGTTGGGGGGCATCGATGGCATACGACGCGACCGATGGATACTCGGTGTTGTTCGGGGGTTGTGGGGTAGCGCCGGCACCGGGGAGCTTCGGGTCTTGTACCAGTCTTCGGGCGGACTCCTGGGCGCTCTCCTCCACATCTTGGTCGCAAATTGCTGGTGCCGGCCCGGGCGCAAGATTTGGAGCTGCGATGAGCGGTGGCGCTCAAAACGGTCAGGTGTATCTTGTCGGAGGGGAGGGATCCACGGCTCCTTTTGGAGACGAGTGGGAGTTCGTCCACGGAGCATGGAGCCTGCTAGTCGCAACCCTGCCCTTCACCGCTCGATATGGCGCCGGACTGACGTACGATTCCCTCGACTCCGCTCTCGTTCTCAGCGGTGGGTTTAGCCCCGTGCCTCACGGAGCGACGCTGGCCGACGCGGACACGTGGGTCTCGCTCGCACCGGGACAGTGGCTGAACGTTACCTCGACCGGCTCCCAGATTCAAGGCAGAGGCTGGGATTCTCTCGCGTTCAATCCGAGCGCCGGAGGCGCCGGTTGGGTGCAAGGATACGGTGGTTCCGAACTCGCTGCATCAGCACCTTTCGGCCAGACGCTCTACTTCACCCAAGGGTCGGGCTGGGTCGATGTTTCCAACTGGGCATAGTCTTCACAGCATGGGGCGACAAGGTAGGATTTCGAAGTTCGCCCAGGATGTCGTCAATTTGAAAATGGACGTACCGTATCGACGAGACGCTGTCTATTGATGCCGGTCCAGCTCATTCGACTCTGGGCAACACTCGCGCTGACCATCTGCCTGGCATTCACGCCGCTCCTCGGGGCCGGCGGAGAAGGTCTCGCTGAACCGATGCTAACTCACCACTCTCCAGCCGCCGAAGGGTTCACTGGGGGTGCCTTCGACGAGCAGTCCACACCCACCCCTCCAACGCGAAGCTTGGCGGGAGAGTCTGACGTGCGCCCGAACGCTCAGTGTCGTGACGAAAATACCTCGCCCGCTTGTCGAACTCCCGTTGCATCTCCCGGCCCGAGCGGGAACGACTCGGGCTGGTTGCAGTTACCTGTGAACGGTCCGTCCACCGATCTCTATCTTTCACAGTCGGTCTACGATGCCGCAGACAACTACACGGTGATGTACCGAGACGACTGCTCGGGGAACTGCACCTGGGCTTTCGAGAATCAGTCTTGGCGTTCGGTCAGCTCCAACGAGAGTCCCCCGCCCTACCCTTTCACAATGACGTACGACGGTGCTGATGGGTACGTGTTGCTGTTCAACGGCTGGACCTGGGAATATCGGGGGGGCGCTTGGACCAACTTGTCGAGTCTCATTTCTGGCCCTCAACCCCAGTGGACGGGCCTCACGACGATGGCCTACGACCCGGCCGATGGATACACTCTGCTGTTGACCGGGGAGAATGTTTCCGGGGACGTTAACCAGACCTGGGAGTGGAGCGCCGGGGACTGGATTCAAGTGAACGTAACTGGGGCTTCCCCTCCAGCGGCCGAATCTTTGCCGTGGGATAGCACCCCATTGCAATTCGACGCCCCGCTTGAGTCGCTTGTGCTCATTGTCCCGGGGAACTACACGTACCTGTATGCGAACGGCACGTGGCGCGCCGTCAGCGCTGCGTACCCGTCTGACTTCTACGGTGCCGGGGCTTCCACGTACGATCCCCAGCTCGGCGAGATCGTCTACTTCGGAGGATTCGAAGGCGCGCACAACGGCACCAGGTATTACTCGGACGCCCTGTTTGCATTCAACGGGTCCTCATGGGTTCAGTTGAACACCTCGATCGCCCCGGCCGGGACAGAGGTCCCTTGCCTTTCGTACGATGCCGCGGACGGGTGGCTGCTGGAGTTCGGCGGCTACACCAACAACCAGACCTGGATATACGGTTCGGGCCAGGTCAGCACAACCATCCAACCGCCGAGTGGTGGAGCCGTGGCCGTAGGCTCATACGACCTCGCTTCGACCGGCACGACATGGATTCCATTTGGAGATTACAACGTCCGTCAGGTTCCGAACGTCGGGTTCGTCTCCGTAAATCTTACCGTCTCGGGTCATCTTCTGCTTGAAAACGGAACCTACGTGCTCGAAGGGAGTTCGACCATTTCGGCGACTTTCACTCCGATCCCGCGGCTCACGATCATGGTCCGTCCTGCGTGGTGTTCCGTTTCGGTGAATGGAGTCACCTACTCGAACGGGGCGCAACCGTACCTCTCGAAGGGGGCGTACGTCCTCGTCGCGCCCGGCTGCCAGAGTCTCCAGTTCGACCGCTTTAGCGTTGCCGGAAACGGATCGCTGGGGAACCCCTCCGTCAACTCAACAACGTTGACGGTAAACGGGTCGCTCGTGCTTACGACCACATTCGTCGCCAGCCTCGAAGTCGTCGTCATCCCGTCCAACGGAGCAACCGTGTCGATCAATGGAACGATCGTCGCTTCCAACGGGACATTCCCCATCATCCCCGGCGGCTATCCCCTTGCCATTCAGGATTCCCCCGGCTGGAGACTCTGGTTCGAGAACACGAGTGGCGGAGTGACGGTCGCCGGGCATAACCTGACGGTCAACTCCTCGGGATTCCTCGAGGTCGAGTTGATCGCACATCCCAGGATCACACTGTCGACCAATCTCGCTCGCTGCCCCGGCCTCGGGTTCAACGGGACGTCAGCTCCAGACTTTGCGAACGTCTCGGCGGACGTCGGCACCTATACGGCGGCCGCCCCGGACTGTTTTGCCGCCACATTCCTCGGGTGGAACGCTACCGGTGGGGTCAGCGTGGTGAGCGCGAAACTGAACCCGACGACTATCGTGCTGACGGGCAATGGGACGCTAACGGCTCGGTACCAGCCGATGGGTTGGGTTCGGGTGAGCGTCACTCCATCCGCGGCAGCGGGAGTAGTGGTATGGAATCTCACACCGGTCGTGAACGACACGCTACTGTATGTCGCCGCGGAATCGTTCCCGGTCGTCGCGGAGCCCGCCGCAAGTTGGCATTTCCTCGGCTGGGAGACCACGGGGGCCATCACCGAGACAGGCGGAGTCGTGACCGTCTCGTATAACGGTACACTCTCCGCCCAATTCGCGAAGAACTCAACTACAGTGACTCCCCCTTCGAATAGTTCCGTGTCATCGTTCCTCGGCCTGTCTTCACTTGAATTGGCGATCGCGGGAGCCGCGGTCCTTGCAGTCGCCGCCGTCCTTTCCGTTTTCTACCTCCGGCGGCGTCGACAGGCTGGCCCGCCAGGGCAACCGCGGGAGTCAAGCTGAACCCTTCCGTCGAGCGGGTCGTGAACGCCCTCCAATGAAGGGCGGGCTTCCCAGACTTTTGTTCGGCTCGCCCGGAGAGGCAGACGCGTCCCGAATGCGGGTCAAATCGACCTGGTCAGTCTCCGCCTCGCCCGTCCCTGCGTCCGCGAGGGACGTGCGATGCAGAGGATCAACTACCCACGTGAGCCGCCCACCACGCCGACCGAGACCACGACCGCAACCGCTTCTCGTCTGAGAACGGTCACGGGCAACCGCTTCCCGCGCAAATGCGCCTGCGGATGCGGGTTCGCGATCCCCCGCGACCCCGAGGTCCGCTACGTGGTCGACTTCGGGGCCCCGAAGCCGTTCCCCGCCTACCTCCGCGAGCACTCGCCTGACTACGGGAGCTACCGCGCGGGCCGGGCTCCGCGGGTCCAAGCGGAGCTAGGGCCGATCCCGGCGTTCAAGTCGGGCACGGAGATCCTTCACGAGTCCGCCGCCACCCGCGAGCGCGAGGTCGCACATGTCGACGCGGACGCGTCGCCCTCGCCCGAGGCGGGTCGCCCGTGGAGTTCCGGCCAGCTGGTGTTCAACGCGGGCCAGTTCGAGTCGGCGCGGAGCGGGTTCGCGGATTACGCGAAGGACGGCGAGACGCCTGCGCAGCTGCGGACGCGCGTGAACCGCATCATCCTCGAGGACCTCGAGCAGAAGGTGCTCGCGCTGCGGGCGCTCCACGCGAAGATCCGCGACCTGGACGGGGGCGCGTCGTTCGGGGACGTCGTGGCGCGGTCGCGGCCGCGATCGCGGGGGGAGTGCGCGGACTGAGACGCAGCGCGGGGAGGGGGACGGTGGGCCGTGTTCGAGTTCCGACTGCGCATCCTGGACGTGCGGGAGCGCGAGACGGACCCGCCGTCCTTCCTCGGGATCGTGGAGGGGTTTCCTGAGGTCCTCGTGCATGCGCCCTCACCCGGCCAGGCTGAGGTCAACCTGACTCGAGCCCTCGGAGAATATCTGGAGCGGATTCAGGATCGTGAGTCAACGAGAATCGATTGGGACGACTTCCCTACTGTGCGAACTGCACGACTCTACATCGCGCCCACGCCGAGTTAGACGGAACGAACCGACTCGGGTGAGCCCGAAGGCACCCCCACAACACATGGGGCCGCGGGTCTCGAACGACTATCATGAGCAGGCCCTTTGACGGGTGGTCCTCGCGAGGACCCCCGAGTTTCTGTATGGGCCGCGGCGGCAGGGTCTAATTCGTGGTTCCAATCGCTTCCCTGAGGCAACATGTGATTCCGGCTCCCCCCCAACCGTCCCACGAAGAATCGGCCGACCACTCGTGGATGATTCAAACTCAAGAGAAGGCGTTGGATCGAATTTCAGAATGGATTCGGGCTGCAGACAGCAAGACTTCACCAATCCTGGCAATCGACACCGCGATGATCGCGGCGATAGTCGCGTTGGCAGCGCGGCCCGGCGCTTGGTCACAATGGTCCGGACTTTGGATTATCCTCGGCAGCGCGTTTCCTCTTACCAGTTTGCTGATGATAGCTTTCGCCACCTCTCCGCAGCTCGAAGGGCATCAGCCGTCGCTCATTTTCTTTGGAGATGTTGCATCCCTTTCTGCGAGTGAGTATGATGCCCGAGTCGCGACTCGAACACAAAGGGACTACCTGGTCGATCTGAACTCCCAGTGCCACCGGAACTCGGAGATTGCATCCCGGC
>Ga0335073_10008939_pt1 | contig 14046 bp, 11 predicted proteins | sample Lox_Sample_22_FD_207093 | JGI IMG/M metagenome (GOLD analysis project Ga0335073, IMG submission 207093) | Soil microbial communities from Loxahatchee National Wildlife Refuge, Florida, United States - Lox_Sample_2.2 | ecosystem: Environmental > Terrestrial > Soil > Wetlands | place: USA... | reverse complement strand
CTTGTCGCTCGCCCCGCTCCCGGAATCACCGTTACTTCTCGCTGCCGCATCCGCTTCCATGGCCTTGATGAGGCTATTCGGCCGCATGTCCGTCCAGTTCTTCTCGATGAAGTCAAGGCATTCCTGACGTCCATCTTCCCCGAAGATAACCTCCCAGCCGTCGGGCACATCGGCGAAGGCCGGCCACAATGAATGCTGTCCCTCGTCGTTGATCAGAACGAAATACTGGGCATCCTCGTCCTCAAACGGATTTGTCGTCACCGTTCATTCCTTCCGTCATGTCCGCATGCTGGATACTTGGGCGACACCGGCAGCTGAAGCCATTTCGCACAGTCGGCACGCAGATATTAATCTTCGCAGGCCGGGAAAAACCCGTCAAGGCTGGGCGGCAGTGGGCTGATTCAAGGATTCTTGGCGGCCACGGTGGTATTTACCCAAGCTGCTATTCTGTCTGGTGGGCCGGATTCTGCCATTCCGGCCGATTATCGCGTTTAATTGCGGCACCCCAGCAGTTGAACGCCGCCTTGGTACTTGCCGCCGTCCTGGCCGTCAGCCCAGTCGCATGTTCTACGAGAATGGGCGGCAGTGACGCCTCAGTTTCTGCCAGAGAGGAGGCAGTAGATGCCGCGGGTCAGCGATACCCGGGTCGTAGCCTATGAGCCATTGCTGTCACCGGCCGCATTGCTCGATGAACTCCCGCTGAGCGATGCCATGGCGGCCGGGGTGGAACGATCCAGGATCGAAGTCCGGGCCGTGCTCGACGGGGCCGATGACCGGCTGCTCATGGTGGCGGGGCCGTGTTCGGTGCACGATCCGGTGCCAGCCCTCGACTACGCTGGCCGGCTGGCCGGCCTCCGCGACCGCTTCGCCGGCGAACTGCTCGTGGTCATGCGGGTGTACTTCGAAAAGCCGCGCACGGTGACCGGCTGGAAAGGCTTGATCAACGACCCGCGGATGGACGGCAGCCATGACGTGCACCTTGGCCTTCGCCTGGCGCGCCGCCTGCTGCTCGATCTGGTCGGGCTGGGCCTCCCGGTGGGCTGCGAGTGGCTGGACCCGATTACGCCGCAGTTTCTTGCCGACGCGGTTACCTGGGGCGCCATTGGCGCGCGAACCACAGAGAGCCAGGTGCACCGCCAGATGGCGTCCGGAATGTCGATGCCGGTGGGGTTCAAGAACGGCACCGACGGGGACATCCAGGTCGCCGTGGACGCGTGCCGGGCCGCCGAGGCGGCCCACACGTTTTTCGGCGTCACCCACGCTGGAGCCGCCGCTGTCGTGACGACGGCTGGCAACCCGGACACGCACGTGATCTTGCGAGGCGGACGCTCGGGTCCGAACTACCAGGCCGAGTACGTCTCCAAAGCGCTCGATCTCATCGGCGGGGCGGGGTTGCCCAGACGGGTAATGGTGGACGCCAGCCACGGTAACAGCGGCAAGGACTACCGGCGCCAGGTCACGGTGGCGGGTGCTCTGGCGGATCAGGTAGCCGACGGCCAGCGTGGCCTTACCGGCGTCATGCTGGAAAGCTTCCTGCGTGACGGAAGGCAGGAACCCGGCGAACTGGCGCGGCTGGTGTACGGGCGCAGCGTGACCGACGCCTGCCTGGACTTCGACGCCACCGCGGCGGTGCTCGACCTGCTCGCGGCCGCGGTACGCCGCCGTCGCCGCCGCCAGCCCTGCTGCGCCGCGGGGATCACGGCGTTATGCAGGAAAAGCCAACGTGACAAGGAAAAGCCTGTACCTCCTTTTCCTTTTCTTCCTTTTCGGAATCGGCGCTGGCCAGTGCCCGGGTCTTCGCGCCGGCCAGCGCGCGGTGGATATGCTCAGGGCTGATGATCAGCTCGATCAGATCGTCCGGCCCGCCGTTCGCATCCCCCGTACCGATGAGCACGCTGAAGGACACCCGGCCGTCTGGATTCGGGGCAATCATCACCCGCGATTCGATTATCCCCGGCACTTCTCCGGCCATGACCTTGGCTTCTACTTTCACTCCCTGTGGGAGCACATTTCGTGCTGCTTCCGCGCCAGTGGCCCTTCGCGCCAGTGGCCTCGGTTGACAGGCTATATCGGATCTACCACCGCAGCATATGCTGCCCGGAAAGCTTGGTGAAAATGGCGGTCAGCTGACGCCGGGCCGGTCATTGAGAAGGAGGCTGATGCATGAGTGCTGTAATAGCGCAGGTCATCGGCGATATCGCACTGGTGATTGTGGTGTCCGCACTGCTCGGTGCGGCGGCCCGCCGCTGCGGACAGCCGACCGTCGTCGGCCAGATACTTACAGGCGTCATACTGGGGCCAAGCTTGCTCGGACGGCTGCCCGGTCACCTAACAAGCAAACTGTTCTCGCATCAGGTGCTGCCCTATCTAACGGTACTTTCCCAGATCGCGGTTGTTGTCTTCATGTTCGCGATTGGCTACGAGATCGAGTTCGGCGCGATACGCGGGCACAGTCGGGCGGTGCCCCTAGTCGCGGCTAGTTCGCTGGTCACGCCGATGGGCCTTGGAATGGCTTGCGTACTTCTCTTCCGCCCGGACTTCGCGGCCGTAGGGGAGGTGCATCAAAGCCGGTCATTTATTTTATTCATGGGCGTAGTCTGCTCGATTACGGCGCTGCCCGTCCTGGCCGCGATCGTTCGTGAGCGCGACCTGGCCGGAACCAGAGCCGGCGTCATGGCGACGGCGGCCGCCGCCGTCATGGATGTCCTGGCGTGGCTGGTGCTCGCCGCGGCGGTGATAGGCGTTGGGCATTCCAGGCGGTTTCCCTGGCTTGTGACGGTGCTGCTCATAGGCTGTTTCACCGCCTTCATGCTGCTCGTTGTGCCATGGGTGCTGTCCTGGTGGGCAGGCCGGAGCGGGTCTGTCTTGTCGAACCCGGTGCCGATAGCGCTCGCGCTCGCCATGGGCAGCGCGTGGGTCACTGCCTCGCTCGGCCTGCAGCCAGTGTTCGGCGGTTTCCTGGCGGGCATGGCCATGCGGGCCGGGAGTCGCCAGCCTGACGCGGAGGTGCTGCGGTCCATGGAACGGGCCGGGAACCTGCTGCTGCCGCTGTTCTTCATCGTTACCGGGCTCTCGCTCGACGTCGGCGCCGTGCGCGGGGATGCGTTTGTCCTGCTGGCGCTCATCCTCGCCATCGCAATCGTGGGCAAGCTCGGCCCCGCGTACGGGGTCTCCCGCGCCTGCGGCCTCCCGCCAAGGGAGTCCGCCACCATCGCCGCGCTGGTGAACACGAGAGGCCTGACCGAGTTGATCGCGCTCAACGTCGGGCTGACGGATGGGATCATCAACCAGCGGCTGTTCACAGTCCTGGTACTGATGGCGCTGATCACGACCTTCATGACCGGACCGCTGCTGCGGGTCATCCAGCCACCGCGCGCTCCCCGGCCGGCGGTCGCGGCAACGTCGGTGGCGCCAGGAGCCTGAGCCCGGATGAAGCGCCGCGTTCAACCGCCCAACTGCGGCACTTCTCCGCTTGAACATGCTGGCGGCCGCGGTTTTCGCCGCCAAGCAGACTGAATGGCGTGTCGAGGCCGGCGATCGCCTCGGCCAGCCGGCCCGGCGCCGCCTGCCCTGGCGAGCCACATGCCGAGTAGTCTTGCTTTTGTTTGTCAAGGGCTACGGCGGATTCTTAGAGACTGGGTCCCTGAAGCTTGCGCCACTCTATGTTGTACTCACATCTGGCATCACAGAACTACCAGCGTCTTCTTAGGTTCTGTCGAGAAACCCGCTGTACCGCTCGCCGCCGGATTGTTACTATAGGACATATTACTGTACTTTTACTCAAAAATCATAGCCATTATCGTACTTTCCTCCTAAAATGCCTAGAGTTACCATGTGCCCTCAATGTGGATGAGACGGGGGTAACCGGGGCATGGAGAATGGAGGTCCGGCGTTCCAGCTCGGCTCCTTGGTCGGCATGTACCGTCACGAGGCGAATCTGACCCAGCGGGAACTCGCTGCGAAGGCAGGGCTCAGCGTAGCCGCGCTGCGGGACTACGAACAGGGTCGCCGGCGCCGCCTGCGGCCCAATTCGCTAGCCGCGCTGGCTCATGCCCTCGGCCTCAATGCCGACCAGGCCGCCGACCTGGCACGAGCATCGGCCGTACCGCGGCGGCGCCAGAACCTGGTACCAGAGCCCCGTCACGGGCGAGACGGCTTAGGCGCCGCGCCGGCAGCGGATTCAGCCGAACCAGACCAGGTGCTGTGGCTAACGGTGCTCGGCCCGCTCGGGGCGTGGCGGAGTGGGACGCCGCTTTCCCTTGGCCCTCCCGCGCAGCGTGCGGTCTTCGGGCTGCTTTTGCTGGACCCCGGCGCGCTGGTGCGCCGCGATACGATCATCGACGTGCTGTGGGGAGACGCCCCGCCCCGCACCGCGGCCGGTCTCGTGCAGGCGCATGTGAGCAGAATCCGCAGGCTGCTGGAAAAGAGAGAGTGCTTCGCGGGCAGTGACCGGGTGCTCGATTCGGTCGGCGGCGCGTACCGGCTGATCCTTTCCCGCCATGAACTGGATCTGCTGGCGTTCCGGGATCTGGCCGCACGTGCCGCCGCCGCGCAGGCCAGCGGTGACGTGATCACCGCCGCTGAGCTATACGATCACGCGGTCGGGTTGTGGCGGGGCGACCCATTCGCCGACCTGGATGCACTGCAGGCTCATCCCCGTGTCACCGCGCTTAAGCAGGAACTGGCGCGCGTGCTCATGATGTACGCGGAGGTTGCCTGCACGCTGGGCCAGCCTTACCGGGTGCTGCCGCGGCTGCAAGCGCTGGCCGACGCTGAACCGTTGAACGAATTGGCGCACGCCCGGCTGATAATCGCCCTGGCAGGGGCCGGACAGCAGGCCGCCGCGGTCCGCGTCTACGAGGATGTGCGGGTACGCCTCGACCGGGAGCTGGGGCTTTACCCAGGCGAGGAGCTGAGCGAGGCGTACCTGCGAGTGCTGCGGCAGGACATCCGCGCCGGGAATGGGGGGCGGGCCCATGCCCGGCCGCCAGCGCTGGTGGCGATGGGGCAGGTGGTGCCGAGGCAGCTTCCCGCCGCGCCGCGAGGCTTCACTGGCCGTGCTCGCGAGCTGGCGGCTCTGTCCGGGCTGCTGGAACGGGAATCGCGCGAGGCGAGCGGCGTGGTCATCGCCGCGCTGACCGGGATGGCCGGGATTGGCAAGACCGCGCTGGCTGTGCACTGGGCACATCGGGTCGCCGACCATTTCCCGGATGGGCAGTTGTTCGTGAACCTTCGTGGGTCCAGCCTGTCTGGCGCGCCGGTCACTCCCACCGAGGCATTGCGCAGCTTCCTGACCGCGCTCGGCGCACCGCCCGCGCGGATCCCGGCGGACACCGACGGGCAGGCCGCTCTTTACCGCACCCTGCTGGTCGACTGCCGCATGCTTATCGTGCTGGACAACGCGCAGGACGCGAAGCAGGTCCGCCCGTTGCTGCCGGGATCGCCGGGATGCCTGGTCGTGGTGACCAGCCGGAACCGGCTTACCGGCCTCGCCGCCGCGGAGAGCGCGCACCTGATCACCCTTGGCCCGCTTACGGACTCCACATCGCGCGATCTGCTGTCCACGAATCTTGGTATCGAGCGGGCCCGGGCCGAGCCCGCGGCAGTCAGCGAGCTGATCGCGTTGTGCGGCCGCCTGCCGCTGGCCCTGTGCGACGTTGCCGCCCGCGCTGTCGCGCGCCCAGGCCTGCCGCTGAGCGCCCTCGTAGCCGAAATGCAGGACACCCGGGACCGGCTGGACGTGCTGGACACCGGTGAGTCGGCGACCAGCGTACGGGTGGTCTTCTCTTGGTCGCGCGCGAAGCTGGGCGACCAGGCGTCGAGGATGTTCCGGCTACTTGGGATTCACCCGGGCCCGGATATCACGGTTTCGACGGCAGCCAGCCTCGCTGGCGTGCCGCGCGGACAGGCGGGCCTGGCGTTGACGGAGTTGTGTGACGAGCACCTGCTCACGGAGCACGCTCCTGGCCGCTACGGCTTTCATGATCTGCTGCGTGCCTACGCGGCGGAGCGGGCGCACTCCAGCGACAGCGACGCCGAGCGGCGCGCGGCGGTGCGCCGGGTGCTTGATTACTACCTGCACAACGCGAGCACGGCAGCAGCCCTTCTCTGTCCCTACCGCACCGAGGTCACGGGGTCCCAGCCACAGCCAGGCGTCGTGCTGGAGGAGATCGGCGAGCCCGCGCAGGCCGCGGAGTGGTTCGAGAACGAGCGGCATGCTCTGCTGGCCATAATCCGGCAGGCTGCCGACGAATACCACGCTCCCCATGCCTGGGAGCTGCCCTGGGTCGCTGGATGGTTTTTCCACGACCAGGTGTACCGGCAGCGGCTCGTAGCGGCCCAGGAAACCGCGCTCGCTGTCGCGGTCAGGCAGGGTGACCTAGCCGGACAGGCGATGGCCCGCCAGCATCTTGGCTGGCTGAGGTTCCTGCTCGGCGATACCGTCAGCGCCCATGATTATCTTGATGAGGCTGACGAACTGGCCAGGCAGCTAGATGACGGACGGCTCCGCGGGCTAACCGGCCTGAGCCGCGCCTACGTCCTGCAGTCGCAGAACCACCCCCGCGAAGCGATGACCCAGGTTAGGCGGGCGCTGCGGCACTGCCACACCGGAGACACAGGAGGGGATGCCCAGGCTCGCTACGCGATCGGCTGGCACTCCGTCCAGATGCGCGACTGTCAGCACGCTATAAACTTCACCAGCCAAGTACTCACGCTTTATCGTGAGTCTGGATGCGCTGCTGACGGTTGACCGCAGGCAATGCCGTTTATCAACCGGAATATGCCGCGGCAACGCGAGGACCCGCAGGGAAGCAGCGATGATTGAGCGAATACTGCCGCCGCCGGTAGCGGCAGCAGAGTCGTTCGGGGACGACACCGGCGCTGTTCTATATCCCGAGGAACAGGCCTTTATCGCGAATGCCGTACAGAGCCGGCGAAGGGAATTCGCAACCGCACGGACGTGTGCCCGTACGGCCCTGGCCCGGCTGGGCGTGCCCGGAGCAGCGGTGCTTCGCGGCCCGGCCGGCGCTCCGCAATGGCCCGAGGGGATCGTGGGCAGCATCACGCACTGTGACGGATACCGGGCCGCCGTGGTGGCACGGACCAAGGATGTCGTGTCGCTGGGGGTGGACGCAGAACCCGATGAGCCACTGCCTGACCACGGCATGCTGGAGCTGATTGCCCTCAACGAGGAGTGCGTCCGCCTGCGCGAACTCGCAGCCAAGACGCCCGGTACCTGCTGGGACCGGCTGCTGTTCGCGGCCAAGGAGTCCGTCTATAAAACGTGGTTTCCGTTAGCCCAGCGCTGGCTGGGCTTCGAGTCGGCGGATGTCGTCATCGACGCGCACGAGGGTACGTTCACCGCGCGCCTGCTGGTCCATGGCCCTCTCGTGAACGGATCGCCGCTGACCCTGCTCCACGGACGATGGCTGGCTTGTCAGGGGCTTCTGCTGACCGCGATCGTCGTTCCAGCCTCCTAACGGCCGCGCCAGTTCGGCTGGCGCTTCTCGACGAACGCCTGCGGGCCCTCGACCGCGTCCTGGCTGTACATGCGCCGCACCTCCCACTTGTAGGAGGCGGTAAATGCGTTCTCCAGGGTCAGGTCCAGCGAGCGCAGCACCGCCTCCTTGATGGCCCGTACCGCAAGCGGGGCGCTGCGCACCAGATCGTCGGTCCACTCCGCGACGCACTCATCGAGTTGCCACCGCGGCACGACCTGATTGACCAGCCCCAGCCGCAGCGCCTGGCTGGCGCTGATCTGACGACCGGTGAGCAGATAGCCCATAGCCACCTTCAACGGGACCTGCCTGGCCAGCCTGAAAGCGCCACCAGCGCCGGGCACCAGGCCGAGTTGCACTTCCGGCAGGGCGAAGACGGCATGTTCGGAGGCGATGATGATGTCGCAGGCCAGGGCCAATTCGAAGCCGCCGCCGAGGGCGTATCCGTTTACCCGCGCAATGACGGGCTTGGAAAAATCGAATCGCTCGGTAAGCCGCGGCCAGCCAGGCTGGCCCCGGCTGCCGAAGGTGGTCGGCTCGGCTCCCTGCTGATTGAGCTGGGCCCGCTCGCGCAGATCCTGGCCAACCGAGAACGCCCTGTCCCCGGCGCCGGTCAGCACGGCCACCCGCACCTGTTCGTCTTCCTCGATATCGTCCCAGATCTGGGCAAGCTCCTCGTGAGTCCGCAGGTCCAACGCGTTCAGGGCTTCGGGCCGGTTCAGGGTGACGTAGGCCGCATGGCCTTGCTTCCGGTACCGGACCCGGTTCACCAGGAACGGGCCCTGAAGCGGCCCGCAGACACGTCATGGCTATGGAGCCTTAGGACTCGCTGTAACGAGAACTCAGCCATGCACCTACCAAACTTCATTGGGCGGCTTCCGGCAAGACCTCATGAAATCCGGCTATCCGGCGTTCAACTGATGCACTACTGCATCTGAACATTCCCGGGGCACGTCCATAGGGTTTCCTATCCCCAGGTTGCTTCCTACCGTTGAGCGCAGCAACTTCGTCAGCGCCGATAGCTGGAGTGAGTGAGTGCTTGCCCACCCGACCGGCTTTCCTCCGGGCATCCTGGATCACCGCGATCCTATGCTCCGGCTGTCGGGACTACTGGACGCTGGCTCACTCCACTCGCTTCATGAACACGACGACAGCGGCATCTGCGCCGTCCGGGGCGCCATCGGGGGCAATAAAGTCTACGCTTACATTACCGACGCAACAATCATGAGCGGCGCCATGGGCGCCGTTGGCTGCCGGCATATCGCGGACGCTATCAGCGCCGCAGCCCGAGACCGCCAGCCGGTGATTGGCCTCTGGCATTCCGGCGGTGTCAGGCTGGTGGATCGCATCGAGGTGCTCGAGGGGGCCGGCAGCGTCTTTGCCGCGATGATTCAGGCGTCAGGCCAGGTACCGCAGATATCGGTCGTGCTGGGGCCAGCCGCTGGCGGCACCGCCTACGGCCCGGCCCTGACCGATCTGGTCATCATGTCCGTGGACGGCCGGATCTTCGTTACCGGCCCAGATGTGGTGCGCTCAGTGACCGGGGAGCAGATCGACACCGCCGGGCTGGGCGGCCCTGACGTGCACGGCGGCAAATCCGGAGTGGCCCACCTGGTCGCCGGAACAGCGGCGGATGCGATTACACAGGCCCGCGCGATCACCAAACTGCTGGCCCAGCCTGGTGTGTTCGAGCCGCGGGCAGCCGGCGCCGCCCAGGACCTGCGGGCGCTGCTGCCCGGCTCAGCACGCCGCGCCTATGACGTGACCCCGCTGATCCGGGCCATACTCGACACCACCGAGGACGGCCAAGGGTTCCGGGAACTCCAGGCCCGGTGGGCCCCGAACATCGTGATCGGGCTGGGCCGCATCTGCGGCGGTACCGTCGGCGTCATCGCCAACAACCCATTGCGCAAGGGCGGCTGTCTCGACTCACTCAGCGCGGAGAAGGCCGCACGATTTGTGCGAATGTGCGACTCACTGGGAATTCCCATACTCGTCATGGTGGATGCGCCCGGCTACCTGCCCGGGGTGAGGCAGGAATGGGACGGCATAGTCCGGCGGGGGGCGAAGCTATTGCACGCATTCGCCGAGTCGGTCGTGCCCAGTATTACCCTGGTGACCAGAAAAGCGTATGGCGGAGCCTATATTGCCATGAATTCCCGCGCGCTGGGTGCCACCAAAGTATTCGCCTGGCCGGATGCTGAGATTGCCGTGATGGGAGCCGAAGCCGCGGTCAACATCCTGCACAGGAAGCGGCTGCATGCGGCTGCCGAACAAGAACGGGAATCGTTGCGGGCCGAGCTGGTGCGTGAGCACGAGCATGAGCACACGGTGATGGGGGTTAGCCGGGCAGTCGAACTTGGCGCGGTCGATGAGGTGATTGATCCTGCTCATACCAGACGCCGAATCGCGCAGGCATTTGCCGATGCCCCGGCGCGCCGGGGCAGCCACCGTAACATTCCGCTCTAGACCCAATGCCACGCAGCGACCGCGGATTATTGAATCGCCCCGTGCCGAAGGCGGCCGCCGGTGACTTGCTGCAACTGTTCGGCCTGGTGATCGACGGCCGCTCCGGTTAGGTTGACCAGTTCGTGGAGTACGCCCGATGCGATGTCGGACAGAGACCGCCGTTCGCCTTCGCGTATCCACTGTGCGAACGCGATCCCGAACACGGTGGCACCAGACTGCGCCGCCAGGGTGGCGGCCGGCTCGCCGATGCCTCGTGCCCGCAGCGCCTCGGCGACCGTCGTGGCCAGGCCGGCGAGCTTGTGCAGTTCGCGTTCCTGGAGCGCGGGGTTCTCGTCGATCACGGACTGCCGCATGCGCGAGTACGGCCGGCGATCGTCGCTGAAAAACGACGTGGCGCTGTCCAGCGCGGAGGCGATGACCCCGAATGGGGATGCATCAGGCGGCGCGGCGTCCACCCCGTCGATGAAGAACTGGAGGAACTGCTCCTGCCCATAGAACAGCACCTCGCGCTTGTCGCTGAAGTGCCGGAAGAAGGTGCGCTCGGTCAACCCCACTGATTGCGCGATCTCCGCCGCGGTCACCTGCTCGAACCCGCGCGTGGCGAACAGTTCAAGCGCCGCCGCCTGTAGTCGCTCTCTCGCACCCGGCTCCCAGCGCACCATGATCCTCAGTCTAGTGATGACAGTGGCTGACGTATACGTGTAAGGTGATGTCCGTGACTGACGTCAGTCACAGACATCGCACAGCAGCCGCTCCGTCCGTGACGGAGCCGAAGGGAGACAGTGCCATGCGTGTATTCGTCACCGGAGCCTCCGGGTGGATCGGTTCCGCCACCGTCGATGAGCTTCTCGCCGCCGGGCACGAGGTCACCGGGCTGGCCAGGTCCGACGCCTCGGCCGCGGCCCTCGAGGCCAAGGGTGCCCGCGTCCTGCGCGGTGACCTCGACGATCTCGCCAGCATCCGGGCCGGCGCTGAGGCCGCCGAGGCCGTCATCCACCTCGCGAACAAGCACGACTGGTCCGACCAGGCCGGCACGATCGCGGCCGAGCGAGGCGCGATCCAGACCATCGGCGAGGCGCTGGCCGGCACCGGCCGCCCGTTCCTGTTCGCCTCGGGCGTGGCCGGCCTCACCCAGGGCAGGCTTGCCACGGAGGACGATGCGTCCCCGTTCTATGGCCCGGACTCGCCGCGCGGGGGCAGCGAGAATCTCGCCCTCGAATTCGTCGACCGCGGGGTGCACGCCGTGAGCCTGCGCTTCGCGCCGACCGTGCACGGAGCTGGCGACCACGGGTTCATCGCCATCATCGCCGCGGTGGCCCGCGAGAAGGGCGTCTCCGGTTACCCGGGAGACGGGGCCAACCGGTGGGCCGCCGTGCACCGGTCCGATGCCGGGCGCCTCGTGGCTCTCGGCCTGGCGAAAGCTCCGGCGGGAGGCCGCCTGCACGCCGTCGCGGAGCAGGGCGTACCCACCCGCGACATCGCCGAGGCCATCGGGCGCGCCTTCGGCCTGCCTGTCACCTCGATCGCCCCCGATGACGTCCAGGGTCATTTCGGGTGGATCGGCACCTTCTTCGGCATGGATCTCGCCGCGACCAGCACTGTGACACAGGAACTCCTCGGCTGGGCGCCCACCGGACCGACCCTCATAGCGGACATCGACGCGGGTGCGTACTCGGCCCGGCCAGCTTCGTAGCCGCGGCGGAGCGCGGGCATCAGCGCGCCGATCTGGAGAAACGGTCGCCCGGCTCGGCACCGGGCGGCCGTTTCCCGGCCCGCGCAGAGACGGCCGCAGGCGTGCGCACCGGCGCGGTGAATTATGGCGGTGTGAAGCCCAATCTGGTCAGGATCCGCGTCCAGCGCGGCGTTGCCTACGGACACGGCCAGGCCCTGAACGCCTACACGCCGCTGGACACCGCCGAGGCACCTGTCGTGGTGCTGTGGCACGGCGTTGGTGCCAACGAGCGGGGTTGGCGTGCAGCTCGCCGAGGAGGCGCACGTTGGTGTCGTCGAGAAGCACGATCGGATCGATGAAGGCAGATGCGGGTATCTGCCGTTGTTTTGCAGGCAATAGGATCAGGATTCCTTCAGATGCCCATTCACTTCTCGGCCTGAACCTATAAGACTCATTGAGCGTGAGCAGCGCCACGGACGGCACAGAACCTCCTCGGCATGGGCTTGGTCATCGCCGGCGTAGCCCTGCACCACAACCCGGCCCGGCCCGATCTTCCACCCACCCGTCCCGGCAACCCACAGCAGCGATAACGCGGCTGAGCTGAGGCTGCAAGAACGAGAAGAGGAGCTGGCATGCAATACGTACGCCTGGGCCGGTCGGGGCTCAAGGTATCGCGGATCGGCCTTGGCATGATGAGTTACGGCGACCCTTCCGGCCAGCCCTGGGCACTGGCCGAGCACGAGGCCGAGCCCATCGTCCGGCGGGCAGTCGAAGCGGGAATAACCTTCTTCGACACCGCGGACATGTACTCCGACGGCGCGAGTGAGCAGATTACCGGGCGACTGCTCCGAAACCTCTTCCCGCACCGCGACGACTATGTCCTTGCCACCAAGGTGTATTACCCGACGGGACAGGGACCGAACGACCGGGGGCTGTCCCGCAAGCACATCCTGGCCAGCATCGACGCCTCGCTCCGCCGCCTCGGGACCGACCACGTCGATCTTTACCAGATTCACCGCTGGGACGACGAGACGCCGATAGAGGAGACAATGGCAACGCTGCACGATGTAGTGCGCTCCGGCAAAGCGCGCTACATCGGCGCGTCGACCATGCGCGCCTGGCAGTTCGCCAAAGCTCAGCACACTGCCGGGGCAGCCGGCTGGACCGCGTTCGTGTCGATGCAGAACCGCTACAACCTCCTCAACCGGGGAGACGAGCGGGAGATGATCCCACTCTGCCTCGACCAGGGCATCGGCATCATCCCCTACAGCCCCCTCGCCCGCGGCCTGCTCGCCGGAACCCGCGAGCGCAGCGGCCAGAGGCACACCCTGCGATCCAGCACCGATGACCTACTCCGCTCCCGGGCTGAGGACTTCGATGTCATCGACACGGTGCGTGCCATCGCCATCCAGCGGTCCCTGCCACCCGCCCAGGTCGCGCTAGCGTGGCTGCTCGGCAAACCCGGCGTAAGCGCGCCGATCGTCGGCGCGACTCAAGCGCGTCACCTCGACGAAGCGGTTCCGGCCCTGGAAGTCACGCTGACCGGCGACGAGACAGCCCGGCTCGAGGCTCAATATCGCCCGCACTTCAACGGTGAGTACACCTAGCCATCGATCCGGCGAACATGGACCCGCCGGAAAACGGCGAGGATGACCGCGTCAAACCAGAAGTCCAGCTTTGTCCGGCTCGCGACGCGCTCCCGGCGTGGAGTCGTCACGGGCGCCGGGGTCGTCGAGGATGCGCTCATGAAGGGCACCTTAGAGCGGACTATTTGGCCTACCGCTCGAACTCTATGTGAGTTCCGTTTGACTGCCCCCCGCCCGAGGACGGGGATTCCGGCCGTCACCGGCTGGGATTCCTGTTTCACAGCCGAGTGCACCCGGGAGGTCCCGGCGTGTCTGACATCAGCTGCGCAGGCCGTCACCGCTTGACCAGCGGCCAGGATGTGCCCGCACGCCCGAACATGTCTTAGAACGAGGTATTCCAGCGGCCGATCACGCGTCACGAGCGGAGCCGACGTGCTCGATGTCCCGCGACTCTCGCCGCGAGGAGTACACGATCTGCACCCCAGCGCGCTGCCCGGAAACAGGCACCGGCCAGTGACCTCACGTCCCGCCGGTGCTGGCCGTCTTCTTGCTGAGTGCTTCGAGCCGAGGCGCCATCACATCCGTTGACAGGAAAGGACGATCGATGTCGATCGAGCAGAACAAGGCCGTTGTCGGACGGTGGTTCACCGAGTTCTGGGGCCCGGAGTTCAACCCGGCCGTCATCGACGAGCTCGCCGCACCCGACATCCGCTTCGAGTACTCGCTGCACGGTGCTTCAGCAGCTTGGCCTGATCAGGCCGACCTGACGACTCACGCCCCCGCCACGCCGAGCCTGCCGGCGGGGAATCGCGTTGTCATG
>Ga0335073_10008938_pt1 | contig 14048 bp, 19 predicted proteins | sample Lox_Sample_22_FD_207093 | JGI IMG/M metagenome (GOLD analysis project Ga0335073, IMG submission 207093) | Soil microbial communities from Loxahatchee National Wildlife Refuge, Florida, United States - Lox_Sample_2.2 | ecosystem: Environmental > Terrestrial > Soil > Wetlands | place: USA... | reverse complement strand
TGATGTAATTGTTAACAAAGTGAAATTGAGCAAGTTTCACATTGTATTTGCTATGAATCCTTCCTGGAGAGAGGATTATCTCGAGCAAGTTCAAAAAATGTATAATGAGATTATCAAAAAGTTTACGGATGCATGTGTTGTCGAACAACTGGAAAGGGGATACATTTCATTAGAAGCTGCCAAAATCAACAAAACTATTCGTGAAGCCGAGGAGAAAGGTACTTCCATTCGTGTTCTGGGCTGACTTAGAACTACCAATGTCAATGGTATGGGAAGACTTGATGGCAACCTCGAATCTGGCTCACGCAATTTCAACCTTGTACAATTCAATTATCCATAACAAAGTTGCATTCATCGATCTTAATAATTCTGTCGAACTGGCTTTCCACATCAAACAAATATCGCAAATATCCTCACTGCCCGAGAGCGGGACGACCCCTTTCGGTGAACATAATGTTCCACTTCTCAGCACGGCTCACGGATTCGGAGAAAGAGAGGAAGAAGCCGATCAAGTCCTCGCACCCAAATATACTTTACTATTTCTCTACGAGCCGGATGAAATTTTGACAATGGTACCTCATCGAGCTCCTCATCGGGCTCAAAATTGGGCCAAATTCCTTACCTTGAAGCCCACAGAAACGTTCATCCATCTCACTGCTAAGGCTAATGGCAGATTCAGGCATCTGGCAAGGGATAAAAACTTGCCACTTTATGTAATAATGACTATGGCTAGAGAATTAATCAGCCTGGATCTTGCAAGAGCAATGCCTCCTTTAAGCAATCGAGCGGCGTACTATATTTCTCCAATAGCGCCGATAGCTTATCTCCCATCTCAAGCACGAGCGTTCAAGACACGATTCCCGAACGCGCCAGATCTCGGAACCATACTCGCGACGATTTCCGCTGGTCAACCGAGACGTTGGGATTCCATTGTCTTACAACTCAATCTTCCACAAGATGTATTACCTTATCTGATGCGAACGGGATGGTTAACTCAACTACGTCAATTCTACTTCATCCGTATCCCTCGTGAGATTAAACTTGAATGTATCGAGGCAACTACGGCGGAAGAACGACGGAGAGCACAAGAATCGGCTGAAGATACCATCTTATTGGATCCGTATCGCGCATCGAGAGAAGAAGTTCGTTGGATTCGAAGATTGGCTGAGAAGATTGGTGGTGGCGGAGGTGGCTTTGGAAGGACGTTTGAACGGCTGGCAAAGTATCTGGACGGCAAGAGTGCCAAGGAGAAGATTCTCCGACGAGAACAGGTCGGGAGAAGAGAATTAGAGGCTATGTTTGAAGCAGTTGAAAATGTGGGTGGACTTATCGTTGCAGAGCATTGGTGAAAATTAGAGCATGGCGTTCGGCTTGTACAAATATTAACGTCTTCAGTAGGGGACACAATTCAGGCACAATTGAGGATACTGTCTAGCTAATTCATTTTGCACTACATGCTACCTCAATCGCCAGGTATAGAGCTCTTGTAAGGGTATCTACCAGAACGTAATCTCATTACTCCTTCTCAGTTTTCGCATTGGACTTCCGGCTCTTGCGTTTCTTTTTTGGTTCCGCTGGTTCGACGGGCTTTGTATTTACGTTATTTGGTCGAAGGACTGCTTTTACATCCTCGTCTTCACCTTCTTCTATGACCTTCCTTCTCCATTCCCTTAATCGCTTTTTCTTTCCATATTTCCGTTGATCTCGTACTCGAAGGTCATGATCTCGATAAGGTGCCAATTTCTTTAATCCCACAAATTCGTTCAGCTGTGCGTCTGAAGCAATAAGAATTTCCCCGGCCGACAGGCCAAAGGAAGTAGGAGACACTTCTCGATAGCGGAATTTAGAAGCAGATGGCTACAATTAGCTCGATAGTGACACAGTGCAAACATTTAATGGTACAGTTTCGTCGAGAAGTTCTTCGATTTTGCGTTTTTTCTCCGCCTTCTCGCGTTTAGAGAGCGTCTTAGGGCCGGTCTCTAAGATAACGTCAGTTTCTTGTTCTTGTTCTGGCACGAGATCTGTGATGTCGATGTCATCAAACTTTGGTTTCTTCCTGTCTTCCTCCTGACCGATTAGTACTTTGATTAACTGTGCATACCGTTGCGTAGTAGGTCTCATTGAAGAGATCCTTTGTTCGTTTGTCCCATTCATCGGGATCGAAATCTCCCTCCAAGTCCTTCTCAGTCCATCCTCCTGCCCCACCAACCTCCTCAGCTCTTTTGATCCTCTCCTCAATCTCCATTCTCTTCAAATTCCGTAGTCGTGCAATGTCTTCAATCTCCTTTCTCTTTTCTTCCTCCCTTTTAGTTTTCTTTCTCTCCCGCTCTTTCTTGCGTTTTTCGTCTCCTCGTCGAGCAGTTGATATTGTTCGAGCATGGGTGACTAAAATACCACCTTCCGGTTGTTCGAATCGAAAATTATATTTGGTTTCGAATTCTTCTACTTTTTCCTCATCTGATGAGTCATCTTCGTATAAATCCTGCTGCTGGGCAGGAGGTTTCAACCAAGTTCTGTTCAGGAGATAGTTTGCCAGGAATGCCTCTGGATCTTCGGTCTCGATTGCACCTTGCGCCTTAGCCTGTCCAAGCGATTCAAGCTCTTGTAGCAATTTCCTACTGGGCTCGTCCTGCAGAGATTCTTTTAGGAAGTTCTGGTATGCTTTCTCCTCTGAGACTTGATCTTTCGACTTTCTCTGTATGAGATCCGCTTCCTCGTCCGACTCGGGTAATGGAGCATGGAAGGCGTCTTTAAGGGCTTGTTGTTCCTGCTCATAGGTAGTAATCGGCCTGTCTGTTTCGTCCTCTGGACCACCTTCAAGCAAATTTTTCCGATGATAGTCTTTCAAGTACATTGGCTACCGTCAACAAAGTCTGAATAGATTGCAACCTTCTCCTTGCCTTTCTTCTCAGCTGCATTGTCCTCGGCGTCGTCGTCGGTAAAAACTTTCCAATTTTCATCATAGATTTCGGGTCGCCCTTCACGTATCATTGCTAATGTCCTCCATATTTCAGCATCGACTCTAGGTGTCACTAGCTCTCCGAACTCATCTTCTTCTTCACTTGTACTAGATTCTTCTTCAAGCTCGTCCTCGCCATTCTCCTTGGTTGATGAAAGTTTGACGTCTCCATATTTCGCTTGAAGTCTGTGAAGTTCTTCACGAGCTTTATTATGTTCTAGCCGTTTGGCATAGGACTCATTTATGCGCAGTTTACTCTGGGACGGCGGAGCCTCGTCTTCACTGTCTGAAGACAGAAGCATGGCAGCGGTGAGAAATTTTGTCAAAAAAGATCGACAGGGTGGGAAATTTTTGAAAACGAAAATGAAGTCAAAACAAGCAACCATTTGCAATAGTTTCTTCAATCCTTAGACATCATGATCTATAATCCAATATTCTGTTTGCCCCAGTCCGCAAATTTATCTATTGGATCTCTTGATCCAAGAAGCTTCATCAGAACGTCGGACTCCAGCGTGGAACGTTTATCCCACGACCTTTTGAAAAGTTTGATGTCTGCACTACTGATTCCTCTTTCGTCATGGTGATCAGAAAGCGGCGCCCAGCATTGGCTATTGTTGGTCTACACGATTCAAGATTTTCCTACTTAAATTGGATAGAGAAGTAAGATTGAACAAACTTGTTGTCGTGATGACTGTGAGGAACTGCGTCCTCCCGCGGGGCGTATTTAGATATTCACGCTGACAGCCTCAGGCTGTCCGGATCAATCGCCTTCTCTCGTTGTTCAAGATCCGTTCAGACCGTCCAACTTCTAAGAGATTATACAAATTAACTGACTTTATTTTATAATTTTTAAGTACAGAAAGCCAGCAACACTGTTAACAGATCTAAGCGTCTCTGTCCGAAACTCATGCCCCGTAATGCTATATGCTGTGGAACGCAACCCATAACTGTAACTATAAGTATGACATTATGCCTGAGCCATCTCAACATCTCCACTCTCCGCATCAAGATAACTGATGGCCTGCGCAGCTGACCGTCGTTTATGTGATCTCTTCAACGCCGTCTTATGTGTATCACCCGCCTTTGATCGTGACTTCTTCAACAATGGACCAGGCTCAACACCTGAAGCTGGAGTAGCCGTTCCCGATGCCCTTGCAGAAGCATCCTCGAAATTACCTTCGCCTAAAAGTTAGTGAAGTAAGAGGCTTCAAAGGTACCTTCGTGATACATGTCTTCCAAAGTGCGTGATGCCGCAGGACTTTCGAGGCTCCCAATTCCAATCCTTGGTTTCTTCCCCCCGCGAGCTTTCTTCTTGGTACCATTTCGAATAGCTTCAGCTTCCTCAGCTTCTCGTCTGGCTTGAGTGAAGCGAAGTTGTTCCTCCAACTCATCATCGTCAAGCAGCCATGACACAACATCACGAGAATTGCCTTTATTGAAATCGACTTCTGTATCTTTGAAAGCATTTCCAGATATGACGACTCGTTGAACTTCTTCCTTCTGTTTCGCACGAAGCAGGATGCGTTCTTCGATGGAATTACGTGTGATGAGACGATACACTGTGACTTGTTTTGTCTGTCCCAGTCGATGCGCTCGATCCATAGCTTGACTATCCACTGTTGGATTCCAATCTGAATCGTAGAATATGACAGTATCGGCGGCAGTCAAATTAATACCCAAACCACCTGCCCTCGTACTCAAGACAAACACAAATAGATCCTGCCTAGTCTGCCAATCCGCAACCATGTCTCTTCGGTCACCAATCTTGGAAGATCCATCAAGTCGAAGGTATTTGTACTGCCGATAGGCGAGATATTCCTCAATCAGATCCATCATTCGAGTCATTTGGAAGTAGAGGAGCACACGATGACCACCAGCCTTAAGCTCCGACAAGAGACGATCTAGGGTTGCTAATTTCCCAGAATCAGTGACAAATCTGTGCATCTCAGGCACTCGAATGCCGGAATAACCGCTCCTCTCGAGAACAGCAGGTCCTAGTAAACCTTGGGGAGGAATGAGTCCCGTATCGATACTCTCACCTGTCTCTGCAAGTCTGGCTTCTTCGAGTGGTGATATGCCAAACAGTGCTCTCCTTGATTGATCATCAAAAAGAGCATCATTCTGCCCAACAACGAATGTCCGATCGGAACAGCTGATGTCGACTGGAGGTGCAAACACTGGAATATCGTACATAGGATCCATGATGTGTAGGCGTTCTGAACGGAAGGTATCGTCGGCAACGTTGCAAAGATGTTGCATTACTTTTTCATTGGTGACTTCCTTCAAAGGGACACGATTTACAGTGCGAGGGACCAGAAGCATTGAATGTTTGGGATTGTATCCATCGCCATCGTCGTCGTATACAGCCTTCGAGATTGCTTGTCGGTTTGCTTCATCGATAACGGCTAGAGTATCGGATATATTGTTGCCCTTAAAAGCTTTTGCAATATCGCTGGAAGAAGCGTTGACAAATCTTAGGAAACCGAAGGCCGAGTGGTTTAGAGAAGCTGACGATTCAATGTAATCGGGTTGCCATATGTTCATCAAGTGATCCAGATATTTGAGTCTAGTTCCATTGCTGGAATCTTCACTGGGCACGCTCAGCATGCCGCCATGTCGATACACAAGCTTTGGGACATCGTAGGTGATTCTATTTTTCGTCGTATATGCCAATGACATCTGAGGTCCTTCCCTAGCGATGTTTCCAGTCGCACCAAAGGATGCAAAAGCCAAAGGTGATCTCACATCCGCTCGCTCGAACAAGTCTGGGTGATTACAGACCTTTCGGAATTGCATGACGAGATTCATTAAACTTTCATCGCCTTTGGCTTCCCCAGACATAGCTCTTTCCAACAAATCGCCAATAGAAATCCGCTCTCGCAGAGTCTTGTAGTAGGCACGTTGACGGTAACTGAGATTACAGTAAATGTCTAACTCGACTTTGGCAGGAAGTTCGCTTTGGACATCCTTCTTATTACGACGTAACATGAAGGGCTTGAGGATCATATGTAACCGTCGTAGTTGCTGTTGGTTGAGCTTCGTATTGCTTTGAGTGTGAGACTCGATATCCTTCGAGAACCATTCGCTGAACTCTTCGTGTGAATCGAACAAAGTTGGCATGATAAAATGAAGGAGAGCCCACAATTCTACAATTAACGATTGATAATAGACTAGATTTACCTTGCATGGTATTTTGGATTGGAGTTCCTGTCAACAATAACCTATTTCGACAATGAAGACCGAGTAAAATTTTCCACCGGGAACTCGAAGAACTCTTGATTGCCTGGGCTTCGTCGAGAATCATATATTGCCACTTGATTTTCTGGAAATACTTTTCATCCTGCACGACGAGCTGATAGGATGTGATCAGGACGTGGAACGGTGCGTCTTGAGTGTATGTAACATGTTTCCTATTCCAGAACTTGCGAAGGACCTTTCTATCTTTCGCATTTCCCCAGTACGGCAGCGCCTTCAGTCCAGGTACAAACCGAGAGATTTCTTGTTGCCAGTTGTGAAGTGTAGAAGCCGGAGCAATAACAAGGAAGGGGCCCCAGACATTGTGCGTTTCCGCAAGGTACGCCATGACCGAGATGGATTGGACTGTTTTCCCAAGACCCATTTCGTCTGCGAGAATACCGTTGATACCCTGCTCGTAAAGATTCACCAGCCAATTGAGACCCTTGAGTTGATATTCTTTCAGCTGACAATTCAACATCTTCGGTTGAGGGATTTGCTCAATATCGGCCATGCCAGTAGGATTCGTGAAGTTAAGATCTTCGGCATCAATGTCGATGTCTTTCATGTCAATATCACCAACTGGAGCCGCAGTGGCTGCTGGTTTCGCATCCGGTCGAGTCGCCAAATCGAAATCTTTCGCCTTATTCTGGGCAAGTTGGACGGCATTTTGTGCACTCCTTGCTGCAGCTGCCCGTAATGCTTCATCGTCATCGGCATCGAAGTCCAGATCTTCGAATTTATCAGGCCCTTGACCAGAGCTATCTCCCGAAGGGATAGGTGATGCTTGAGGGATGTCACCATTTGCACTGGATTCTTCTCCGCCCATTCCATTGACTTTCTTGCCGACGAAGTGGGAATAAAGTTCCGTTTGGGTGATGAGAAAGTTGAGTTTACGGGCTTGTCGACGCGCTTCGCGGAGTTCTTCTTCTCGTTTAGCACGGTCAATAGCTTCCTTTTCCGCTTTCTTTCGGAGGTCTCGTTCTTCTCTCTCATTCTTTCGCCAGAAATAAAGCATCTACCGTTAACGATATTCAAAACACGAAATACCTCTCGCATTGCCTTTTTGGACTTGATTTGCATTTCTTTGGATGCCTTTGTGCTCCTAGCTTGCCATCGACGTGCCTCTTTAGCAGCAAGTTGCACGGTCTTCTTTGCGTTCGATTGTTTCGCTTTGAGAGAGAGGTCCATTTGTCGATACGCTTTCGCAATATCCTTCTTAGCAATATCCTTCCACACAGATGAAATGAATTGATCGAATCGCCTCTCAGTAGCTTTAACCAATCTGTCATAGGCTCTCAAATCCGACGGCGTCAATTGCTCGCCTGGTGGTGGCTGAGGGAGGGCAGGTAAGAACTTTGGTGTCGGACGACCGGCCAGAAAGGAATGCCTTCTAGCAGAATCCACATCATCAAGTTCCATCGAATCATCAGGTTTCAAATTCCCCTTCAATTTGATAACAAAGCCAGTATGACCTACTTCTTCTCCCTCAGCGGTGGTAGTAGATGTAGGCTTTTTCTTCCCTTTTCCCTTTTTTCGGTCGATTTTGACAACAGGGTCTTCCACCACCGGAAGTAGTTTTCGTTTCTTGTTCTTTTTGGCTTCGCGAGCTGCTTCCTTCTTACGAGCTTCTTCTTGGAGGACTTTAGCCATGGATGCTTCGTAGTGGATTTGGTAGGCTCGGTGACGGGCAGTTTTCATCCTTCTTTCAAGACGACGAACCACCACATCATTGACAACATTTTTGAATTGCTGCATATTACGTTAGCATGGGTTCCAGTGCACGGACAAGGGGGTTGGGTACGTTAATTCGTTCCTCCTCGGCTTTGAGAAGGTCTTGTGTTCTTTCTTCACGAGCCTGAAAGTATTTTTCTCGTTCTTGAACGAACTCCGTATCATCTGTGCCATCGCTTTCGTCGGTCTCCGCGCTGCTCATGGCCGAACTTCTGAACTTGATTTTGGGTAGTCTTCCATTGGCACCAGAACGAGACTACGAGTAAGCTTGAAAAAATTTTCATGGAGAAAATACTTCTTCATCTATGGCGTCACCTTCCCGTTTTCGTTTCTTGGTCGCAGATAGGGAGATGGAAGACATGGGTGGTGGCGGTGCATCCATAGAAGGTTTTCGTCGCTGTGGTCGAGAGGAAGATGCTGTGAGGACAATGTTGGAATGACGTGATGATGGAGTGACAGTGGTAACAGGAGGAGAGGGAGGTGCTTCCGTAGTTAAAAGAGAAGAAATTGACATGGCTCCGCTGCGAGGTGTAGATGCATACTACCGTTAGTGAAGTTTTCACTTCTGGTGAGTACCTGTCCATCCTGGGACACATTCGTGTGAGAGGGAATTGCAACAGACTTGCTGGGAGGAGAGAGTTGACTGTGATGAGGTTCGTCTCGAACAGATCCATTCAAGGGTGCACCACTGCTTGAACTTCGCCTAACGCGTGACTCTGAATGCATGTAACCAGGATATGTAGAACTACGCGTTGGTGATAGTAATGGATCCTCATGATGCGATGAACTAGGATATCGATGATGATGATGGGTATCGCTCATAGTTGGGTTGGATGACGAGCGTGGCGAACGTATGGAGGATCGGTGAAGAGGTGGAGAAGGATAACGCCGACCTTCCGGATCATATCCCGCACGAGGATCTCGAGAATCGTAGTTCTAATTCATTAGCAAATTTCCATGAGATTCCACATACATTTCCTGGCCAAGCTTGATTCCAAGGCTGGTTCATTGAACCTGGACTGTGGTCACCGGAAAGACTTCTCTCTCTAGTTTTGTTAGAATTGTGAAACATAGAAGCAAAAGTTGTGATCGTACCCTAGACCTTCATATCCAAAGTAGCCGGATCTTGACGTTGTTGGAGATCGAATTGGAGGAGATGGAACTACCCCGTTGGCAGGTGCGTCTCGAGCAGAGGTCAGTCCATTAGCGTATCTAGAACTCAAAGTTAGTGGACAACGCACAGAGGACCGGAGGATACCTTCTGGCGGAGGACTCGCTGTAATACTGCTGCATAGACCCATGTTGGTCATAAGGACCAGCGCGATCTGGCGACCGAGCACTTCTCGATGCCGACGGCGGTTGGGCAGCCATTGCGTACGTGGACTGGGTTCAGTGCAAATGCGCTCGAAAGCGAAAACCGCAGTCCAAAGTGCGCCGCGTTATGCCTCGTCAATGGTGGAACTGTGAGTTTGATGGATGAAGGCAGTAATTCCTTCCAGGATCGGACTTTATGTCTGAGACAGGATGTAATGGAGGCCTTATTCGAGGAGTGATGTGGACAGAACGAAGTTTTTGACGGGCAATTTGGTTTGTGGCCGTACGCTTAGGTAATTTTTGGGTTTGGCCGCTTGAGTGGTGAGACTGCGGTCACGCTGGTAGACAGAGAGTGGTGATGGCGTAGCAATAATCACGACCCTGCTTAAGCTGGTGATGGATGAGATGAAAGACGATGATGGATGGGGAATGTGATGGGATATCTTGGGTTGATGATGGTTGGGTCTTCAAAGGGGACCCTTTATTATTTTATTTAAATCAGACTAAGAAGGTCTTATTTCCTATGTATGGCGGCGGCGGGGAGGAGAAAAAAAGGAAAAATCAAAATCGAGTGTGCTTGCTTGGTGTCTGATGCGTATGTAGTCTAGTATGTATTTTGTGTGTGGGTGGATGGATGTGCATCGCTGATTTTCACCATCAACCCCTGGGAAAATTCCTCAAACAGCATACCCAAATAACGCCTGCAATCGCCGAACCGGGATACTTGTTCTGGGCCACTTCGGAATTCCCAATCAGTCCATCACGATCCCGTGGATCTGGCTTATACTAGCATTCGCATTCCCAATCACAGGCCAGACATTACCTTATCAACACCCGACGAGTAGCAACATATTAGCTCCACACCGGCTCTGCTCGGCGTTTGGCCCTTAAAAACCATTCTGCCTTGGTTGATTTGTCTCAATCACGTCGCTTCTATCAATCAATCAAAACAGGAAACACTGACACACATGATGAGACTTGCCGCCACCCCACCCCCAACTTGCGCCAACCGCATCCGCTCATCACATGGACAAACGTAGCAATGAAGATCAAACTTAACAGCATGGGACGCTGCTCTTTCTCTTAGCGAAATCGCTGTAGCCGAGATGTATCGCCCGATCAGCGCTGGTTTCGGGGTGTGGCAATCATCCGCCGTAGTCACGAATCGTGAAACATGACGTTTCCAAGTTCTCTGATAGATATACGAATTCCGGATTTTTACGAGATGCATTAAACCAAAACAGTCGAATACGTATGAAGCACAATACGCGCTGGGCGGTGGCCCTGAGAGCTTAATATAGCCAATTGCCATTTTGGGCAGGCCTCTTAAAGACAGGGTATGTATCGCAATAGAGACACTATACAACATCATAGTCTTGGTGCTTTTCTGCATACCAATCTATCCACTTCCCTTATCCCCCAAAGAGCGACTGACCCCAATCTTCCATAAAGCGCCTTCCCCACAAAAATTCGCGCCTGAAATCATAAAACATACAACAGCAAAAGTAATTACAAAATGTCCATATCCAAAATTTACCTCGGGAAAGCAATCTTGGCATACTCCCAGCACGTCCCATCCGGATTTTGGAACGACATTTCCAAAAGCTGGCTCATTCTTCCTGCTCCAGAATGTCCAAAGTCCGCTTCCTCATTCAATCTCTTTTGAATCCACTGATACTCTAAAAGATTAGACATTATGCGCAAGAAAAGATTGAGAGAGATACCTAATATATGTTTTGGTGTAGCAAAAGTATAGCCAGCAAACATCAATGCTTCCAATAATTTCCCTCGTCCTTTTAGGGCAAAAGGACCCATTCGTTCCTTGAACGTAGCAAATGCACAACAAATCTCAATAGCAGCTTGTAACCGTTCAGGCGGATCCGGACCAGCTCTCGGATGCGAAGTAATTGTAGCATGTATCAAGGTAGTCCGATTCATCAAGATAATTTCAATGAATCTATGATGTAACGACTTAAACAACGGCGAATAATGTAGAAATTGGTTGGCAGGGAAAGGTTCCATGGTACCATACCACATTGGCAGAAATACAGGTTGAAATACTGCGTTGTATTTTTGGGCTGCTCGTAGAATGTTACCCTCCAATTGATCGATTTTGACCACCACTTTTTGACCTGCGTTTTGGATGTAGCGAGTTGCGTCTTGAGGAGTATAAGCATCGGATGCGCGAACAATTGTTGTTCGACGGTTATAATGAACAGCCAGATTTCGAAGATCTTCCAATTCGTCGGTGAGAACTAGACAATCTGTCCATTCTGAGGCAGAAGGATCAATGAAATCCGTTATATACCGTCTCGAAGATTCGGGATTAGGTTTGATGGGAGGCATACTCTCTTCCTCAGGTCTCATGAATCCGAAATAATGATCTAATCGGACTGCAAGACGCCACATCAAAGTTAATGTCGAACTCATCTTATCTGACGGTGAAACCTTTCCGAACCGATCTTGGTCAAGGTAATTTGCATGAATCAACATTCTGTAGAATCCTCGTAAATGCGCCTTCGACATATCGAAATTCCGAAACCAGAATGCTAGGTATGCTAATAATGGGATTGCGAGAATATGACCTTCGTCAAAGTTGAGGTAGGTAAGTGAGTTTTGTAATGTTGGTATGGCTTTGCGGAGATGCATTGTACATAGGGCAGATTGCATTTTCCGATCGTTGTCGTTGAGATAATTGACGAATGCGAAGAGGACGTGGCGGAGGACACGGTTGTTGGCGGATAAGAGGTAGAGTGATTTATATGCTGATGAGAAACATTCACCAAAGCCAAGGAAAGCATCCATTCGATTACCGAGGAAGTATGCCATGTTGTCGTCGACAGGAAGATCATCGGGTGGAGGAAGCGATAAGAATAATAGAGGATTCCGTTGAAGTAATTGTTCGTCTTCTTGTTCTGCTTCCAAAGTGCTCCCTGACAAAGGTTCATCTTGCATTTGCATAAAGATGTTATTGGATTTTGTGCCGTACATGGGAAGACGGTATGCGTTCTGGTCTTTCCAGGATTCTAGCGGGTGGTCTCCGATGGACTGTGCAATTGGAACAAGTTTCGTCCATTCTTGAGGGGATTGAGGGGATTGTGGTGTTCTCGACTTGGATTGATGTATTTCAAGTTCAACAGGCTTGTTCGACTCATCGTCCGAGTCATATTTAATCATAATCGACGGTCGGGAATCAAAAGAAGGAAATCCTCCCAATTTGTGTGTATTTTCGCAAAAGCCGAAGCCTGGGCATGTAGTACAATTCGAGATCATTCCTGCCATTAACCAGACCATCGAGAAGATATTTACCTCGATCGCTTTGGTCGTCTGCACATTGATCGTTGATGTTCAAGTTTTCAAAGTTCATTGGAGAGAAATATTCATTCGATGAATTGACTTGCGATTAACATTGGAAATTAGAGAAAACATACTCGTGTTATCCGACTGAGGAGTCTCCCAATGTTCACTTGGAGAGAAGGAGAAGACCGAGCTGCCAAAGTCAACTTCCATCGGTTGTCCAGGATAATCTAATTATTAATCAGTACCGCCTTGAAATGCCATTGAAACCATTCTGAGGAGCATCCATACTTGCTGTTGAGGGTGTTCTGTCCAGCCTGCGTTTCTCGAAATCCTCGGCTAACTGGAGAATCGAATAATCCAGCAACATAGTCGTAGGCTGTGCCTCTATTTCCTGTCGTGAAGACAGAACTGTATCTGAAAGAGCGACATACGACTCCTTTAGAGAGTTTTTAACAGCCCGTCTACCCGAATTATCTCCGTTGTTTTTGCTGGGTCGCTTGTATCGCCCGAAAATAATATATGTGTAAGTGGGAGCGAATGTTCCAGACCTGGTCGAAAGGGCCCATGCATCAGTCTGGTGGACCCTTTCCCGCACCTAAATTAATTTTCAATTAATTTTTGGCTAGGGATCTGCCGGATTAACCCCTCACCCCTAACCCCTCCCAAATGCGCCCCTGCCCCAATGATACCCAGGACCGCAGTTACGAAGTGAAAAGTTGCACGTGGCTTCGTATTCACTGCTTAAACCGAGCCTAAAAAGCTAATCCTGCTCAGCTGATACGCCGTCCTAACAGTCAAATGAAATTAAAAGGAAAATAAATGGGATTGCATGATAATTTCAGATATGTTCATTAATCCATTCAGTGCTCGCGTCATAAGCGGGTTCGATGCTGAAATGGGTAGTTAAGACTACCTTTCAGCCAATTCCATATGTTAAAAACCCGAGCAACGTGGTTATATGTTCTCGGTACATCTTTGTTGTCGAATGCGATCACTGGAAGTGCCGACAGGTAAACCAAACAGATGCGTGCTATCCCGAAAGAACGACCTGCAGATTGGAGAGAAGAAATAAAACCTTTTGATTGCGCCGCTAATGTACCTGCCAATTGAAATGCGAATAGGAATGAAATGAACTTTACGCACTGTAACGACGTTGATGGTCGTGAATCTCGCTGACGCTTATTTAAAGGACACGCGCCTGTCCGGGCGGCGGGGACAATGCGGGGTCCCGCGTCTCTAAACGTCGAACAGCAAGAGCAGCAAGACTGACGTCAAAGAAAGGTAAGCCGCGCTGGCTCGCTTCTCTCTCCTCAACGTTTTCCTCTATACAACTGCAATTGCAATCGCTTACTATTTCTATACAACCTACAACATGGCATCATCCGCTATTCGTCCTATCGTAGCAATAGCAGGGGGAACAGGAAGTCTAGGATCACATATTACCACGGCACTCTTATCCCCGCAATTCAATCCCTCGTTCAAAGAAGTTCGTCTTCTAACACAAAAT
>Ga0335073_10008937_pt1 | contig 14049 bp, 15 predicted proteins | sample Lox_Sample_22_FD_207093 | JGI IMG/M metagenome (GOLD analysis project Ga0335073, IMG submission 207093) | Soil microbial communities from Loxahatchee National Wildlife Refuge, Florida, United States - Lox_Sample_2.2 | ecosystem: Environmental > Terrestrial > Soil > Wetlands | place: USA... | reverse complement strand
CCGGTGAGCACGGCCCGGTCGGCGTCCGCGATGAGGCCGCCCAGCGCCGCGGCCACGCCGGGACCGGTGACGGCCCCGAAACCGGCCGCCTCACGGTCGAGGAACTCGGTCAGCGGCTGCGGCCCGCCTAGCGCGGCCCCGAACTCGGCGACGTTCTCCGGGCCCATGCCCGCGGTGAAGTCCAGGCCCGGCGCGTGGTAGGGCGCCACCCCGGCGATCGAGGCGGCCGCGAGGCACCGGCCGGGCAGCAGGGCGGCGCAGGCCAGCGCGTGCGGGCCGCCGCCGGACCAGCCGGCCGTGACGAACGTGTCCAGGCCAAGCGTGTCGAGCACGGCGGCGACGTCTCCGGCCACGTCGGCCACCCGGCGCCTGGGGCGCGGCGTGGAGCGCTCGTAGCCAGGCCGGGCCATCAGGATCGGCCGCAGGTTGCGGTCCTGGGCCGCCGTTACCGTCGGCGGGTACAGCACCAGCCCGATGGGCGTGCCCTCGTGCATGACGAACGGCAGGCCGTCCGGCGGCCCGGCCAGCAGGAGGTCGATGTCCCGGCCGTCGGGCAGCGTGATGAGCCGGCGTTCGGTCTCCACCAGCTTTCCTAGGCGGGCCGGGTGCGCTCAGGGGTCACCAGGACGGCGACCCGGCGTTCTTCGGCCATGACCCGGTCGTAGGCGGGCCAGTCGTCGTGGGTGCCGCCCGCTGCGGTGAAGATCTCCCGCAGCAGCAGCCGCAGCCGCTCGGCGTCCACCCCGGGCATCGGGTCATCGGGGCCGGCCAGTTCGACCGGGCCTTCGGCCGAGGCCCACTCCCAGCCGGCCCGGACCGCCACCGTCGCCCGGGGACGCGCCCGCAGGTAAGCCAGCCGGTGGGCGTCGCCGCGGCTGACCAGGCCGACCACCTGCGCTCCGGTAACCGGATGGGGCAGCACGCCCGCGTTCACCACCGACGACTGGATCGTCTCGTCCGGCCGCAGCACCGAGACCACGACCAGGCCGTGATCGCCGTCGATCAGCCGGGCAAATTCCTGGAGTCCGCTCACCGCTGCAGCCTAACTGGTCGCGGCCCGCTCCGGCCGGGCATCCGGCGACGGATAACGCCTGGCCCGGATTGGGTGCGTGGCCCCCCGGCCCCGTCTGGCGGGGCCGGGGAGGCACAGACCCCACGTGGGTGGACGGCTGGCATGGGGTGCGTGGCCCCCCGGCCCCATCTGGCGGGGCCGGGGGGGCACAGGCCCCATTGGAGTTGGGGCGGGCCGCCTCCGGTCGCGGGGTGGGGTGTGATCGGATGGGGGAGGGAGGCGAGGCGAGGATGCAGGAGCAGCCAGGAGCGGGGACGGCGGGGACGGCGGGGGTGGCGGGGGTGGCGGGCGCAGATAACGCGTTCGCGGCGGACCTGTACCGGGTGCTGACCGACGACGCCGGGCAGACGGTGTTCTCTCCGGTGAGCGTGGCCGCCGCGCTGGGCATGGCGCTGTGCGGAGCGCGCGGGCAGACGGCCGCGGAACTGGCCAGCGCGCTGCACGAAGCGCCGGACGCCGCCGCCGAGGGGCTACGGGCGACCTCGGCCGCCGTCCGCGACGTGGCGGCGGACGGGTCAGCGACGCTCCGGGCGCCGAGCATGGTGTGGGTGCAATCCGGCCTGCCGCTGCAGTCCGCGTTCACCGGCCAGCTCACCGACGCCGCCATAGCCCGGGCCGACTTCGCCGGGCAGCCGCAGGCGGCGCGGGCCGAGATCAACCAGGCGATCGCGGAGCAGACCGAAGAGAAGATCACCGGGCTGCTGCCGGCGCAGGCGATCAGCGACGCGACCCGGCTGGTGCTCACCAGCGCCGTGTACCTGAAGGCGGCCTGGGCCGAGCCGTTCCCTGAGCGCGCCACCGGCGACGCGCCGTTCTATCCGGATGGCCCGGACCACCCGAGCCTGACCGTGCCGATGATGCACGGCGCCGCGGCGCGAGCCTACCGGCAGGGCGACGGCTACCAAGCCGTCGTGCTGCCCTACCGGGGCGGCCGGCTGGCGATGGCCGTGGTGCTGCCGGACGGGCCGCTGGCCACGCTGCGGCCCGCGATCGCCGCGGGCGGCGTGCCCGGCCTGCTGGCCGGCACGTCCCGGTATCAGGTCACGCTGTCCATGCCTAGGTTCCGGCTGGAGGCCGGATTCGATCTGATCCCGGCCCTGAAGCGGCTTGGCGTGCAGCAGGCCTTCACCCGCCAGGCGGACTTCAGCGGCATCACCGAGGCCGAACGGCTGCTGATCAACGCGATCGGGCACAAGGCCTATGTCGATGTCGACGAGCAGGGCACGGAGGCGGCGGCGGCCACCGCGATCGTGTTCCGGCCGACGGCTGCGTTCCGGGCTCCGCCGCCGGTCACGATGACCGTCGACCGCCCGTTCCTGTTCGCCATCATCCACACCCCGACGGGCCTGCCGCTGTTCGTCGGCCAGGTCAGCCATCCGCGTTCCCGGTGAGGGCCAGGCCGACGGGGTCGGCGAGGACGAACTGAGCCGCGCGCTGGCCGAGGGCTGGGGCCTCGAGGCCTGGCTGGGCCTGAAGCAGACTCTGGCGAGCGCGACCGGCTTCACCAACGATTGTTGACAATATTGTTGGGGATTTCCTAGGATCGGCCCGTGCGAGCGGAGGCGGATTCGGTGCCGGTGAAGGCCGGCGAGCCGGGTCGGCAGTTCGCGGCCGAGCGGCTGCGCCAGGCCATCCTGTCCGGGGACATGGCCCCGGGACAGCGGCTGGTCGAGGAGGAGCTGGCCGGAATCCTCGCCGTGACCCGGGCCAGCCTGCGGGCGGCGCTGTTCGACCTGACCGCGGAGGGGCTGGTCGAGCGGATCCCGAACCGCGGTGCCCGGGTCCGGGCCGTCACGCTGGACGAGGCCGTCGCCATCACCGAGTGCCGGATGGCCCTGGAGGGACTGTGCGCGGCCAAGGCGGCCGAGCTGGTCACCGAGCCTCAGGCGGCCCGGCTGCGTCAGCTGGGCGAGGAGATGGAACGCAGCGTGGCGGAGGGCGAGCCGCTGAAGTACTCGGCCCTCAACCACGAACTGCACCGGCTGATCGGGGAGATCTCGGCCCAGACGGTCGCGGCCGACATGCTCGAGCGGCTGAACGGCCAGCTGGTCCGGCATCAGTTCCGGCTCTCCATGCGCCCGGGCCGCCCGCAGGCCTCGCTGCCCGAGCACCTGGCCATGATCTCGGCCATCACCGGACGACAGCCAGCCGAGGCCGAGGAGGCCACCCGGCGCCACCTGCGCAGCGTCATCACGGCCCTGCGGGAAACGGAGGAAGCCCCGTGAGTGTCCAGGAGTCCACGCTCGTGGTGAGCGCGCACGCCGCCGACTTCGTCTGGCGGGCGGGCGGCGCGATCGCGCTGGCCGCCGCGCGGGGAGACCGGGTCACGGTGGCCTGCCTGAGCTTCGGCGAGCGGGGCGAGTCGGCGAGCGCGTGGCGGGCGGGCAAGACGCTGGAGGAGATCAAGGCGATGCGCCGGGCCGAGGCGGAAAACGCCGCGGCGGCGCTGGGAGCCGAGATCGAGTTCCTCGACGCCGGGGACTACCCGCTGCGCGAATCGGATGAACTGGTGGACCGCATCGTCGGCGTGTACCGGAGGGTGAACCCGTCGGTCGTGCTCACCCACCCGCTCGCCGATCCCTACAACCAGGATCATCCGGCAGCCGGGCAGATGGCCCTGCGGGCCCGGGTACTGGCCCAGGCGATCGGGTATCCCGCCCCGGGCGAGCCGATCGGCGCGCCGCCGGTGTTCCTGTTCGAGCCGCACCAGAGCGAGATGTGCGGGTTCAAGCCGGAGGTACTGCTGGACATCACCTCGGTGTTCGAGGCCAAGCGCAAAGCCATGGAGTGTCTGGCGGCCCAGCAGCACCTGTGGGAGTACTACACGGACCTGGCCAAGCGGCGCGGCACGCAGCTGCGGCGCAACGCCGGCCCGAACCTCGGCCTGCCGCACGCCACCCTGGCAGAAGCCTACATGCGGGTCTTCCCGCAGGTCACGGACAGGCTCGCCTGATGCGCAACGTGATCGTGACCGGCGTGCCGCGGGCGGACCTGGCCATCGTCGATGAGCTCGCCGGGCTCGGCGTGGCGACCGTGCACGAGGCCATCGGCCGGACCGGGTACCTGGGGCCGGGCCTGCGCCCTATCCAGGACGGAACGCGGATCGGCGGCACCGCGGTCACCGCGCTGTGCTGGCCCGGCGACAACCTCATGATCCACGCCGCCGCGGAGCAGTGCGGGGCCGGAGACCTGCTGGTGGTGACCACGACCTCGCCGTGCACCGACGGGATGTTCGGTGAGCTGCTCGCGACCTCGCTGGCCGCGCGCGGCGTGCGCGGCCTGGTGATCGAGGCGGGACTGCGGGACGTGGCCGAGCTGCGGGCCATGGGCTTCCCGGCCTGGTCGGCGGCGATCAGCGCGCAGGGCACGGTCAAGGAGACCCCCGGCGCGGTCAACGTACCGGTATCCGTAGGCGGCCAGATCATCCGGGCCGGCGACGCGATCATCGCCGACGACGACGGCGTGGTGTGCGTGCCGCGGGCCGACGTGAGCCAGGCGCTGGCCGCCGCCCGGACCCGGGTGGCCAAGGAGGAGCAGACGCGTAAGGCCCTGGCCGACGGCCAGCTCGGCCTGGACCTGTACGGCCTGCGCGCCAAGCTCGTCGCGCGCGGTGTCGAATGGGTCAGCGCCGCGGATGAGGGAGACCCGCATGGCTAACGGGGTACGGTGCATGCTCATGCGGGGCGGCACGTCGAAGGGTGCCTACTTCCTGGCCGAGGATCTGCCGCCGGATCCGGCCGAACGCGACGACCTGCTGCTGCGCATCATGGGCAGCCCCGACGCGCGGCAGATCGACGGGATCGGCGGGGCCCACCCGCTGACCTCCAAGGTGGCCGTGATATCCCCCTCGGCCCGCCCCGACGCCGACGTCGACTACCTGTTCCTGCAGGTCGGTGTCGACACGGCTACCGTGTCCGACCGGCAGAACTGCGGCAACCTGCTGGCCGGCGTGGGGCCGTTCGCGATGGAACGGGGCCTGGTCAGCTCGGCGCCGGTCCGCATCCACATGGTGAACTCGGGCAGCGTGGCCACGGCGAGCTTCCCCGGCGCGGACGGCGCGCCGGACTATGACGGCGAGGTGGCGATCGCCGGCGTGCCCGGGACGGCCGCGGCCGTCGTGCTGGCCTTCCCCAGTGGGCAGAGCACCGGGACCGAGGGTTCGGCCACCGGCGCGCTGCTGCCCACCGGGCATGTCACGGACGTCATCGAGGGGATCACCGTCACCTGCATCGACAACGGGATGCCGGTGATAGTGGTGCCCGCCGCTGGCCTCGGCCGCACCGGGTACGAGACCGTCGCCGAGCTCGAGGCCGACCCCGACCTGGGGCGGCGCGTGCAGGCGCTGCGGTTGGCGGCTGGCCCGCTGATGGGCCTGGGCGACGTGACCGGGTCCTCGGTGCCGAAGATCTCGCTGATCGCGCCGCCGGCCGACGGCGGCACGATCTGCACCAGGACGTTCATCCCGGTCCGGGTGCACGAGTCGATCGGGGTACTCGGCGCGATCAGCGTCGCGACCGCGCTGCTGATCGACGGGGCGGCCGGAGCTGACCTGGCCGACGTCAGGCCGGGGCAGACGCGGTTCGACATCGAGCATCCGACTGGTCACCTCGGGGTCGAGGCCGAGGTTGACCCGACCAGCGAGCCGCCCACGGTGATCCGCTCGGGAGTGGTGCGTACCGCGCGCAAGCTGTTCGACGGCACCGTCTTCCCCCGGAGGTCCCGGTGACCCAGCACCCGGCGGCGACGCGGCCGCCGCTGCACGACGTCGCGCACCTCGGGCACATCGAGCTGCTGACGCCCAAGATGTGCGAGAGCCTGTGGTTCTTCGTGGACGTGCTCGGGCTGACCGAGGTCAGCCGCGAAGGCAACTCGGTGTACCTGCGTACCTGGGACGACTACGAGCACCATACGGTCAAGCTCACCGCGCATGAGACCTCAGGCCTGCGCCGGGTCGGGCTGCGGGCCTCGAGCCAGGCCGCCCTGGAGCGCCGCGTGGCGGCGATCGAGGAGGCCGGGCTCGGCATCGGCTGGAAGGACGGCGATCCGGGGATCGGGCCCGTGTACCTGTTCCGTGACCCGGACGGGCACGAGATGGAGCTGTACTGGGAGACCGAGTGGTACACGGCGCCCGACGAGCTGAAGCCGTCGCTGAAGAACCAGGCTCAGGCCTACCCGGGACGCGGCGTCAGCGTCCGGCGGCTCGATCACGTCAACTACCTGGCCCGGGAGGTTCCGCCTTGCGGGGACTTCGTCCGTGACGTGCTCGGCGGGCGGGTCACCGAGCAGATCATGCTGGACGACGGCACGATCTCCGCGCAGTGGCTGCACTTCACCAACAAGGGCTACGACCTGGTGTACACGCGGGACTGGACCGGCAGCACCGGGCGGCTGCATCACATCGCGTTCGCGCCAGACACCCGGGACGACATCCTGCGCGCCGCGGACATCTGCCTGGATCAGGGCGTGTTCATCGAGACCGGGCCGCACAAGCACGCCATCCAGCAGACGTTCTTCCTCTACGTCTACGAGCCGGGCGGCAACCGGATCGAGCTGGCCAACCCGGTCGCGCGGCTGGTGCTGGCCCCCGACTGGCGCACGATCACCTGGACCGAGGCCGAGCGGGCCAAGGGCCAGGCCTGGGGGCTGAAGACGATCGAGTCCTTCCACACCCACGGGACCCCGCCGGCCGGGTGAAGCCGCCGGAGGCTCGGGGGGGCACGGGGGGGTCGTCCCCCCCGGAGCCAGCAGGGTGAGGCTGAACGGGCCGCGTGCACCACGGCCCGTTCAGCCGAAAAGGTTTTGAAGAACTAGCGGGCCGGCGGGGTGATCAGGGAGAAGACCGCGCCTTGGTTGTCGGCGACCACGCCGATCCGGCCGAACGGGGTGTCGTTCGCGGGCCGGACGACGCTGCCGCCCAGCTCGGTGACCTTGGCCATGGCGGCGTCGGTGTCGGTCGCGGCGAAGTACGTGGCCCAGGCGGCAGGCACCTGCGCGGGCGTGTCGGCCGGGTACTCGCCGATGCCGCCGACCTCGTGGCCGTCGACCGTCGGCAGCGCGTAGTTGAAGCCGTCGGCGCTCATGTCCTGATAGCCGTAGCCGAATACGGCCTGGTAGAAGGCCTTGCTGCCGTCCCAGTCGCGGCTCATCTGCTCGCTCCAGACCAGCGTGCCCGGCTCGTTAGCCCGGCCCAGCCCGGTGGTCTTGCCGCCCTGCCACAGCCCGAACACGGCGCCGGCCGGGTCCATGGCGATCGCCATCCGGCCCTCTTCCATGACGTCCATCGGCCCGGCCAGTACCTGGCCGCCGGCGGCCTTGATCTTGGCCGCGGTCGCGTCAGCGTCGTCGGTGGCCAGGTAGGTGGTCCAGACGGTCGGAGCGTCGGGCCCGGCCATCTTAGGGCTGACGCCGGCGACGATCTGGCCGTCCTGATGAGCGATCGAGTAGCCGCCGACCTCGGGGCCGCCGAGCTGGATGTCCCAGCCAAACAAGGCCTGGTAGAACGCGACCGCCTTCGGTACGTCGTCCACGCTGACATCGATCCAGCAGGGCGTACCGGCAGGCCACCGCGTATTGCGCGTCACCATTTCTGTTACCTCCCCAGTGTTTATCCCGTTGCCGCCGACGCTAACACAGGGCACCGTCAGGGGCGCCTCGTACACTGGGCGTCCATGTACGTCAAGACCAACCCGGGCGCCGGGCGCTTGTCACCACGGCAGAAGCGGGTCTTCGCGGTGGTCGGCGTGCTGATCGTCCTGGCCCTCGGCGGCCTGGCCGCCTGGGGGGCACTGGCCTCGGACAGCTACTCCAGCTCGGGTCACGGCTGCGTGAACGTCACCGTGCCGAGTTCCACCGGCGGGGCGACGCTGCACTACTGCGGCTCGGCGGCCCGGTCGTTCTGCCAGAAGTCGTTCCGGTCGCAAGATCAGATCTCGCTGCGGGCCCGGCCGCAGTGCACGCTGGCGGGCCTGGCGCCCGCTTCGGCCGCCCCGTCATAGGTCGACGATGATCGTGACGGGGCCGTCGTTGACCAGGGACACCTTCATCTCGGCGCCGAAGACGCCGGTCTGCACCCGGGCACCGGCCGCACGCAGGGCCTCGACCACGGCGGTGACCAGAGGCTCGGCTACCGGGCCGGGCGCGGCGGCCGACCAGGAGGGCCGGCGGCCCTTGGCCAGGTCCGCGTAGAGCGTGAACTGGCTGATCACCAGCAGCGGCGCGCCGATGTCGGAGCAGGATTTCTCGCCGTGGAGAATCCGCAGCCCCCACAGCTTGACGGCTAGCTTCGCGGCCAGGTCCGCAGTGTCGTCGTGGGTAATGCCGACCAGGACCAGCAGGCCGGGCTCGTCGATCGCCCCGACGGTCTCGCGGCCGACCGTCACGCTGGCCCGGCTGACCCGCTGCACCACCGCTCGCATAACAGGGCAGGGTACTCGGCGAGATGGTGCAGACTTCGTGCATGACGATCATCCCTGACGTGAATCCGGTGGTGGCCGAGGTGGTGCGGTCCGGCTTCACCGAGTCGCGGCACCGCGGCGCGGTGGCGGGACTGGCCGCTGACGGCGGCCAGGTCATCAGTGTCGGCAGCACCGGTGTCCCGTTCCTGCCGCGGTCCTCGAACAAGCCGCTGCAGGCGACGGCGATGCTCCGCTGCGGCCTGAACCTGGACGCCGAGCTGCTCGCGCTGGCCGCGGCGAGTCATTCCGGCGAGGACTTCCACGTCGACGGGGTGCGCAAGATCTTGTCCGGGGCCGGGTTCAGCGAGGATGACCTGCGCTGCCCGCCCTCCTGGCCGATCGACACCGGAACGGCGCACCGGATGATCGCGCGTGGCGAACCGATGTCACGGATCCGGATGAACTGCTCGGGCAAACACGCCGCGATGCTCGCCACCTGCGCGGCGAACGGCTGGCCGGCGGCCAGCTACACCGATCCCGCTCATCCGCTGCAGCAGGCGATCCGGCATACCGTCGAGGAACTGGCCGGAGAGCGCTCGCCCGCCACCGGCGTGGACGGCTGCGGGGCGCCGCTGTTCGCGCTGACCCTGAGCGGGCTGGCCCGGGCGTTCCGGACCCTGGTCCGGGCTGAGCCGGGCACCTGCGAGGGCCGGGTGGCCGACGCCATGCGCGCGTATCCGGAGTGGACCAGCGGCACGGACCGGGCCGACCGCCGGCTGATGAACGCGGTGCCGGGGCTGCTGCTCAAGATCGGCGCCGAGGGCGTGGACGCCTTCGCGTTCGCTGACGGCCGGGCGGCGGCGGTCAAGATCGACGACGGCGGGCAGCGAGCCCTGATCCCGGTCACGGTGGCGGCGCTGCGCCTGCTGGGTGCTGTCGTGCCGGACGACCTGGCCACCGGGCCGGTCACCGGCGGCGACGCCGTGGTCGGCGCGGTTCGCGCCGCCGGGATCGTCCTAGCTGCGTCATAAGATGGCGCGGGTGAGCAAGAAGACCCGGCCGCGCCGTCGGCCGGCCCCAGCCCGCGCCCCCCGGCGCGAAGATTCCGGCACGCTCATCGAGCGGACGATCGGCGGCCTGCGGCAGGCGGTGGCCGCCGGAGATCTGCTGCGAGCCGAACTCGAGGCGGCGACGTGCCTGGCCCTGCCCCGGGTGGGCCGGCTGGCGCCCGGGGACGCCCAGAAGTTCATCTCCAAGGTGCTGGTCGACGAGGCAGTCAGCGAGTACTCGCCGGACGGTGCCGCGATGCTCCGGCTGCTGGTGTCCTTGGGCTCGCCCGCGACCAAGAGGGCGGCCAGCCGGGCCCTGGCCGAGCTGACCGACGCCGGCTTCTACCCGCCGGAGTGGGTAACCGAGGCCGGGCGGGCGGTACCGGACCGGGCCTGGCGGCGGTACGACGTGTTCGGCGACGACGAGGCCATCGCGGTGACGTTCCGCTACGGCGAGGCGGAGCACGGCGTCGTGGGGCAGGTCGACCTGGCCGGTATCCCGATCGTCGTCGCGATCGGCGTGGCCGTGGATGCGGCCCGCCTGATCGAGGCCATGAGCCGCGAGGACGAGCCGTTCGACCGCGTCGAGCCGATCGACCTGGCCGAGGCGCGCCGCCGTCTGGAGGCGCCGCTGGCCCGCTGCGACGAGGAGGCCGATCCGGGCCTGTCGGTGGACACCCTGGCCTACCTGCCGGTGGCGCGGTCCCGGGTCCGGCGCCTGCCGACCGAAGGCGCCTCGCCGGTGCCCGCCTTCAGCTCCGCGGACCGCGCGGCGGCGGTGGATGAGTTCCTGAAGAGCCCGCAGGCCGCCGAGGCGGTGGCGGCCGACGAGGACGCGACGCGGTTCTGGGCCGAGGTGCTCACCGGATACAGCAGCCGCGTCCCCGGCGAGCCGCCGGGCCAGGTCGGCCCGCGCAAGCTCGCGCACCTGCTGCTGGGGCACGTGCCGAACACCTTCAGCCTGTCCGCCGCCCGGCGCCAGCACCTCGAGCCGGCGGTGACCGCGTGGACCCGATGGTCCGCTGCGTACCGCGGCCTGGATGACGCGGCTGCCGCGCGACTGGCGGAGAGCCTGCCCGAGGTGTTCGGCCGGTTCGGCGCGGCGTATGACGACCCGGATGCCGCGACCGCCCGCAGCTACCTGGCTGACCTGGCCGTCGGCGACGCTGACGTGGCCCAGCTAGCCGGGCACGTGGCGCGGCGCATGTTCGCCGTGCCGATGCCGCCGCTGGCCGACGACGGCGGCCCGGTGGACGTCGGCGACCCGGCGGTACGGCGCGCGCTCATCGAGGACGAATTCGCCGAGTGCAGGCCGCACGCCGGCCTGCCCCGCGAGGACTTCATGGCCGCGGTGCAGCGCGTCGTGGAAGAGCTGTGGGACAACGATCCGGAGGAGACCTTCGCCGCGGCCCGGCGCATGTTCGCTTCCGGCGCCGAGCGGCACGACATCATCCACACGCTGGCCGAGAAGGGCCCGTCGGCCGACCTATGAGCTGGCGCGGTCCAGCACCGCGCAGAGCCGGGCCAGCGCCGTGGTGTAGGCGTACTCGGGCGGGCGGGCGTAGCCGATGACCAGCCCGGCCCGGTCGGCGTCCGTGCCGGAGGCGCGGAAGCTGTCCAGCCCCAGCAGGCCCAGGCCGTGCTCGGCGGCCTGGGCGACCAGCTCCCGCTCGGTGTCGGCGGTGGGCAGGTCGAGGACGGCGTGCAGGCCGGCCGCGATCCCGGTGACGTGCCGTCCCCGCGCCCGCAAGGACGCCGCCAGGCGGTCGCGCCGGCGGCGGTAGGCGAGCCGGGCGCGGCGGATCTGCCGGTCGTAGGCGCCGGATTCGATGAACTCGGCCAGGGTCAGCTGGTCCAGCCCGGAGGGAACGGCGGTGAGCTGGGCCACGACCGCGTCCAGCAGGCGCGGCGGGACGACGAGCCAGCCGAGCCGCAGGACGGGGGCCAGGCTCTTGCTCGCCGTGCCCGCGTAGATGACGTGATCGGGCGCGAGGGCCTGCAGCGCGCCCACCGGCTGCCGGTCGTAGCGGAACTCCCCGTCGTAGTCGTCCTCGATCACCACCCCGCCCCAGCGGGCCGCTTCCCGGCGGCGCTGGGGGTGGAGGGTCACGCCCAGCGGGAACTGGTGTGCCGGGGTCAGCAGCGCGGCGTCCGTGCCGTCCGCCGCGCCGATCACCGCGCCGCGGTCATCGACGGGCAGCGGCCGCAGGCGCAGGCCCTGCGCCCGGGCCAGGTGGCGGTGAGCCCGGTGGCCGTAGGTTTCCACGGCGAGCGTGCCCGCGCCGGCCGAGCGCAGCGCGGCGCAGGTGACGGCGAGGCCGTGCGCGAAGCCCGCGCAGACCACGATGCGGCCCGGATCGGCGGCGACGCCCCGGGCTCGGGCCAGGTACCCGGACAGCGCCGCCCTCAGCTGCGGGAGCCCGCGGGGATCCGGGTAGTCCAGGAGCTGGCGCGGGGCGGCGCTGAGCACCTTGCGGGCCGCCGCCAGCCAGGCGCCAGCCGGGAAGGCGGACAGGTCCGGGACACCCGGACTCAGGTCGTAACGCGGCACCGCGGCCTCGGGGCGAGCCAGCGGGCCCGGGCCCGGATCGGCGGCGCGACGCTCGGCGACGGAGGTGCCCGAGCCGGTCCGCGCGGTCAGCCAGCCCTCCGCGACCAGCTGGCTGTACACCTCGGCCACCGTGTTGCGGGCGATGCCGAGGTCGGCGGCCAGGGCTCGCGAGGAAGGCAGGCGCGTACCTGGACCGAGACGGCCGGTCCGGACGGCGTCGCGCAGCGCGGTCTCCAGGCCGAGGCGGACCCGGGGACCGGAGAGATCCAGGTGCAGGTCGACGCTGGCCTGTCCGGCTTGGTCGGCCTGGTCAGCTTGATCGGCTTGATCGGCGTTTTTGGCCCATGTTTCTGCCATAGAAGTGGACCTTATCTTGGGCCGCTTGCCGCCGTAGCGTGGGTGTCATGACAACGACGAGCGAAACCGTACAGATCCCCGTCCGGGTGGACATCGACACCCTCGCCGCGGACTTCTCCCGGGCCATGGCTCACCTGGACCGGGCCGCGACCAAGGAACTCGACAAGGCCGAGATCGAGCCCCGGCTCCGCGAGCTGATCCGGATCCGCGCCTCGCAGCTCAACGGCTGCGCCTACTGCATCGACATGCACACCAAGGACGCGCGCGCGATCGGCGAGACCGAGCAGCGCATCTGCGGGCTGGCGGCCTGGGCCGAGACCCCGTACTTCACCGCCCGCGAGCGCGCTGCGCTGGCCTTCACCGAGGCGGTGACGCTGGTGGCGGACACGCACGTCCCCGACGAGGCCTACCAGGCGGTGGCGGCGGAGTTCAACCCGCAGGAGGTCGCGGCGCTGGTCAGCCTTATCGTCACCATCAACGCGTGGAACGCGATCGGGGTCAGCACGCGGGCCTGGGAGCCCGGCTCCTACCAGCCCTGACGGTCGCGATCATGGAAGCGGCCGGGCCCGCGCATCGGGGGAAGCGCGGGCCCGGCGTGTGATTTCGCCTGGCCAGCCCCGGCGGCCAAGCGGCGGGTCAGCTGGTGAGCGGGGCGGGGTGCGGGCGCCAGTTCGCGGCCGAATGACCCGGCAGCTCGGTGCGGCCGCCGGTCCACAGCAGCGACGTCCACGGGTCGACCTCGGCGAGGTCGGTCGGGGCCTGCGGGTACAGCCGGGACAGGACGCGGCGGCACACGTCACGAGGCGGGTCCAGGGTGAGGCCGAAGCCCTGCGCGATGTCGTTACCGTGCAGCAGCGCCTCGTTGCAGCCCAGCGCGGCGAAGCCTTCGGGGTCGGCGCCCCCGGCCGGATGAAAGGCCCGGACGTGCGCGGGTGACGTGCGCACCATCGAGGCCAGGACCCGTCCGCCGGTGACGGCGAACTCCAGCACCTCAGACGGCGAGGCGTCCTTCTCGGCCGTGGCCACGGCCCGGACGTACCGCGTGGTGGGCTGGACCGCGAGCTGCCAGGCGTAGGAGAGCAGGCAGTCGCCGATGTGCTCGGCGGTATGCCAGCAATCCCATTCCAGGGTCCCCGCCCGCACCGACCAGTCCCGGTCGGTCAGGGGCAGCAGGCCGCTCATGATGCACCCGATCGCGGCGTCAAGGTCACCGGCGGTTACTGTCATGATGCTTCGAGCTTACGATCATGAGCGACCAGGTAGGAGCGGTTCGCCAGTAGTGACGCCTATTCGGTCGTTCTGGCCAGGGCTGTCCGGTTCAGCGACCGGGGTGGCCGTGCTGTCGCCGCGGCGCCGGTCGATGCGGGCCAGCGCGGGCAGCGCGAGGATCCCGCACAGCAGGGTGGGCAGGCCGCCGATGACCAGGGCCCACCGGGCTCCGGCGTCCTGGCCGACCCAGCCTACGATGGGGCCGCCGATAGGGGTGGACCCTAGCCAGGCCAGCGCCCACAGCGCCATGACCCGGCCGCGCATGGTCGGCTTGGCCGCGAGCTGGAGGGTGGTCTTGGCCAGGGAGTTGAAGGTGATGCTCCCGTAGCCGACGAAGACGAGGGCGGCCAGCTCGAC
>Ga0335073_10008935_pt1 | contig 14052 bp, 15 predicted proteins | sample Lox_Sample_22_FD_207093 | JGI IMG/M metagenome (GOLD analysis project Ga0335073, IMG submission 207093) | Soil microbial communities from Loxahatchee National Wildlife Refuge, Florida, United States - Lox_Sample_2.2 | ecosystem: Environmental > Terrestrial > Soil > Wetlands | place: USA... | reverse complement strand
AAATCTTTGCCGCGAACGATTTGATCATGATGCCCTGCGCGCCCGTACTGACTCTCGCAGCCGGCGTAGACCACAGCAAAACCCGCCCGCGCCTGCTCCGCTACACCACGCCCTTCAGCCTCGCCGGCATTCCCACGGTGGCAATCCCCTGCGCGCACGGCGGAATGCAACTGGCCGCAAAACTCGGCGACGACGAATCGCTCCTCGCGCTTGCAGCGCAACTCGGCGAACACCGCGCCGCCGATGGCGCGCCTTAGTCCCTCAGTCCCTCGTTCCCTCAGTCCCTGTTTTTCTACTCCCTATTCCCTACTCCCTATTCCCTGTCTCTCCAATGTCTTCATTCCACACATCGGGGTGCGCGGCGATGAACTTCTCCATCATCTCGCGGCACTCCTGGCTGTCGAGATCGATCACGTCAACACCGTTTTCTCGCAGCCATTCCACACCACCGGCAAATGTGCGGCTCTCGCCCACCACCACCGTGCCGATCTGGAATTGCCTGACCAGCCCGCTGCAGTACCAGCAGGGCGCAAGCGTGGTCACCATCACCAGGTCCCGATAGCTCCTCTGTCGTCCTGCGCGTCTGAACGCATCCGTCTCGCCATGAATACTGGGGTCGCCCTGCTGCACGCGGCGATTGTGCCCCCGGCTCAGTAATTTGCCCTCGCGCGTAAACAGCGCCGCGCCCACAGGCACGCCGCCCTCCACAAGTCCCGCGCGCGCCTCTTCGAGAGCCACGGCAAGCATGCGTCGATGCAGTTCCAGTTCGGTCAAATGGGCCTCGGTATAGGCGGGATAGACGGGACAGGTTGTCGGATCTATCGAAACCGGCAACGTCAGGTGAATGGGCGGTGGAATGGTGGGCAGTGAGGGACTCGAACCCCCGACTTCCTGCTTGTAAGGCAGGCGCTCTAACCAGCTGAGCTAACCGCCCAAAGAATCAACAACTTGCAAAGACTACCTCCAAATTTGACTGCCTGCTTGGAGGATTTCAAATGCAAGGATTTCAGCAGTTCATCCGCGAGCGCCAATACCTGCACAACGTCTCACCCCGCACTGTCGGATGGTACAAGAACAGCTTTAAGTGGTTGCCTTGTGAAGCGCCATCACAAGAGCAGTTGAATGAAACCGTGGTCCGTATGCGCGAAAAGGGACTGAAGGCCACCGGCTGCAATAGCACAATCCGAGCCATCAACGCCTACCTGAGATGGTCCGGTTCATCCCTCAAGATTAGACCACTGAAGGAGCCTCGTCTAGTTTTCCCCACGTTCACTGATGCGCAGGTAAAGCATCTTGTAGCGTGGAAGCCCAAAGGCAAATATCAAGAGCGTCTGCATCTGCTCACGCTCTTTCTGCTGGACACCGGCTGCCGAATCAGTGAGGCGCTCAACCTGAGAATCCGTGAGATTGACTTCGACAACTTGCTAGTGACATTGGACGGCAAGGGAGCAAAGCAGAGAGTGGTCCCTTTCAGTTTCGAGTTGCGCAAAGCCTTAGCTCGTCATTGCAAGGAATCGGGTGGAGCGCCCGATCAACTGCTCTTTGCAAACCGCTCGCAAACGGAACTGAGCCGTGACAATATGCGGCGGGACGTGAAGCTGCTTTGCAAGAGGCTTGGATTCGACGCGCCCGTGCGCACCCTCCACGCATTCCGTCACACATTCGCGGTGAACTATCTCAGGCGTGGTGGGTCAGTATTCCATCTGCAAAAAGTGCTCGGGCATTCCACGCTTGAGATGACGCGGCGTTATGCCAACCTAGTAACGGCGGACTTGCAGGCCGTGCATGAGCGCGTGAGTCTGCTTGCGAGATAACGAGCGAGGCAATCGGCGGGGTTTCTGTGCAGGATGCCCCGCTGAGCATCTATGCTGCACCAGGAATCACATGCCCGACAGCATCAAGCAGATTGCGCATGATGGCTTCATGGAGACGGCCATCTGCGACAGACGCCGCAAATTGATCCTTGAAAATGGTGAAGACGCGCTCGGAGTGAGGCACGCCCAATCGATTCACGTGCAGCTTATAGGTTAGACTGAACGCTTCCCACTCAAGTTTTGACGGTGAGTAGCCGTACTCATCAAGCGCGTGAGCCACTAGGTTCCAGAAGACCGATTCCTGCTGAGTTGCCAATTTAGCCTCCCTAAACACAATTTCAGGATGGCATAATCACAACCCTGTTCGCCACACGAATCGACGCCCCCCCATTGGCGTAGGCCCTCCAGACTGTAAAGCCGTTCAAGTAAGCCCACGGAATTATTGGAGCGTCGGACTTACAGGCCGTGCATGAGCGCATAACGTTACTCTCAAAATAGCCGTGAAGATGAAGATTAACTCTGCCGTATTCTGAAAATTAGGTGCTAAGATTGTGCCAAATTCGCGCAACCAAAGATAGGAGTCCTGATGCCGGATTATCCACCTTATGTCAATGCTTACGGTTCTGTCCCTAAGCTCTTCGAAGCCATCAAAGCAGCAGCTGTTCCGCCGAAGTTCACGCAGGATTTTCTGAGCACGGTCTTAGGTCTAAAATCTACGAGCTATAGGGCGATGATTCCCCTTCTCAAACGGCTTGGTTTCTTGGACGGAAGCAATGCTCCAACACAAGCATACAAGGACTACCGGGAAGACTCTCTTTCTGGCTCGGTGATGGCCGAGCGGTTGAGGGAAGCATATAAGAGCCTCTTTCAGGCGCACGAGTATGCACACAAGCTGGACAAACCAAGCCTCACGGAAAAGCTGAAGACTATCACCGGTGCAGCAGAAGATGATGCAACGCTATCGCTCGTTGTAAGCACTTTTATGGCTTTGAAGTCCTTAGCTGCTTGGGATGCGCCCGCAACGAAACGAAAAGACGAAGTAGCTCCGCACGAGCAACCGAAGGCTGCACCGCATGTGAAGACAGGCGATAAGCGAGAAGCTGATTTGTTAGAAGGTAGGCTGCGTCTTTCATACACCATAAATCTGAATCTCCCTGCTACCACCGAGATTGACGTATTCAATGCAATTTTCAAGAGTCTGCGGGACAACCTCTTAAAGGACAATCTATGAGCTTGCTTGATGACATAAAGCTGTTCGGGATGCATAACCTTCTACTTGAAACTGAGCTGAAGAAATTGGAAGATTCCGGAATACAAATCGACCATTCCAGAACGATCACGAAAGCGGAAATTGTAGACGTAGAGCTATTCGAAAACGATATCCTCCAAGAAGCACGCCAAATGGCGGATTTTTACGTCCTTTACTACGCACTCGAAAATTCAATTAGGCGATTGATTTCGGAGCGTCTCTTCGAAAAGCATGGAGCAACTTGGTGGGACACTTCCGTTCCGGAAGGGATAAAAAAGGAGGTCGAGAAAAAGCAGAAAGACGAGAAGGATACTCCCATGTCGATTCGTTCCGAAGATCCTCTCGCATACACAAATTTCGGGGAACTAATTGGCATCTTCGATCAAAACTGGAGTGATTTCGCGGACACACTGAGGAGTCAAAAATCCGTCCAATCCATCCTCTCCCAGTTCAACAAAATCAGAAACGTGGTTGCGCACAGTTGTGCACTCAATGACGACGAAATCCTTCGTTTCAAGCTTTTGGTGAAAGACTGGTTACGCATCCAAAGCTGAAATGGCCGATCAACTCCACCCTTAGACCAAAATCGATAAGAGCAGCGCGCTGTGAGGCCCGGACTCCGATGATCGGCAGAGCAAGCTCGTACTGCTCCTCCTGCATTCACCAACACACCGGGGTGGGGCAAATGTTGCCGACATCTCCGTTGGAGAGCGCCGCAATCCATTTTGTTACATACACAAGTAATTCCTGAAAATTTGCGGTTTCTTGGCGTTTTGGCTCGGAATACGCGTGCGGGCGCCGGGTACGCGTACACATGGGCAAGAATATACTTGAATTACCACACTGAATTGATTATACTGTGTTTATGGAAATTCCTAAGACATTACTTCAAGCGATTCAATACTTTAGCGACGAGCAAGTCTGCATTGATACGGTTGCACTTATGCGCTGGGAGAATGGCCCAGTCTGCCCCGATTGCGGGACGGATGGACCATATTATCTTTCCCGGCAGAGGCGCTGGAAATGCCGGATGAAGACCTGCCGTCGCCAGTTTTCGGTCAAGGTCGGGACGATCTTCGAGGACTCGCCCATTCCGCTCCAAAAGTGGCTTCCTGCCTTTTGGCTGCTCACGAATTGCAAGAATGGGATCAGCAGTCATGAGCTGGCGCGCTCGCTAAGCGTGACGCAAAAGACGGCTTGGTTCATGCTGCACAGAATCCGTGTTGCGATGGAGACGAAGACGCTGTACAAGCTCGGTGGTAAAGGCGGGGGAGCGGTCGAGGTCGATGAGTCGTACCTTGCGCCCAAACCGAATCGTATGCACGCCGACAGGAAAGCGAAACGCGGTTTGGGCGAATTTGGCCGGGCGGGAGTCGTCGTGATGGGAATGCTCGACAGAGAGCTGCGCCAGGTGAGAGCAAAGGTCATTCCAGATGTGAAGCGCGAGACTTTGCAGAATGAAATCCTCGCCAATGTAGACAGGAAATCAAAGATCTACACCGATCAGTTCGGCTCTTACGACATGCTCAGATGGGCCGGGCAGGATTACGTTCACAAGACTGTCAATCACCTTGAGGAATACGTTCGCGGCCAGGTGCATACTCAGGGAATCGAGAATTTCTGGAGTTTGCTAAAGCGCGGCCTGCGCGGAACCTACGTGGCAGTTGAGCCGTTTCACTTGGACGCATACGTCACGGAGCAGGTATTTCGCTACAACAATCGGGCCACCAAAGACAATCCGCTCACGGATGCGGATCGGTTCGCGCTGGCGCTGAGTCAGGTATCAGGCAAGCGTCTGACCTACAAGCAGGTGACGGGCAAGGAGGGGCTTCGTTCAGTTTAAGTGGTGGGGCATACCGCGGCAGGGACGGGGGAGACGAAAATCACGGGAGCAGAAATGATTGAACGAGAGAGCAAATTCCACTTTCCAGATGGGCAGCCGCGCGCTCCGCTGTCTCCCTTGGCAATTCCTCAACTATCGAATTACTATCGCGGTAAATGAAAACGTCAATTCCTCTAATCATCTCTGGGTCAATGATGCCAGCAGTCTTTACGGAATAAGCAGCCAATTGCACAAGGGCGCCAACTGAAAGATCGTTCCGATAATAGTACGAAGCGAGCACAGACGCTCGGTTTGAACTTTGCCCGGCGAAGCAGATGCCTTTTGTTTGCAGTGATGCCGTAGCGTGCCCTCTTCGATTATCCACAAGCAAAAGCTCTCGCCTCACGCCATCAAGAAAGATCACCTCATAAGACGCTTGCTCCCTTGATTGCACTACGGCATCGGCGCACTCTTCCAAAAATTCCGCTAAAGGTATTTTCCGATCCCATTCTCCAATTCTCCGCGAATAATACTCAGCAACATTGAGAGCGTCGTCATCTCCCGCGAATGACCATGCGAATTTTCCGTTCGCATCTTTGTATATTTTGCACGTCTCGTTGTCTACTGACACCCGATCTTCACGCCACGCTGCCCCCGGTTTCTTTACGAGTCTGTCACTCGCCAGCACAATTCCGTCAATACCGCGCATCGCAATCTGATAAGTCAATCGACGCCTCTTTAGAACGCCCAGATCAGGGGGCGGAATTTGCGCACAATTTCCCAATGCTGTATCCTCCAATCGGGATCAAGCATTGTGCGCGCAACATCTCAAAGATCCAAGGAACCCGTCCTGCCAGACGGGTTCTAGTTTTAGAAGCCCCATTCTAATCCAACCAGTCCATCCGACCAAGGCTCCTTGTGCTATTGTTTCGGCATGAAAAATCTTGGAAAGTCAATTGCGCTGATTATGTGCAGTCTGCTGGTTGCGTTCGCGCAGGATACCAGGCCCATTGACCACCTATCTCCAGATGAAATCACGGCAGCGATTGCGGCCAAACCGAATACCGGATTTGTGTGGATTGAAGACGGAGGTTTTTCTACGCCGTCACTGTGCCAGGCGCAGATGCCATCAGAGAGCATCTTTACTCCCGCCGGATGGTTGAACGCGCTGGCAATCAGCAAAAGAAAACAGTTCTTGCAGTTCGTGCCTACCGAAGAGGATACCGAACGGGTTCTGACTGTGATAAGCGACGGATGCGCCAGCGGAACGCCAGCCGGACCAAGGTGCGAAACGATCACCCGCGCGGTGCTGCTCTCCGATAAGGCGGGGACTATAACGGCAGAGGCGATTTCACAGAAGGCGATAGCGCAGAACTGGCAAAATGGCTACGGAGCGACTGCGGCATGCTCGAATCTAGTAAGCCGGTTTTCTATGGCAGATGTGCAGCGGGTTCGCAATGGGAAAGGAGAATTCTTGATTGCGACTTTCAGTGGAGCTACATTGCTGAAGCTCTACACGGTGAAAGACAAACACATCAAGAAACTCGGGCTGTAGGCCAGCGGGACGGGCACGCAGAGTCACTCATGGATTAAAGCAGCCTTCGGGCCAGGCTTGCCCTTTCCATTCTCGACCCTTTTGGCGGAGCGGGCAGCATCGGCCTCTGCTACTCTTCGGTCGAGTTCTTCCTTAGATAGTGTGAGCGCGCGGCGCAGTCCATCATGGAAATTCGCGAGCGCTGCCTGCGGATTTCGAACGCGAAACTTGTCTAGCTTTTGCAGCATGATGCCATTCCGCTTTCTGTTACTATCAGGGGCAGACGGGGTGTAGCTCAAGGGATCGAGCACCGAAGTTCCTACATGACCTGAATCCTTTGCAGAGGGGCTAGGGCCATGGCTTCGGAGATTTGAGGTTCGAATCCTCTCACCCCGTTCCTAAAATTCTACTTTCAATTCCCAGCATACATGGAAAATCGAAAGCGTTGATAGAAAACCGTTTGGTCATTCCGTATGCGCCAAATTTCACCTACGTTTTGAGAACCGTGTTTCGACAGCGACCTAATGCTTCAGCAGGCTTCATACGCCTACTTTTACATAAGATTCGCTGATTTTGGGTAACGCAGGTATATTATTGCCTACACATGTTATTGAGAGTAGTAGTACTTATAAAACACACCCTAGAGAAAGCTCTTGTGTCCATTGTTTTCAATAGGTTGCGAGCCTCGCAAGTCGTGCTTTCATCAGTACACACACACCTCATTTTCACTGTGTGTGTACCGATGATTTGGCCGATTTGGTTCATCAGCCTCTCACTAATCAAGCGTTATCGAGTCACTTATTAGCGTCGCAGTAGCTCTTCCACTCGAAGGCCGTATCACAGTCCTTTTGGTTCGGGTCAAGTTGAAACCCTTTCGGTACTGACGTGATCTTCGCAAGATGTGCAGAATACCCACCATAGGGAGCGAAGGGGCTGGAAGGCTTGAATTGGAGTTCCCCACATGCCGTAGCCAGACGATTGGCTTCTCGGCACGATGCGTATTTCTGCGACGGCTCTATGCCGGAAGTATCAGGCGGCACAAACTCGGTCGTACCGCCAGATTCCGAAGACCGATAAGCGTCGAGATCGAATGGTGGGGTACGCGGGTGATGTCGCTCGTAGAACCAGATTTCCCCGGCAATCGCGAAGACCGCAAGCAGCATTACCGCAATTGTTGCTGCCGGGTGGGTAGGCTTTTTCTTGTACCAGAACCATGCAGCAAAGCCCCACCCCACAGCTTCGAGGATACCTATAATGTTCCGCCCGAGCAGGCCCAAGAGGGAGAAACCCACGAAGACCACAACGCCAATTAGGTATGACCTGTCTCGCGTGTTCGGTACGCTGGGAGCATTAGAAGTTGGTACTGTCGATTCTGCACCACTCTCCGAAACCTCGCTGGCCTGTACAGAGGGGACCTTTAAGACAGCGTGACCGCAGACAGCACAAAACTTGAACGAATCCGACAATGCGTTTCCGCACTCTGTGCAATACATAGCTAACTCCGTGGGTTTGGTTGATTTTAACGCTCCGCACGATTTCCATGTAGGCTCCAGAGTCTCAGTTCACCGATTGCGCTTCCGGGAAGGCCCGGTAATATTTCCCATTTGAGCGCGTGACCTTGCCCTGCGCGTTGGCCCGATTCTTCCACTCATAAAACAGATTCCTATTCCCAAAGCCCGGCTGATACTTAATCTCATCGCCCGGCTGCACAGCCTGAAAGATGCGCTGCTCCATGCGGTCAATTGCTTTCAGCTCCGGCACGGCTTGCGGCTCTGTAGTCAGACACAGCCCTTCGGCTCTCCACTCAAAAAACAAGGTCTCAGCCTGTCCGTTCCGTGGCAGCACAGTGCAACGGCGCACGCTGTTTGGGTCATCATCATTGTTGAGTGCCATGAGCACCACCGTTTCAACCTTACGTGCCAAGGCTGCGCTTCCGAAGAGCGAGTCTCGGCCAAAATACTTGTTGTCCTTGCCGCGCTGTTTCGGACTGCCTACAGTACCGAGCACCGCGACATCGCGCCGGGTAGCGATGCGCTGCAACCCGTCAATCACCGGACCTACAACTTCCATCTTGTTCGGGTCCGTAATCCATAGGTCCAAGCCCTCAATAAACCAACACTCAACTCCCGGCTCACGTTCGATGGCCGACTCCAGAATTTCAGCGGGTGGGCGTGATTGCTGCGCTGAGGTCAACCGGATGACGCGCTGAATCGCTTCAGTTGAAAGCCCCAAGGATTTGACCGTCCGCTGCATTGCCTTCTTGGAGCGGTCATGCAATAGCACCCGGTAGTCACGCGGCTTGGCGCTGTGCCCGAATACATCCGTTCCCTTGCGTATCTTCTCAAGCAGCGGCATGGCCCATGATGTTTTGCCCGCACCGGATGAGCCGCCGATGAGCGAGACTTCACCCTTCGGAAACCAACCTTCGTGCATCGGCTCGGGCAGCGCATCCACAAGGTATTCCGTGATGCCGTCATCTTCCATCGGGTCGGCGTCCGAGTCCGCGAAAATACCGGCTGTGTCTTTTGCTACCGCCGTGACAGCACGCGTGATTGTCCCTTCGCGGTAGTCATCGCGCTCCCATTTCTCGCGGTACAGCTTGGATTCGCGAAACTCAGCGTCAATCTTGAAAGCGTTGCAGCCGTGCTTCTTTGCAAGCAGGACACACAGAGCAAAATCCGCAGTGCTGTGGTCCTCGTGATAGCCACTCATGTCACCACTCATCAGTTTTTGGAAACGCTCTTCCTCACTGACGGGTAATGACACCTTGAGGCTGTATGTATGGCTTCCTATCTTTGATACTCGGTCATAGAGCGCAGTGACTTGCTCTTGCTGGTCTATTAGGTCATTTGGCGTCTTGCTGAGATGGCGGCCAGTGAACGTGAAATAGTAGCCGTCTGCCTTGACCTCAACGGACTTCAGTCCAAGGTAAGGTTTCTTGAGTCCCGGTCCGGGCAGCGTGCCAATTCCAAGCACGTGGCAGCCTGTCCCCGATGGGCTGTATTCGCCGTATGAATCCAGTGCAATAACAATCTCGCGTGACTCGGGCGAGAATGTGCCCGTGTGTGCATCACAGCAAGCGTCAATGTCCACGCCCCAAACACACACGCCGTCCACGGTCCCAAGCGCAAGACCGACACCCGAGAACTGTGAAGCAAGAGCCGCGCATTCTGCGTATGTATGCCACGTGCCAGGATTGTTCGCCATGGCCTTACGTCCGTTCGGCTGATACGGAACCTTTGTCTGTTTCTCGTGGACATTTTCCAACCGCCACAGCAGCCAACGCCGTTGCGTTTTCAGCTCTTCGATTGTGAGGTTAGCCAAGCGTCACCCCCTCAGCATATCCGCCATGGAGTTGCTTGGTATGCTTCTCCGTGAGGTCTTCGCCGGGGGCCAGATACACAAACCCCCTGAATGAGCTGCGAGGCTCCAAACCATCCAGCACCAACAAGTCGCTACAGTGACAGTCGCGCACGAGTGGCGCAATTATCACGTCCTCATACTTATATCCGTCACGCTCCCGTTTACGATGTATGCGTGCTGTCACCCAAGCAATAACAGGCTCCAGTGTCATAGCTGGAACGCCGTCAGCAACGTCTTCAGCATCTCGCTTCCACTCTATGAGCACACGCCAACCCTGCCCGGGCAACGTCTGAAAGATTTTCTCGTCATTGAAACACACAAACATAGGAAATTCCCTTCTGTTTAGGTCGCTGTTATGCGCCTACAATGCCCCGCAATCGCGCTGCAAGACGCGTGGGCGGGTTGCTGAGATTTGGCGGCAATCCTGCACGGGCTTTCAGCGGTTCGTGTCTCACCGTTGTTCAAACAAACGCGGCCCCGCTCTCCCTGCGAGGCCGTGCCTGTTGTTTCAGTTTCCATGGGTGGCTGATTAAGGCGAAGCAACGCCCTGCGGGGACCACACATGGCCCGACTGACAGCGGGTTATGAACCTTCCCCGCAAAGATGATTAGCTGTGAGAGAACGCGATAGCTTGAATTGCCTCACTCCGGCGCACGCGGCCATCAAGACGGCGGTATGCCAGAATGCCGAGCTGTCCTTGTGATGCCCACGGCTGGTCAAGAATCTTGACATTGATTCCAGCACCACCACGCACGCCCACAATGTATCCGGCTTTGAAATCGCCGTACAGAATGGGAATTACTCCCGCCGTGGTTGCCGTCGGAAGTGCCGGGGCATTCGCGTCATAAAACACGGGCTTGCCAAGAATGCGCTCCGTGCCGTCCGGGTCAACCGTTGCCACAGGCACAAACAGGTTCGTTTGCATCTGCGCACGGCGGATTGCAAGGCCCGTTGCACGGCTCATAATGAAACTCGCACCGGCTTGATACATGCCCTTGAGCTGCGCAGTCACGTCAAACAGCGACTCAAGCAGCGTTGTGCTGTCCGTTGACGCGCCTGTGAGCGCATACGGAGTGCCAGTGCCTGTGCCAGTGTTGCCGAAGGCGCCAAGAGGCTGATTTGTGCCGCTGCCACTGGCTAAGAGTTGCCCCTCTAAAACGCGCTGCCCTTTCAGAAGGTCATCCACAATGAACTGCTGAAAGGCTTGAACGTCTTGGAGCAGTTCCCACGATGCAAGCCGGAGAGCACCTACCATGAATGCGCTCAACGTGATTTGGCCCAAGGTTGGGTCCGTGCCCCCAAATGTGGCAATGGCGCCAGTGGATTCAGCTTTGAGCGCAGACGTTCCAAAGCTGGCTTGCTGCGGAATCTTGATGTCAGAGGCCGTTGGGATGACCATTGAGGCATCGAAGATTCCAAGGTCCGGCAATGCCAACGGAACAATCAATTGATCCGTGGGAACACTGACAGCATACCCACCAGCAGCGTCAGAACTGCCTTGACTTCCTTCATAAGTGGCCGCATTCATCTTCGGGAATGACCCGTTGGCAAGCCGTTGCTTTGTGTATGCTTCCGAGCCAGGAATGTGATAGCCTCCCTGCCCGTCTGCTCCCGCGGTCAGCTCTTCAGTGTGAGCTTTGCCTCCGGTGCTGAGAAACGCGTGAAGCGCCTTTGAGTATTCAGGTTTGCGTGCCTCAGCCAAGCGGAGCGGAGATGCAAGAGCAGCCGGAGCATCAATCACACCGACAGGTGCATCAAGTCCCGGCCTGCCGCCCGGCCACATGGCGCGAATAGTGTTCTGCTCTTCACGAGCTTTGATGGTCACGCCAAGAGATTTAAAAGTGTTCATGGACGTGTTGTAGTCCGATGACTCATTGTCCGTCATGGTGCGGCCCGCACGTTCGCAAGCCGCTACAAGGCCCTCTGCTTTTGCAAGGGCTTCCTTCTGTTGCAGTTTCATATCAATCAAATTCATTTGAAAACCTCGTGTGAAATACCGGGTCGTCCGTTCTCCCCTCCGTCCGACTTCCGGGTATAACTCACGCCTCGTTGCCGCAGTACAGCGGCAGCCGTCGTGTGTGACCCGCGCCTTTTTACGCGGGCGGCACTCCTCCCACGCCTGAAAACCGCTGTACAGCGGCAGCTCACGCAGGATGACCCGGTGCTTTTTCACCGAGCAGCTAAACTTGTGTCGATTAGTCGATTCGCGGGTTTTGAAGCGTATACATACGCTCGAATTAGGCATTCACCGCGTTGCTTTGCTTAATTGCAAAGCCGTCACCGAAAAGCGCGTTAAGGTAGAAGATTTATAGCAGGTGAAGTCCGTTAACAGTTCTCGCTCCTTCTCTCCACCGCTGAGCAATAACTTATCCCCGGCCCAAGAGCAGACCTCTCTGCACTTCTTCTAATACTGCAAAGCAATTCCGTTGTCAAATCTCTACACTCCTTCTAGTATCGCGAATCAGCTCCACTGTCAATTCCCTCTCCATAAGTGGGCACAATCTCGTTACCGCGTGGAGTCAAGCGGACTATCTTTATCCGTTCTCTCTACAAAGTAGAGCAATAACAATTTGAAAACCCGATGTCAACTCATCAATAGGCATCACGGCGAAGACGCCACAGAAAGATTATTTCGTCAAGTGCGCAGGATACCGTTAGGTGTACATCGACAGTGAGATGAGTATATGAAAGGCTATGCACCTCGCTTGCGGCTTTTGATGCGGACCACGTTTCCATGACAGAAGAAACACCTTACACCGTGGCTGAGATTGCCGCGTTAACCGGGTTATCCCGTCGCACGGTTACGCGGATGTTTGAGCGGGAGCGGGGCGTCATCGTCCTAGAGCGCCCCGAGTCTCTTCACAAACGGAGGTATAGAAGCCTCCGCATTCCCCGCCATGTTTATGAGCGCGTCATTGAGAAGATTACTGTCAAATGAGGCCACGCCGTGAGAATGCGCTTGCCGTGCGCGAAGCTAAGGGGTAGCCGCGGGGTTGTTTCCGGGGAGGTCCTTCACTTCCGGACCAATCGGGTGCTCGTGAATCAAGTCAATCGCTGGACCAATTACGTATCCCTGAACAATGCCCGTGTTTAGCGCAACAAATGATCCGTTATTCACGTACTCAAAATAGGTTCCATTCTTTCTCTGTCGAATCCTCCATGGTTCCGATTTTGCCGCAGCTCCCGCACTCGCTGGCGAAGCAATATCATGCTCATTCATTGAGGGGACCACTTCCGGAATGAAGCCGCTTACCACGCCAGTCACCTTCATTACATAGCCGGATTCTGCGAAGTCTCTAAATACTATCGGACCGCCCGAGAACCCCGGATTGTTGTATCCGTCAAGGAGAAGCATCTCGGCTTTCTTCTGAACATCAATCGGGATAATTCCGGATATGGTTCCGCGCTTTATCAATGCAAGCGGGTATGGGCCGTTCGCGCCTTGACTTGGACTCTGTATCCCTAGGGGAAAGCCGAGGAAGTATGCGTCCTGTCCGAACTGGAAGCTCCCTTCGGAGGATAGGGGAAAGTTTACCGTTAGTTGATGCGGCGGAATCAACACGGCAATATCTATGGGGTCGTCGCACCTGAAGATTTTTACCTTGAGAGATGACCAATCCCCCCTCATGAACACGTCAATATTATCCTCGTCCTTCAAGCCTTTGACTACATGCTTAGCTGTTATCAAATACTCGCGACCATCCACGTCAATTGTGAACGCGGTTGCTGTTCCTTCATTGTCTGTGCCAGCATTGACACGGACGTTCAGCACGCGCTCAAGAACATTGGAAGTCACCTGCCCCTGCCCCACTGCCGTCAAAGCCGCAATTACTGAAACCACTATTACAACGCGGAGTTGTCTACTCATGACTTTTTGCCTCTTTTGGTATGAACGATAATACTCGGCATACTTGCAGCGAGAAGAGAAACGAATTGCGCGGATGGGACTAGGCTGCAAACCTACCCACAAAGAACGAGAAGACGCGCTCTATCTGCGCTTTGTTTGCGCTCGACTGATTTGGGAAAGAGATTGGCGAAAATCCTTGCGCCGATTGACCGCCTGCTTTAGCATTTTCGTTATCGAGGCAGTCTGTGCAAGTGGTTGATTTTAAATTTGGTGGGCAGTGAGGGACTCGAACCCCCGACTTCCTGCTTGTAAGGCAGGCGCTCTAACCAGCTGAGCTAACCGCCCACGCCATTTTGGCGCGGCTTGTCCGCCAAAATTGATTCTATCAGCGATGCGGCTCGAATCGCGTCGCTTGGTACACTC
>Ga0335073_10008934_pt1 | contig 14052 bp, 16 predicted proteins | sample Lox_Sample_22_FD_207093 | JGI IMG/M metagenome (GOLD analysis project Ga0335073, IMG submission 207093) | Soil microbial communities from Loxahatchee National Wildlife Refuge, Florida, United States - Lox_Sample_2.2 | ecosystem: Environmental > Terrestrial > Soil > Wetlands | place: USA... | reverse complement strand
CCTCAACTTCGAGCGGCGGTTCGATCCTGCCCGGGAACGACTCCGGGCCCTGGTCCGGGACGGGGTGATCGGCGAGCCCAACCACTTCCAGTACTCGAGGTTCATCGCCGTGCCGCGGCCGCGCCCCTACGGTTGGTTGAGCACCAGAGAGCTCGGTGGGGGTTGGTTGGGCGGGCAGGGCTCCCACCTCATCGACGCCTGTCGCTGGATGTTCGGGGAGATCGAGGAGGCGGCGGCGGTGATGCGGACGCCGGTCCCCGAACGACCGGATGCGAGCGGTGAGGTCCACCCCTGCGACGCCGAAGACGGCTTCACCGCCGTACTCCGGACGGCGACCGGCGTCACCGGGGTGATCGACTGCGCCCTCGAATCGGCCGTCTCCACGCCGGAGCGGACGGCCGTCTTCGGGTCTACCGGGATGCTGGAGATCGGCGACCAGGGGGTGGTGAGGACCGCCGCCGGCGGCGAGACGAACCTGTACGAGGTTGACCTGCAGGGCAAGACCCCGCTGGTCTACTCCATGGAGCGGTGGGCGGCGATCGTCTGCGATGCGGTCAGGGATGGCGCCGTCGAACCAGGCTGGCCGACGTTCGCTGACGGCCTGGCCTGCGCCCTGGTGATGGATCGGATGGGGCGATGAGCGGGCAGCCGATCGGCTGATCCGCGGTCAGGCGGCGTATTTGCCGACTCGCATGGCCTTCTCGAGGGAGCCGCCCATGATCAGGGCCTGCTGGTCCATGGGCAGGTCCTTGACGACCTCGGAGTAAGCCAGCGGGTCGGCCATCCCCTCGGGGTGGGGAAAATCGGAGCCGAACATCAGGTGGTCAATGGGTAGGCCCAGCTCGATGAGCCCCTTGGGGTCAGGCTCGTGGAAGGCGTGGACCCACACGTTGCGGTTGAACACCTCGACCGGGTCCTCGTCGAACAGCACCGGGGCCGACTCGTAGATGCGCTGCAGCTTCCTGTAGAACGGCCGTATCCAGCGGCTGGCGAACTCGACGGGCATGAACCGAAGCCGGGGGAAGCGAGTGGCCAGCCCATGGCCGATGATGGAGGCCATGGCGTCGACCAGGCTGTCCTTCTCGGAGGAAAGGGCGACAAACGCCGGGTTGGCCTGCCTGGCCCCCTTGGCGATGCTCATCTCGGCGTCGCCGATACCCTCCCACTCGTTGAGGTACCGGTGGTAACCGGGATCACCCGAATGCATCCCCACCACCATGTCCAGCTCCTGCACCCGGGTCCAGAAGGGATCGAACTCCGGCAAGGCGAACGACTTCCGGCCCTTCCAGGTCGGCACCGGCGCCACCCTGATCAGGAAGATCTTGGCCCCTCGTTCGTGTACGAACTCCAGTTCCTCCAGGGCCCGGTCGTTGCCGGCCGCCAGGCTGATTATCGGCGTGGAGTACAGGGCGTCGGAGTACACGTAACTCCAGTGCTCATGCATCCACTCGTTCAAGGCGTGGATGACCGTTACCACCACATCGGGGTCGTCGGCCACCCGTTCCTCCAGGGCGCTGGCCAGAGTGGGCCACAACAGGGTGCGGTCGATCCCCATCTCCTTCATCAGCTCGAAGCGGGGTTCGGGGTCGAAGAAGGCGTCGATGCCGGGCATCACCACCATCTTCTGCCGGTGCAGGCCGATCGCCGCCGAACCGAACCCGCTGCCGCCCTTGGTGATATCCATGCCCGCCCCGCCCGGCGCCGCCACCTTCACGAACGTCGGGTTGGGGATGTAGTCGCTGATCCGATCCCGGATGGCCAGCTTGGTCCGCCCGTTGATCTCCACGTACTTGATGACGCCCTCGTACTCACGAGGCAGGAACTTCGTGAGGGCGTCACGGTTCTCGTACATGTGGTTGTCGGCATCGAACGTGCTGTACGGAAGCTCTCGGTGCGTGACCTGGATGTACTCGGTGTCGCTCACGGCGATCCTTCCTGTTCGTCGGGTCGGCTTACCGCCGCCTGAACCGTCCAAGTTTTATTTGTAGCTGATATCAAAGAGGAGGTAACGGCACCCGGCCCGGCGCTCAGAAGACGCCGATGCCGGCCGCTTCGTTCCGCTTGCGCCACTCCGCTTTCGGCATCCGGGTGACGTCCACATCCTTGGCCAGAGCGCGGAGAGCCCCCACCGTGGCCTGTTCCTTCGAGGTGTGCTTGAACGGATCCCAGTCGAAGAACCGGCAGGCGTTCTGCCAGGTGATCTTGTGGATCTCCTCGTCAGCGCAGCCCGACTCCTGCAGCTCGGCCCAGGAGAACTCAGGCGACTCGGGCCAGGTGGTGTCGGTGTGGGGATAGTCGCACTCCCAGGCGATGATGTCGATCCCGATGCGATCCCGCAGCAGCAGCCCGGACGGGTCGGTGATGTAGCAGGCGAGGATGTGCTCCCGGAACACTTCCGACGGCAGCTTGCCGCCGAAGTCCTCATCGTGATGCAGCCACTGCTGGTTCTTGTAGTGGCGATCGATCCGGTCGAAGTAGAAGGGGATCCACCCGATGCCACCTTCCGAGAGGGCGACCTTCAAATCGGGGAAGCGCCTGAGCGTCGGCCCGAACAGGAGGTCCTGGGCGGTGATGGCGCTGATCTGGCAGGCCAGCACGATCAGATGGTCGATCGGGGCCTCCGGGGCCTTCTGGATGACGTCGAAGCCGGCGCCGATATGGAGGGACAGCACCAGGTTCTCGTCCACTATGGCCTTGATCATCGGATCCCAGTAGCCGGAGAGGAAGCTGGGGAAGCCCTGGACATGCGGGGTCTCCAGGAAGCTGATGGACCGGCATCCCTTCTTCGAGAGCCGCTTGACCTCCTCCACGGCGAGGTCGATGTCCCACATGGGAACGATCCCCAGCGGAATGAAGCGACCGGGATAGGCCCCGGCCCACTCGTCGATGGCCCAGTCGTTGTAGGCCCTGAGCATCACCAGGGCGATCTCCTTGTCGCGGGACTCGGTGAAGGTGCGGGCGTTGAATCCGGCCATGGTCGGGAAGTTCATCGACGCCAGCACGCCGTTGGCGTTCATGTCCCGCACCCGCTCGTGCACATCGAAGCATCCGGGCCGCAGCTCCGAGTAGGCACCGGGATTGAAGCCCCACTCCTCTTTGGGCCAGCCGACCGTGGCCGCCATGCCGAAGGGGGTGGAGGTCCTCTCCTGCTGGAACACCCATTCATCGACGCCCTGCGCATTGCGAACGACCTTCGGCACCTGGTCGGCCCACTTGGCCGGGACATGGTTCTTGTACATGTCCGGAGGCTCGATCATGTGGTCGTCGATGCTCACGAGAATCATGTCGTCGAGCTGCATTTCGTGCTCCTCCCAAACGGGTGAGTGCCGGTCACGGACCCGGCCGGGACCGGTGAGGCGAATCTCTTCGTTGACGTCGAAATCTAGTCGTTCCGGACGACCAATGCCGAGCGGGACCGTCCGGGACGGTCTGGCCCCGGCCCGGCCGCCGCGGCCAGCAGCACTTATCGCCGTTCATTTACCTATGCCGGAGCCGGGTCGGCGGGTAACGGCCCGGCTCACTAGCTTGTCCGGTCATGGATCCAGCCCGGGTGGCACATGACAAGTCCGAGATCAGCGAATTGCTCTACCGGTACGCCCGGGGGTGCGACACCGGTGACTGGGAGTTGCTCCGGTCGGTCTTCACCGAGGACGCCAAGCTCGACTACACCTCGGCTGGCTGCCCGGTCGGGCGGCGCGACGAGATGGTGGCCTGGCTGGAGCAGGCGTTATCGCAGCTGCCATGGCGGCTGCACCACATCACGAATATCGAGATCGACCTCGACGGCGACCGGGCCAAGGTTCAGGCCATGTTCTACAACCCCATGCAGCTGCCCGGGATGGCGGACCCGAGCTACTGCGGGGGCCGCTACTACCACGACGTGGTCAGAACTCCTTCAGGCTGGAAAAGCGAGCGCCTGGTGGAGGAGAACCTGTGGTTCGCCAACCCCATGCCGGGCGCCCAGGACTGACGCACCCGTAGGACCAACCCGTCAGTGCCGGCAGCCGCACCCGCCGCCACAGCACCCGCCGGCCGGACCGGACACTCCGGCCGGTGCCGGTCCCGCCCCGGGGGTCGCCCCGACTGAAGCAAAGACGGAGAGCTTCCGGCGTACGTCGGTGTGTCCGCTCGGGCAGATGACACCTCGGTCCGCGTCGCCCATGGCTCGGCGCAGCTCGAAAGAGGTGTCACATTCACGGCAGACGTACTCGTAGACGGCCATCGCTGCCGATACTACGTGCCGGCGACCATGTCCCGCCGTCGACGGACATGACCAGCCGGCCGGTCTACCGCCGTTCGCACGGGGGCCGAGGGAGCCCGAGCCGTCTTCGCTCCCAACTTTTTCTTCAGATCCTCACGCGCCGCGCCGAGCTAAAGGAAAGGAGGCGGAGCTGGTGAAGCGCGACCCAGGATTGTTGGCTGAAACATGATGTGGCCCGGGCGTATCGGGCCCACGGACGAAGTGACCTTGGCCGAGGCCGCCGACCTGCTGGGACTGAGCCCGGGCCGGGTCAACACCCTGGTGCAGTCGGGGGAGATACCGGCCCGTACCAGCTTCTCGGTCACCCGCATATCCCTCGGTGACATCGAGGTCTACCGCCGCCGGCGGGAGTCCGGCACCATCTGAGCTTCCGGCTCCAGGCGGCAGAATGCCGGCTATGGATGCGCCGTTCGACGACACCGTGGCCGCCCGACCGGGTCCGCTGCCACCCACCATCGAGTGGCGGGACGGCAAGGTCAGGCTGATCGACCAGCGGCGGCTGCCGGCCGAGCTGGTCTTTCTCGACGCGTCGACTGTGGCCCAGCTGTGCGACGCCATCACTATGTTGGCCATCAGGGGCGCCCCGGCTCTCGGCGTTGCCGGCGCCATGGGCGTGGCCCTGGCGGCCCATCGTGGTGAGAACAGGCGAGACGCAGGCGCTCGGCTGATCGCCACCCGCCCCACGGCTGTGAATCTCACGTGGGGCGTGGAGCGGGCCTTAGCGGCCGACGACCCATTGCGGGAGGCGGTCGCCATCGCCGCCGAGGACTCGGAGCGGAACCGCAGCCTGGGCAGGCACGGGGCGGCCCTGCTCCCGGACCGGTGCCAGGTACTGACCCATTGCAATGCCGGCTCTCTGGCCTGTGCTGACTACGGCACCGCCCTCGGCGTCATCAGGTCGGCGCACGAAGCCGGCAAGAGCCCACGGGTCTGGGTCGACGAAACCCGCCCGGTGATGCAGGGCAGCCGGCTCACCGCCTGGGAGCTGGCCCGGCTCGGGATACCAGCCACCGTCCTGGTCGACGGCGCGGCCGGGTCGGTGATGGCCCGAGGCCAGGTCGACTGTGTGATGGTCGGGGCCGACCGGATCGCCGCCAATGGAGACGTGGCCAACAAGATCGGCACCTACTCCCTGGCGGTGCTGGCCCGCCACCACCGCATCCCGTTCTACGTGGCCGCGCCTCTCTCAACCGTGGATCTGGCCTGCCGGTCCGGCGCCCACATACCGGTCGAGCAGCGGGACGCCGACGAGGTGGCCGTGGTCGGCGAGCACAGGATGGTGCCTGAGGGCGTGGCGATCGCCAATCCGGCGTTCGACGTCACCCCGGCCCGGCTGGTGACGGCCATAATCACCGACGCCGGGATAGCCAGCCGGCCCTACCGGCCGGCGTTGCGAAGCCTGGCCTCCGCCCGGGCGGGCGTCTAGGTGGGGCGCCGGCGCAGGTCGGCGTAGTGACCGGCGAAGCGGTCGTTGACCTCGTCCGGCAGCGGGTGCAGGGATCCCAGGGACCGGGCCCCCCAGGTGATCCGGGCGCTGCGCTCCACCAGAGCGGTGACGTGGAGGGCGGTCGCCGGGTCGGGTGCGACGGCCACCAGGCCGTGGTTGGCGATGAGCGCGGCGCCTCGATCTCGAAGGGCTGCGACCGCCTGTTCGCCGACGGCGGCCGAACCGCTCGGGGCGTATTCAGTGCAGCGCACATCCCCTCCGACGTACATGGCGAACTCGTCGATGAAAGCCGGAATGCTCTGATGGGCGATGGCGAACATGGTGGCATGCACCGGGTGGGAATGGATCACGGCGCCGACGTCGTCGAACGCTTGGTAGCAGGCCAGGTGGAGCATCCTCTCCGAGGACGGTGATCGGCCGTCTTTGGCCGCCATGGTCTGGCCTTCTGGACTCAGGACGACCAGGTCTTCCAGTTCCATATCGGCGTAGTCGATCCCCGCCGGAGTGATGACCAGGCTGCCGTCTCCCTGGCGGGCCGAGATGTTGCCGGCCGTGCCTTCGACCAACCCTCGGCGCAGCATGTCCTTGGCCGCGGCCAGGACACAGCTGCCGGCGTCATCGACATATCTCATCGAGCTTTTCTCATCGAGCTTTCCCGGCGGCCGTCTCCCACGACGCCAGCACCTCGTCGCCCAGGCGCTCCTGTGCTCGGGCCAGCCAGGCCTCGACCTGGACCCACACTCCGACCGCGGTCTCCGGTGTCACCGGTACTCCACCCATCCCGTCGGCCAGCCGGCGGAACTCCTGGGCGTCCATCCCGATGAACAGACCACGGCGCTGGGCCGCCTCCAGCTGACCGGGTCGTTCGGCCCAGGCCAGGAACCTCTCCGCTCGCCGGCGATTGTCGGCATCGTCAACGGCCCGGGTCCCCCAACGCTCGATCTGGGTGGCCAGGTGGTCCCGCATGGTCCGGATCACCTGAGGCTCCCCGTGCTCGGCGGCCAGCTCCACCAGACGGGCCGCCAACCGGTTCCGCAGATGGCGGCCGGCGCCCGCTGCCGCCTCCGGGTCAATCAGCACGGCGGCGTGATCCGAGGCCACCATCGACTCCATCAGCGCCATCTCCTCGCCGGGGATATCCAGGGCCTTGATCAGCAGGGTGGTGGCGACCGCCCGCAGGTGGGGCTCGGGCCAGTCCACCAGGTCGAGGAGGCGCTCGCTCAGTTCGCCCGGCCGGCCGGCAACCTTCTCCATCCGGACGACCACGCTACCGGCCGCCAGTCGGTCTCCGAGCCGTTCAGGGCCGGACCGGTGCAGAGGTAGGCTCCCGCGGGAGGCATCCGTTGTCGACGAGGTGGGACGGCAGGGATCCCTACGTCCCTTCGAGCCTGGGAGCGAGGAATGACGACCAAGGCAGCCTTTACACCCGAGGAATGGAAGACGGTGCTGGAGGGGCCGCCGAGCGCCGGCATCATCGTGATCACGGCCGCCCACGGAGGGATGTTCCGGGAGACGTTTGCCATGTCGAAGGCCTACGTCGAAGCCCGGTCCCAGCATGGCGAGGCCGAACTTCTCGACGAGATCGTGGCCGCCAAACCCGAGATGGACCACGCCAGATACCACTCGAACGAAGAGCGCAAGTCCATGAGCCTCGGCCACCTCCGCGACGCGGTCGCCCTGCTCCAGACCAAGGCCACGCCTGAGGAAGTGGACGGCTACCGCCGGTTCGTCCTGACCCTGGCGGGCAAGGTCGCCGCCGCCCACCGCGAGGGAGGTGAGAGCGAGAGCCCGGCGGAGACGGAGGCCATCCAGGAGATCGCTTCGGCCCTGGGGACCACCCCTCCGTCCTCGTCGCCCGGGGAGCAGCCGGCCTCATAGCCGCCACCGCGGCCGGCCTCACTCCCTGTCGGAACCGATCCGGCCGTGCTTCCAGTAGCCGCGCACGGTGGCGTGCTGGCGCGAAAAGGATCGGGCCTCGAACAGGCAGCGGCGGATGCGCTGCATGGCGGCCGCCTCTCCAGCAGCCCAGACCCGAACCCCGGACACGAGCTCGGCGCCGGCCACGGCCTGCACCAGGCTCTCGCCAGGAAGCGAGCCGGCCGGCTGTACGAGCCAGTCGACCGTTGCCCCCGAGCGGGCCGGCATGGCCAAGCGGGCGTCCGTGGTGGCGATCTCTATCCAGGCGTGGACGGGCAGCCCCGAAGGCAGGCCGTCAAGAAGCTGGCCGATGGCCGGAATAGCTGTCTCGTCCCCGGCGAGGAGGAAACTTCGCCCGTCGGCGTCGATGGTGTAGCCGCGGGCCGGGCCCGACACCGCGGCGTCATCACCCGGCCGGACCCCGGTGGCCCACTCCGACGCGGCGCCGCCGTCATGAACCACCACCTCCACGTCGAGTTCCAATCCGGACGGGTCGAACCGTCTCGGCGTGAGAGTCCGGATGACCGGCCGCCCGCCGCCCGGGAGCAGGAACTCGTTCCCGGCCCACTCGGGCAGGACGAACTCGTCCTGCCCGCCCGGTGGCAGCAGCACCCGGACGCTGGCCGCCGGTTGCTCGACGGCGAATCCTTGGAGCTCATGGCCACCCAGCGTGACCCGGCACATCCGGGCGCTGAGACGCGTTGTGCTGATCACTCTCACCCGTCGGAAGGGCGGAGGCGGGCGTCTCAGGCTTCCGGCCGGTCGGTCGCCATCGGCCTCGTTCATCGCTGGTCCATCCCGGACCTGGAACGTACTCGCCCCAGTAAGGGGACGGGTTCAGATGGCAACGAGCGGGTGCCCTGCCCACGCGTCTCCACCAGGGACGTCGGATCCAGAAAAGGGCGGTGAACGGCGCAGTCAGCTAAACCCCGCGGGGTCTGAATCCGAGCCTTGGTAGCAGCGGCTGAACGCAGGAGCAGCCGTTCCAGCAAGAATGGCCCCCGGGACTCTCCTCAGACCGGGGGCCTTCTTGCGCCCGGGGCCACCCGGCTCACGGTCGCCTCTCGTGGTAGGCGGCCAGCGGTTCGTAGAGCTCCACCAGATTGTGGTCGGGGTCTTCCAGCAGGGCCTGCTTGACCCCGACGCCGCTGACGACCTCGCCGCGGAAGGCCGCCCCCTCCTCCTTCAGTCCGGCAACGACGTCGTCGAGGTCTGAGACCTGGATGGCGAAACGGTTCCATCCACCCGGTTCGGGGACGGCGCCGTCGGGGAGCGTCGCCCCGCCGCCGGCAGGTCCACCAGGCACGCTCAGTAGCAGTCGGAGGTCGCCCCGGTAGAGCATGGCGAACATCGGCGACGGCTGCAGTTCGACTTCGAAGTCAAGCGTGTCGCGGTAGAACGCCACCGAGACGTCGAGGTTGGTGACGAAGTAACGGACAGTGACGGTTCCCACCGAGGGCCTCCTTTTCGTTGGCCAGGGTCAGCGGATCGGGTCCCTGGCTCGTTCGTGATAACCGGCGGTGGGCTCGAAGAGCTCGACCAGATTTCCGGCCGGGTCCATCACCAGGACCTGTCTGACTCCCACCGCGCTGGTGATCTGGTTGCGGAACGTGGCTCCGTTGGCGGCCAGCTCGGCAACTTTTCCATCCAGATCGACGACCGGCAATGAGATGCGGTTCCATCCCCCGGGCTCGGGCAGCGTCCCGTCGGGCATGGTGTGCGGGCCGCCCGGCACGCTCAGCAGCAACCTGAGATCGCCCCGGTACAGCATGGCGAAGGCGGGCGACGGCTGCAGTTCGACTTCGAAGCCGAGCAGGTCGGCGTAGAAGGCCACCGCGGCCTCGAGGTCGTCGACGAAGTACCGGACGGTCGCCCCGGTGGGCGGCGGTGACGCGTGCCGGATGCGGGCGAGCAGGGAGGATGTGAATTCGGGTCGCGGGTCCACCAGAAGACTGGGGAGGCGGAGCTGCTCGAGGGGATCAGGCATGGTCCGGCCTCTCCATGTAGACCCGCCGCAGAGCGGCCTTAGCTCTCATCAACAGGGTCTCGGTCGCGTGCACGGTCCGGCCCAGGCAGTCCGCCACTTCGGCTACGGGCAGGCCATCCAGGTAACGCAAGGTCAGGGCGGCCCGATGAGGACCAGACAGTCTCCTCAACGCCTCGTGGGCGGCGTCGGCGTCTATCTCGTCCTCCCACGGGTCCTCTACACCCGTCTCTGCCACCATGAAGCCCCGCTCCTCTCGTGCCGTCCGCCGCCAGTGGTCGACCAGCTTGTGGCGGGCCACCCCTATCAACCAGGCGACCGTGAGCTCCGCAGGACCCTCACGCCCGGTGGCGAAGACCGCAGCCATGAAGGTGTCGGCCGTCAGATCTTCGGCCACCGCGACGCTGCCGCAGCGGGCCAGGAGGTAGCCGTACACCCGGGGCAACGCCTCCGGGTACACCGCCGCTACGGGGTCCATGTTCCCGTGCTCCTCGCGGTCGCTCACAACCCATCATCGCTCGACGCCGCCGAAATCCGAGCATGGCAGCCCATAAAAATTAAGGAGCCGTCAGTGCTACCCGCCTCAGGCCACCGCCAACGCGATCTGCGAGGTCAGGTCCGAGCGGACGTCGCCGTCGGGTTCGGTCAACAGCTCCAGGCGGGAGGCAATGGCGGCCGTGAGAGCCAGGCGGGTATGGGCCGTGGACGCGGCGATCTCGCTCATGACGGTCGAGGCGGCCAGGCTGCGTTCCAACTGAGGCGGGCCACCGAGGAAGCGGGCCGGCCGCGTTACCAACTCGATCCGGACGTCATGGAAGCCCGCCGCCGATACGAGAGCCTCGAGCGTTCGCCGGTCCCCGAGGCCCCACGGGCCGCCCCTGTAGCGGTCGGCGGGGCCCTGCCTGTACTCAATGCGCGCCGCTCTGATCAGCGGAGGCTTGTGACGAGCGATCATCAACATGACCTCGCTCAGGTCGACCGCCACCACTGCACCCGACGCACCAACGCGCAGAGCCGCCAGTCGATCCTCTCGACAGCCGGCCCGAGTTGGCGGCCATCGTAGGCTCGATCTGGCTTCGGCCAGTTAGCCCAAGGAGGACCAGAAGCGGCGCAAGGCGTCAGCCCCCCGCACCGGATCCTGCAGCATCCACCAGTGCCCGAGCCCGTCGAGAACCTCCACCTGGGCCCCGGCCCGGGCGGCCGAAGCACGGGCCCTTGCTTCGCCGCCCGTGAAGGAGTCCTCGGTCGGTATGACCACCAGGCCGGGTCGGGCCGCCGCCTTCGGGAGCCGGTCACCCCAACGAGCCATGGCCGGTTGAGCCGCCGAACGGTAGAGGCTCAGAATGCAACGGGCCATGGTCTCATCCAGTGCACCTGCCACATCGAGGGCGACGTCCTTGGTCATGCCGAGCGATTCGAGTCCCGCCGCCCGGTCGACTGCCGGCATGGCCTGCCAGTCGGCCAGCGCCTGCTCGCCGGCTCCGGGCGTCTGCCAGACCTGGGCCAGGTCGTGCCACACGTAGTCGGGAGCGAAGCACCCGGCGATGTCGGTACACCAGGACCGCAGCAGGTCGGGCCGGTCGCACGCCAGGCGCACCACGTGACCACCGCCCCAGTCGTGGCCCACCAGGTCGGCCGGTCCATCCAGAGCTTCCAGCTCGGCTGTGAGCCAGGCCACATACTCGTCGCTGGTGGCTCCGAAGCCGTCGGGGACCGCGGCGCCGAACCCGGGAGGCGACAACGTCACCACCCCACCCCCGCTCAAGGCGTCCAGTAGCGGGTCCCAGATGCGAGCCGTCTCAGGATTACCGTGCACGAACACCGGTAGGGTCATGGTGGAAGCTCTAGCACAGCGCCCGAAGGTTTGAGCTATCCCGGAAGGTCGCGGCGGTGCTGGTCCAGAAAGCGGCGCACCTCCATCCGTACTTCCACATCCTCGGGAGCCCCGCCGAAACCGCCGTGGGGCATGGCTTCAAACACGTGGAGTTCGGCCTCGACTCCGGCGGCTCGAAGCTTGCGGTGCATGCGGACGGTGTTCGAGAGATAGAGATCGCGAGTCCCGGTCTGAAGAAAGGTGGGCGGAAAACCGGAGACGTCGGCGAAGAGGGGCGACAGATACGGGTGGGCCAGATCGTGACCGTTCGCATACAGGAGGTTGGCCGACATCAGGCTGCCCAGCACGTTGTCTATTCCGGAGTTGGTCTGAAACGAGTCACCCGACTCGGTGAGGTCCGCCTCAGGGGTGAGCAGCAACAGGCCCGCTGGCATCGGGAGTCCTTCGTCTTTGGCCCGGACCATCAGGGCGGCGGCCAGGTTGCCTCCGGCCGAGGCCCCGCCGACGAATATGTCCTGGGGCGCCCGCTCTTCCAGCAGCCTTCGGTACACCGCCAGGCAGTCGTCGAGCGACGCCGGGTAGGGGTGCAGGGGGGGCATGCGGTAGTCGACCGCCCAATGGGTCATCCCGGAGGTCACGGCGCCGGCGCTGCTCATCAGCCGGCAGGCCTCCCCCGCTCCACTGATCAGCCCTCCGCCGTGAATGTCCAGGTAGATAGAGGAGGATTCCGGCGGTAAATCATGAGCGCCCAGGACGTAGGTGTGCACGCCGGCTATCTCGGTATCGTCCACGGCGACGGGAAGTTCGATCCCGATGAACCGCTGGATGATGTACTGGTCGGTCTCGTCGATCCGCTTCAGCCATCCGTCCACATCATCTACAGCCGGCGTCGTCCCGCTTAACCCCGGGTTTTGACCCAGAAACCGTTGGGCCTGTTCGCTGACGCTGCTGGGGATGGGTGGCTGGGCCCGCGAGAACGAACTGGCCATGCGGCGACTCCTTTTCTTCTTTCTTCTGACTGGCGAATGACTGGCGAGGCCACCATGATCACATCCCTCAGAGTTCGACGTCGAGCGGTCGTCGATCGGGTTGCGGTCCGGCAATCTGTTCATGTCTCGGTGTCATTTCCGCGTCTAGGAGTCAATCTGGGCCCGATCGGCGTCGAATTGCCGCCGAGAGACCAAAGTGACGCCGAGAGTTTTCGCTCACTAGAGGTTCGCCGGCCCCGTGCGGAACATACCTCAGGTAAGGTCGAGGTCAGCGCAATGTCCAGCGATCCCACGCCCTCCCACGAGCTGACGGTTGGTCAGGTCGCCGATCGCAGCGGAGTGGCGGTGTCCGCCCTGCACTTCTACGAAGCCGAAGGTCTGATCTCGAGCCACCGAACGGCGGGCAATCAACGGCGCTACCCCCGCGAGGTGCTGCGCCGGGTGGCGTTCATCCGGGCGTCCCAGGGCGTGGGCATTCCCCTCCGCCGGATCAAAGCCGCCCTCGACCATCTGCCCGATGGCCGCACGCCCAACCGCAAGGACTGGGAGCGCCTGTCGGCCGCCTGGCGCAACGACCTCGACCAGCAGATCCTCCGCCTTCAGCATCTGCGGGACCGCCTCAGCGGCTGCATCGGCTGCGGGTGCCTCTCGCTCAGCCTGTGCAGGCTCATCAATCCGGAAGACATCATGGGCCGGCAGGGCCCCGGCCCGCGGAACCTCTGACCGGACGCCAAGGCAAGACGCCACGGCGAGCCGCTACGGCAGGACGCGACGAGACAGACGCTACGAAAAGAGGCCGGTGAGCGAGTCACGCTGCACCTTGCCCATGGCGTTCCGGGGAAAGGTGTCGACGATGACGACCTCCTCGGGGACCTTGTAGCGAGCCAGGTGGGCGCGGCAGTGCTCGACGACTTCCTGTGGCGTGACGCCGGCGCCGGGATCGACCTCGATGGCGGCAACGACCCGCTGGCCCAGTCGCGGGTCGGGCAAGCCGATGACCGCACTGGCTCGGACCCCCTGGAGGCGCTCTATCAGCAGCTCCACCTCGGCCGGGTACACGTTCGCTCCACCGCGGAGGATGAGCAGCTTCTTGCGGTCGCGGACGAAGAGGCGGCCGGCGTCGTCGATCAGACCGATGTCGCCTGTGTACAGCCGGTCGCCATCGAAGGTCTCCACCGCCTGGTCCTTCCAGTAGCCCAGCATGGGCCGGTACTCACCCGCCCAGGGTCCGTCACGTACGGCAGCAACAGTGATTTCGCCCAGCTGCCCGGGCGGGAGCGGCTGGCCCTGATCGTCGCACACCTGTACGTCCAGATGCGGAAGAGCTACGCCGCTGGCCTCCTCCACGTGCTGGCCATCGACGGGATCATTGGTCACGACGGTCGGTGCCTCGGTCAATCCGTAGGACTGGCGCACCGGAACGGCGAAGCGATCGCGGAAGGCGACCAGGAGGTCTTCGGGGCAGGGTCCGCCTCCCGTCCAGACCTCTCGCAGGCTCGAAAGCTGTTGAGGGTCGATGTCAGAGTCGTGAACCATGCTGTAGAGGATCGCCGGCACGCCGTTCCATACCGTGACTCGTTCCCGAGCGATCCACTCGGCCACACCCGCTGCGTCCCGGCG
>Ga0335073_10008930_pt1 | contig 14054 bp, 16 predicted proteins | sample Lox_Sample_22_FD_207093 | JGI IMG/M metagenome (GOLD analysis project Ga0335073, IMG submission 207093) | Soil microbial communities from Loxahatchee National Wildlife Refuge, Florida, United States - Lox_Sample_2.2 | ecosystem: Environmental > Terrestrial > Soil > Wetlands | place: USA... | reverse complement strand
CAATCGCTGCTGGACTGGGCCTCGCGCAGCAAGAACCTGGGTTGCGCGGTTGATATTCCAGGCGAATTGCTGATTCACCTGCTGGAGGACCCAGTGTCGCTTTGACGTGTCCGGTCATGGAAGCCTCATGCTAGTCAATTCGGATGGTTGCAGGGTTTGCGGAAGTGATTGAAAGCGAAGCAACTTTGGTTGCGGAGGCCTGCAACCATCCGAATTGGTTGGTTCTGCCATTCAGATTGGAATTGTTACGTGATGCGGCTTAATTGCCTTGAAGAAGCACCTTTCTAGAACAGCCCAGACACCATTCTAAATGTCGCATTTGGTGTCGCTTGCAAGGGAACACGTTTCTTATCTTTTCCCTAAAATGTATTTCGTTCACGTGAGTTAGGGATGATTCGTGCCGATTTTCAGAGAAGCAAACAGCAGAGGTTTCCCTGTCGGTTTTGGGCTTCCGCCGTGTTGCGTTGTCGAACTTCAGCACCCACGGCTTTTTGGGCTGCGCCGTCTTGGTAGAAGACACCGAGGCTCAGAACATCTTCTTGGCCGCGCTGTCCCACGCTTGGAATGCGCTAGCATCCTACGGCACAGACGGAGGTTCGGATTCCACAACCTGCGGTACTCCCATCGACAGTTTCAGCGTGACCGAGAACGGCATAGAATCACCAAGAGCGGCGGAGCGAAAATGTGGTCAAATCCATCGCAATGGCAGGCGACGGTGCTGTAAATGTAGAGGGAAAGTCAAGAGGATTGGGATTTGATACGATAATCAAACACACGAGGACTATTCAGCGCACATTGTTGGGGGAGACCGATGAGCTTCTTCAAGCGACTTTTTGGCGTGCGTTCAAAGCCAACTCCAGCAGCCAGTTCAGCTACGCCGTCGCCGGCACCCGCTGCGCGGGTCACGCCGAAGCTGAGTTCATCATCGCCCAAGCCGACAGTGACGGCTCCTCCGACAACACAAACGGCTCCAGCAGCAAGCGCAGGCGCGATGTTCTCTTACGTGACTCCAGAAACCACGACAGGCATAAGCTTCTCGCAACCAACCCACCCAGTAAGGCGCGACCGGATTCTGACCGAAAAGGAAATGTTGTACTCACTGTTCAACGAATTTCTTCCAGCATTGCCAGAGTCTGACCCTGAGCTTGCTCTAGCCGCGTTCCGCGGTTCCTCGGCCGACCAGAATGCGCAACCGCTTACGACCGCCAGTCGTGACGATTTACGTCGCGTACTCGCGGCGACTATAGCGCGCTGGAGGTTGCGTGGACAAATTGACCAGTTTTATCTTCAGATCCAGCATGAGCGCGCGGTGGCTCAGCTTTTGATCGGTTGCACGAACGCCGGACCGCAACATGCAACGCAGGTTTTGGTCTCGAACTTCGCGCGGGAAACTCTAGTGTGGCGCGTTCCCGGCAAATATCTGACCTTCCCGGAACTGACGGCGGCCACTCCGGAGTATCTGGCTCCAGCAACGTCACCGACACGACTACCCGATATCGCGTCTGCCACCCCTACAAGATCCGGAGCTCTCTCGTCATACGCTCCTAAAGTTATCAGGCGCATCGAATGCAGCGGGGAACAACAACATCTGAGTGTTTTTTCGGCAGACGGACGCCGATGTCTAAGAACGCATGCGACTGGAGACGGCTGGATTACGCGACAATTTGTCCTGAGCAACTGGGATACTGAAACTGGTGAACGCATATTGAGGATAGAACCTCCCAAAGGGGAACGAATATTGTCGGTCGCGATTTCGCCAGACAACCGTCTAGCCCTTTCGGGAAGTAGCGACTACAAATTTACTTGTTGGGGCATGAGCGACGGTCGGCGTGTAACACAACACGAAACCAAGTGGGGAGTCGATCAGGTAGCTTTCTCACCTGATGGAAGGTTCATGGCTGCTGGCATGGCAGGCGGATGCACTGTCTGGGAGATAAGCACAGACCGGATCGTAGGCCGAGTGTCGTGGGCAAAGGGCGAGCCCACCCACTTGCGTTTTTCGCCAGACGGAAGATGCATTCTTGTGGGGACCAACACCGGGAAGCTTGCTCAATTCAACTGGCTGAACGGCGAGTGTATTTGGGAACACGTGCTAAGCGAATGGCCCACTGGTGACCAGTTCGTGAAGGGCCAACCGACCTTAGATGGGATGCATTTACTTACCACGAGTTGGGACAACGTACTCCGAAAATGGGATGTAAAGAGCGGAAAAAGTTTGGCGACAATTGACGAAGTGGTGCGGGCATGTGCACTACCCGGCGACACTGCTATTTTTAAGGGCACCGATCAAGCCCTTCGATATTGGAGCTTCGAAGAGAATCGATGCCTCCAGATCGTTCAAGATGTTGGCTTGTTCATAGACTTTGTGCGCAGTGACGGTCGCCAAGCTTTTCGATGCGAAACTGAGGCGATTGAGGTCTTGGAGCTATAGATGTGATTGGCTCAGCTGGGCCATACAGAACCGGAATGCATAATGGCAAACTCTAAAGAGGACGGAACTATTTGCGGCAACGCTGCGAACGTCCTTTTTTAGGGGCCATTCCGTTCAAGGCCATCTTCAGCCTTAGAGCAATCGCAGATTCGGTATGAGTTCCGGATTTCCGTTGAGCGGAACTTTTGCCTACTGAACTTGCCTTGCGAGGCGAAAACCCAGGTACTGGCTCCGCTCGGTAGGGGAAGATACCATTCGAAAGGCGGAGCGGCAGTTTTCGGCGGGCGGGTAGTACGAGCTGCAGCCGCGAATTACGCGGTGCGAACGATTGTCATTGTTTATTGGATCAGTAACACTCCCCGAGGAATAGTTCCCATACCCATCTTGAACCCACTCCTCTACGTTCCCAATCATGTCGTAGAGTCCAAAGGCGTTCGGCTTTTTCTGTCCAACGGGGTGCGTTGAAGCCCCGGCATTTCCCACCCACCACCCTATCTCGTCCAAATTACCGTATGTGGCTCCCTCCGTCCCCGCCCGAGCGGCGTATTCCCACTCCGCCTCCGTCGGCAATCTGAAGCCACCGCCCGGCCCTTGGGCATTCAACTTTTCTACGAACTGCTGGCAATCATCCCACGACACTTGTTCCACCGGGCAGTCTAAGCCGCAGGAGGAAAAATGCGACGGGTTATTGCCCATCACGGCCTGCCACTGCCTCTGAGTCACGGGGTACTTTCCTATCTGAAACTCCTTGGTTAGCGTCACTTTGTGTTGGTCTTCGTCCACGTTCGGCCCACTACCAATCACGAGATGTCCCCCGCCGTCAAACCCTACCGACGTTGCAGAACCCATCAAGAACGTGCCCGGCGGGAGGATGACCATTTCCAGCTTCACCCCGCCGGGAAGAATGACCGAGGAGGTTGGAGTGGATTTCGGCGGCGCGGTGCTGGCTCTTGGGGCTTGGATGAGTCCGACGACGGCAATCGCGCCAAACATAAATGCAATAATAGCGAAATTCGTTTTCGCATGGGTGGTTGCCTTCATGGGCCGCAAAATATCACGACTAGTGTAGATTCCGCTACTGATGACGTTCTATTTGGAGCGGAATGTTTTGACCTGTGATCTGTGCCCTATGAATGTTCTCCATGATCGCGGCGCGAGCGTCGCCGCCTCCCGAAGAGACCCACTGCTTTATTCGATCACTTCCTTGACTTCATCTTTGCCGACTTCCATGCTGTTCCAATTACTGAAAATGGTATGTTAGAGGTCTGCTGTTTGTAAGTCTACATTCATATTACTGTGGCGTCGTTCGATCCCTATTCCGAAGCCATATCCGATAGCTGGGATCTCAGCTCCGTAACTGCGAGCGCGCTCGAGATCGGCAGCGATCTTGGACTTACTCGGAAACGAAATGACCACACATTTCCAATCCTCCCCTCGTTCGTATCGCACCGCATTTATTACATCTGTGGAGCCAAGGGCACGCTCAAGGAACATCAATTGTGCACCGCTCAGGCCAGCTGGAAAGTCTGGTAAGCTGAATGTCAGTTCCGAGCGATCCTTTCCGTACGGCTCAAGATTTAGTGAATTGAGGGAAACAGACAACGTCCTCGCATCATTGCGAGCCAAGTCAAACTGCTCCTGAGAGATGGCATTGCACCCGTCCCGGGACAGCCTTTCTAACTCTAGACTTATTTCGTATTGCCAGTTCTCGACATCGACTATCGGATAGACACGCCTCGCATCTTCCGTACTGAATAGCTCGGAATTATCGGCTAGATGGCAACGAAGCCATGGGCTGGGCTCACGCTTTGTGAGATGCAGCAGCACGTCATTTCCTTGGACCGAATAGATGACGCCATCACAACCCAGAAAACTGTGTTGGTTGCCTTTGAGCTTTCTGCAGTGACTCTCCGCGAAAAGATACTGAAGCACTTCGGCACCGTGCGCCCAAGTTTGAGGATTGACCCCGGTTTGCCCGGCGAGTTCCACGCCTCTTCAATAGCTGACAGAGGTAGGCTCTTCGTGGCGATTCAGAGCCTGGCTTTTTCCGCGACGTCGAAGACATTTCTAATCGCGTCGAGCAGCTTTGGTAAAGGAACGCTCTTGACTCCGCTGCCCATCAGTTGAATGGCGGACGACCGGAGCGCAACGCCAGTCTCGCAATCGAGGACGCTCAGAAAAGATGCAGCATCCAGCGGAGATGAGTCAGAGCCAGAGCAACGATTCCGATGAGGACGAGCGAGATCGTAAACACTGTTAGACGCCGGGAGAGCCGAGGGTTCTTCGCCCTGCGATAAATCATTGGCAGATTTATAAGTGCACTTGCGAAGGACGTCAGGACAACTCCGGTTCCCGCAATGCTCGGATCGATCTGGCCATGTGCCACCATCTTGGCGGCAGCCGCTGATGTGCTTGCGCTGCTGACGAGCCCGCCAAGTACGCTGATGCCAAGAAAACCGAGTCTTCCGAAATGGCGTTCACCTAACGTCGAAACGATCTGAATCATGAGGAAAAGCACGGCGAAATTGAAAACGTGACGTATTGAGACGGGAGACTCGAGATGAATCTCTGCGGTAGAGTCGCCGGCTCGAGTTCGCGCTCGCTGAACAACAACGAAAGCGCAAATGGTCATGGCGAGCAGCGGCACGGCAGCGCTTAGTACGGCCGAGGGCGAGAAGAGTGCAAGGATCAGAAGATTCCTGGCAAACATCGCCACAATGGTTAACAACAATGCAGCCGTTGCCGCGTCCGGCGAGGTATTGCCCTCCCCGAGTGGTCCTGCCAGTTCTGCCGCAGCCGCAGTGCTATTTACCAAGCCCCCCAAGAAACCGCTGTAATACAGGCCACGTGCTCCATAAAACTTGAGTAGGACATAGTTCACAAAGCCAATGCTCGCAATTACCACGACGATCACCCAGGCTTCGCGAGGATTCACAAGTTTCCATGGATCAACGAACCGGTCGGGAAGGATGGGATAAATCACGAAGGCGAGAAGGCCCAGAAGCACAGCACTTCGAATTTCCTCGGGTTTTAGCCCTCCAGCAAACTTGCGAAGTTCTGCCTTCCAGGCAAGCAATGCGGTTAACACAACAGCAGTCGCGATTGGAGTGAATAGATGACCCTGTCCAACCAAAACTCCCAAGACAAAAGTCACCAGAAGAGAAATCGATGTGGTGGCTTCGAGAGCGCGCTCCGCCAGCATGGTCCGCCAGTTCACGTAGGCGATAACCACCAGTACGCCGACCATGGATATCAAAGCAAAAGGGAGAGCGGCGAGAGAACTCACCATTCCGAGTAAGGCGCTGATCCCGAAGGTGCGGACCCCCAGATCCTTGTGCGCCCACTCGCGTTCCAGGCCCGCCAGTAGACCGATCCCGAGCGAAACCCCTATTTTCGCTGCGACATCGAGAGGCGGGAACGAGTGCGCAATAGCCACGATTGTCGAATATTCCTCGACCTGAGCATACAGCTTCTCTCTTAGCTTCCCATGTAAATTACGACCTCGGATGCAAGGAAAACGTGCAGCGATTCCATTGCCCTTTATCGAATTTCGAACATCAGTTCCGCAAATTGGGGGTAGTGAGCTGCTGTGACTTTAGTCACAGTTCGCATCTTCATATGCACGTACGCTACGATTGAAAACTAAGAGGACTCCACCGCCGCCCGCAGACGTGGGCGCAAACACGTCCTCGGGCCAATCAGACAAAAGCCTCCTCGTTTTCTCGGGGGACCACAAATGGCATATGTTATTTCGGAGCCTTGCATCGGAGTCAAAGACACAGCGTGCGTTGATGTCTGTCCAGTTGATTGTATTCATCCGCGCAAGGATGAGACGAACTTCTCGTCGGAAACTCAGCTGTACATTAATCCGGACGAATGTATCGATTGCGGGGCGTGTGTGCCGGTGTGTCCGGTCACCGCGATCTTCGCATTGGAGGATCTGCCGGAGAAATGGGCAGGTTTCGCCGACACCAACGCTGAATGGTATAAGTCGAAAATATCCAAGGCTCGATAATTTCAAGCGTACGTTTTGTATTGGCATGGGCGAGTTGCTCCTGGACGCTCGCTACATTAACGATGGAGATTAGAGCATATGCCCGTTCAGATTGGAGAAAGCGTTCACATTGCATGCCGGGGTTGAAAGGTTGGGAGGATTGTGTCTTTCGAAGGGACACTTTATCGCACATTGAAGCAAAAGGACTCCAGGTAGCAGTAGGCAGTTTAATGTCCATGTATCGAGAGCACATCAGCGTGGAGGATCAATTGATCTTCCCGGTAGCGGCACGTGTGCTGTCTCGGCCTGAACAGATATCGATCGGTAAGGAAATGGCAGCCAGACGAACCGTGAACTTCAAAACGGACATTCCTCGTTTTCGCAAACAGGAATAACAGTGCAGTAGGTATGAGGCCATGTTAACCGACTCCATCGATGGTATTGTCAATCCAACCATTGGAGACGGAAGCTTGACACAGAGATATTGCCTTGGTGTCTCAACGCGAAGGATTTGCACGGCGAAGTCCTGGAACTCGGGCCGGGGCCCGGCCTCACAACGGATTGGCTCCGCCGTCGTTGCGGGCACATCACGTGTCTCGAATTGGACGCCCACTTGGCTCGCGCTCTTAGTCAGCGGCTAGCCGACGCGAATGTCACAGTACAACTCGGTGACGCCATGGCAATGCCATTCCGCGACGGGATGTTTGCGGTTGTCCTTTCCTTTACCATGCTTCACCACCTATCTTCATCGGCCCAGCAAGATCGGTTATTTCACGAGGCTTATAGAGTCCTAAAGCCGGGCGGGATCTTCGTGGGCACCGATAGCATGTGGTCCTTGTGGATGCAGCTATTCCACGTTGCCGATACGATGGTCACTATCGACTCAGAACAATTGCCCCGGAGATTAGGATCGGCGGGTTTCCAGGATGTGGAGATTAAAACCAGCGGCAGAAGGTTTAGATTTTCGGCCAGACGCACTGGGGAGTGATACCTTTTGTGGCAGGTCGGCGACATCAGCCGTTCTGATAGGACTTCGCAATGTTCACGCTTAAGCGAATTTATGTTCCGGCCAAGCCAGCCGATGGTTGCCGGGTCCTGGTGGACAGGATTTGGCCGCGTGGTGTTTCAAAAGAGAAAGCTGGAATCGATCTGTGGATGAAGGAGATTGCGCCCTCGGACCATCTTCGCAAATGGTTTGCACACGATGCCAAGCGATGGATCGAGTTTCAGAGACGCTATCGCGAAGAGTTGAGAGCAAAGCCAGAATTGACTAAACAGCTCCGAGAACTGGAGAAGACGCATCGCACCGTAACGCTGATCTATTCGGCTCGTGACGAACGACGCAACCAAGCCGTTGCGCTGTGCGGATTTCTTCAACGCTCCATCTGAACTAAGGTTCGGCCGGGTGAAGGGATGGGGCGCTATTCCGAGTCCTCATTCACTGGTTTGGTCGAGGGCGCAGCGTTCCACAAGGGGTAGGGCAATCCGGCGAGCCGATTGATCAACAACGCCTGAGCGACGAGCAGGAACACCGCCACTTCTATGATGACCAGTTCACGCGGTTTCGAAATAATTCCGAGAGAAATAATCAGGGTCGTAGCGCCAGCGGGCGGGTGGCTAACGCCGAGAAGAACCATGAGTGAGCCCGTGGCGGAGAGCGAAAGGGCCGCTGCTAGGATTCTTGGCCAGAAGATACCTGGGTGCACGCCAAACGGAAGCGCCCCGGCACCTGTGACAACGAACGCCCCATAGCCGCAGATGATTCCGATGGCGTGACCGAAAATCGTGTTTCGGGGGCTGCACGTTTTTGCCAGTGGCGAGAAGAACAGAAGATAAGCGGTAGGCCCGAGTGATGGAAACACGAATGGATTGCGGCTCACGAGCGCCAATAGGGCCAATAAACCAATGGTGACGAAGCCATTCACAAACACGTAGAGTGATCGCACGAGTCGCGGCGGAAAATGATGGAGCAGCCAATCCAGCCGAAGCCGTCGGAGCAAGGAGAAAATATGATCAGGTCCTGCGCGCTCTTGGGCAATTGAATCGAGCTTCCGCATCAAATATTGGGCAGCAGATCGAAATATTCATCATCTTCGTTTTTGCCGCCTTCCCCTTTGCCAAGCACCTTTTCCGACTCGATGAACTCGATACGCTCGATCCACTTAACCATCTTGTAGCCAAGCTGGTTCTCTACTCGCAGCCGCAGGGGCGCTCCATATACCTGCGGAAGCCGTTGCCCGTTCATCTGCGAAGCCAGCAGGCATTGCGGCTTCAGCACATTCTCTAGGCTTTGCGTGTCGTAATAGGGACCGCCGTAGAGAGCCTCGCCAAAAGAGAAAAAGGCGACAACCTTTGCTTCCGGTCTTGGGCGCACCAATTCGATGAGCCGCTTCATGGGAATACCGCCCCACTTCGCGATGCCGCTCCACCCCTGGATGCAGTGGTGCATGGTAATGTGTTCGACCTCGCCCAACTGCTCCAGATCGACAAGAGAAAGCTCAACCGGATTTTCGACGAGGCCTCCCACCTTGAGCCGGAAGCCCTCGAAGCCAGCTTCCGCCAAGCGCTTCCAGTCGTCGCGAATTGGCATTTTCCCATTGGGCCAGAAGTACGGGGAGATTTCCTCCTCGGAATACTTCTGCCGCGGGGTCAGGCGATTCAATGTAAGAAGCTGCATCGGATAAGTCACCGACTTGAGTGCAAGCTGCAATCCGCGCGGGTGGTTCCATGAGATGTAATTCGCCACGATCCACGAAAGGACCACCACGCCGATACCTACAAACCCGAGATACATGCCTATAGGGTCCCGATTATCGGTGCCCATCACAATGTGGTTCATATTCCGCACAAATCCCGTCATCACGATCAAAGTGACATGTACGACGAGGAATGCGAGGAAGCTGAACATGGTCAGAAAGTGGATCGATCTGGCCGATTGCCTGCCACCAAGGATTCGTGCGTACCACGGAAAGCGATTCACCACGGCGGGTGACATGGCGATGCCAGTGGCAATGGCCAGAGGACCGAAGACGAAGACGACCGTGAAATACGCTATCTGTTGCAATGCGTTATAGCCGTAAAACCCGTTCGGTTCTGGAGGCAGGTGAAACGTTGCGTAGTGCACCCACGTGTTCCATGCTTGCAAGAGGACCAAGGGCGACGTCGGCACGATGCGCCGCCACTGCTCGGTGTCAAAGAGCATGCCGACAAAGAGAATGCCAGTGATGATAAAGCCGTGAACGTCGATGAAGTGCCAAACCCGCGCAATACCAATTGTGTGCCGGTAGCCCGGCGTCCCGACTAACGGCGAAATATAACGGGCGTCGTCTTTCGCGGTCCAGAGGCGGTCGCGCGGCACCTTTAACGGCGTAAACCGGATCCATTCGCTGCCCGGCGTACAGCCATCATTGAAATACAAACGAGGATGATCCACTAGGATGGACAGACCGCTGCGAATCAGCATCATCACAAAAAGGAAATTAAAGAAGTGGCAGTAACGCACCCACACCGGAAACCCGTGCGGTCCTGCGAAGTTGTTGGGATATATCTGAGGAACCGCTGGAACATGAGGCAGTCCGGCAACGGCGACCTCGATCCAAGACGCCGCAATTACAGAAAGGATCACGATACCGATTCCGATCAGGATGGAAGGTCGAATCCAGATGCGAAATCGGCGATCAGCCGGATAATGGACGGCTCTGTGTGCAGGATCGAACGAGATCATGTTGCCTCTCCAAACTGCCCGGTCAAGCTTTAGCAGCGTCTTCCGGCCAAGCGATAGTCAGCAGAAAAGCGCTATCCTCCAGAGCTTCCACATCGTGCGGAAGCGCGCGCTCCAAAGCCAACATATGCCCAGCAGGCAGATCAATCATCTTGTCCTGCACATGCATTCGGATGTGGCCCGCGATAGCCTGTACAGAAATTCTACCGGCGGCTTTATGTTCGTGAAGGCGCGCATTGGATTTCAGGACCGTGAGCACCACCCGAAAATCGGGATGCTTCACCAGTGTTTTTGAATTCCGTCCACCCTGCCACGCATTCTCGCTACGCAATCGAGCGCTCTCAGCATTTAAGTCAAACGAGAGGATTGGGCTTTCTAGTGGTCCCGGCGAACGAATGGCGGCAGAGCCGATCGATTGTTTTGGACTATCGCTCATGACTTACTCCTCCTTCAAAATAGCCATATGAACGTACCTAGTTATCCCCACGACTAAAGGCTGTTTCTGCACATGAGTCGGCTCTAAAATGAACGTGCCAAAAATATTCATGGCGAAAGCCGTGATCCCCGCCAATTCGAGCAGCGCCGACACCGGCAATACGGACCACGCCCAATTGACGTATCCCTGATATGCGAGAACCTCGCTGGAAACGCGAAGGGCACATCCAATCGTGAGGAGTACGAGTCCAACAAACATCAGCCGGGTACTCCACAATAGGCGCATCCCCGCGAACGCAGGCAGAATGCGCTGCCCCACGCAAAAGACCATCATAGCGATGAATCCGACCGTCAGTGCATGCCGCGAAGCGCCCCAAATCCCGCCAGAAGAGTCCCAGACCACCGCGCCTACCCCAAGTATTGCCGCCACCAACAGCCACCCGTAGGCCATGCGGACGAAGAATGGGAAACTGGGATGAACGCCGCGCGTTTTTGGCTCCTGTCGCACGGGTTCGAACATTCTCAGCGCCACAACTGCCAGAGCCGTGCTGACTACAAAGAAGGCAGTCGCTTCGGCTCCCCATCCCAAAAGCGTCAAAACAACGCCCGCAAAGTTCACCACAAGCGCACCCAAGAGCAGCTTGTGGCGGACCGGTTTGAGACCAAGGAACACTGTCATCCATTTGGTACTGAATCCCCAAACGAACGGCACCAGGAATCCCCATGCGACCAACACCAGATAGCGTTGGTCGAGAACGTGCGCCAAGGCGGGGCTTGCGCCGCGCAACGCAAGATAGAAGCACGCCGCTAGGTTCGCAATCAGAGTCAACATCAACCCTGCGCTTGCGGTGATAACCACCCAAATCCACGGCTCCAGTCGATCCTTACCAGAATATTCAAACCGGTGCTGTGAAACCGCCCCGAAGAAAATCAGGAATGCAGCCAGTTCGAGCACACCCGAGAGCGGAAGCAGCAAACGCCACTGCCACGTGTAAATATTTGCGGCCCAGCGCACTGCCACACCGATTGTCCACATTACCCAGCATGCCCAGGCCGCACGGAGGGCTGGCTTCGTTGCGCCGCGCAGCTTCGGAATCGAGTAGAAACCGATGCCCAAAATAAAACTTCCTATCCAGCCGAACACCTGGGCATGGCCATGAGCTTGTAACCATGCAGGCGAAATGGACCCGGCGCTTTCGCGTCCGCTGATCTGGAGGAGGTTCCACACTCCGAGGAATGTGCCTGGCAGTAGCATGAAAACAAGCCCAGAGCTGATATAAGTCATGAGAATGCGCGAAAGAGACGCCTCACGCGCACGAGCGATCTCCATTATCTGGGCGGGAGAGAGCGAGGAATGGTGCTCACTCTTGGTGCTTGTCATTGGCGCTCCAAGCGAAATCGACATGGCACCACCCCCTCGTTAGACGGCCGCAGTTTCCATCTCCACTGAACGGGGAAAGAGGATGTTGTTTTCCAGATGTACATGCCGGTGCAGGTCCGCTTCGAACTCCCTCAAATCCTGGTACAGAGCCTTATAAGTTGTGCAGGCATCCGCAGGAGCAATGTATTCCGAACTGACTTTGCGAATCTGCGTCACCAATTCTCCCGCAGCATCATGCTCTTTCATCATGGCGTGAATTGGGTTCCTCACCGTTCGGAAGAAGGGAGGCTCGACGGAGCCATGTGAATTTGTCGCCTTTTCCAGTGCGGCGATGTAGGGGAACAGAATCTGTTCCTCTTTCTGCATGTGCATGATCATCTCTCGCGCAACTTCGGCGAAGAGTGCCTGAATGCCTGTGAGTTCGGAATGATTCTTTCCATGCTTTGCCACCACTTTGTCCAATAAGGGCTGAACCCGCGCGACTGCCTCACGGACGTACCGATGGTGCCTCTCACGGATGTGCCGTGTTAGGTCGCTCAGCGGAGCCAATGTCCAGTTTGCTTCGTCGGGGTTTACGTGTTTGCTGTTTTCACGCAGACGGTTCAGGATTTCTTCGACCGGAACATCTGCATGAAGGCAAGCTTCATGCAGCGATTTTCCGCCACCGCAGCAGTAATCGACCCCGGCATCCTCGAGAATCTGCCTGGCTCCCGGATTCGAAAGCGCAATATCCTTTACTTTGGTTTCGTCATTGAAATTCATAACCACCTCCGCGACAGCTCAGAGTGTGGATCGGGAAAGACGTAGTGGCAGTGACGAAAGTCACTAGGGCATGGAACTACCCGTAAGGAGAGCGATTACTCAGATGCCAGCTGCTCGCGCTTTAGGCCGGCGAGATCCTTCACTATGATTCTGCGACCATCCACTTCTAAAAACCCTTCAGCCTGGAGCCGACTCAGATTACGTGAGACGAGTTCTCGCACAGTTCCTAATTCCGCTGCCAGGTCTTGATGCGTCTTCGTTAGTTCCACGCGGATGCCCTCTTTCGAAGAGGTGCCGCTATCCTGTGTCAGACGTAGAATCAAGGCGATCAATCGGTGCCTCACCGTCGTGAATGATAAATCTTCGATGATTCCGACCAGGCGTCGCAGTCGTGAACCAACCACCGCAATTACTTTAAGTGCCACCTCTGGATGTTCGCGGCAGAAGGCCTGAAAATCCTTGCGCGAAATAAAAAGCACTTCCGCGTCATCCAATGCAGATGCCGAGGCAGGATAATTACCCCCATCAAACACCGGAAGCTCTGCGAACGAACTTCCCGGCCCTTCGACAGCTAACACCTGCTCGCGACCAGACGGAGACAATTTGAAGATTCGAATTCTGCCGGAGGCCACGAGAAAGAGGCCTGTGCACTGATCGCCTTCGTTGAATAACAGCTCGCCCTGGCCGAAACGCCTTTTGCTCACTCGGGCGCACAATCCGCGCATCTCGGCTTCAGTGAGGCTCGCAAACAGCGGCGTCTTTCGAAGGAGGACTTCGTTGTTCTCGTGGACCATTTGAGCCAACCCGTTCCCCTCCAATCATATTGCAGAGCGAACGTTCTGACGAGTCGGATGAGTTGGAGAGCGCAATTCTAATCATCGAATGGAGAATCAGGCAGACCGTTACTGCAAATTCGCACCGTGCAGACTGACAATAGAATTGCTGACGGGATAAAATTTACATTGGGGGGCCTGCAACCATCCGAGTTGGTTAGTATTGCGTTTCCGCTTTGAATCGGCAAAAACAGCCGCTTAGCCGCTTCGCAAAAGACCGGTCCCCGACCAGTGGAGTGGTCCTCAAAGGGAGGAGACCAGGGCGGAGTTATCTTTTAGCGGCATCGCGCATCTGGAAATCTTCGCGGATGCTATCTGCTTGATATGCTGTGACCTATAAGTTACAATGATTCATGCCTTCGAAATTCACCATTACATATCCCGGAGCGGCAAGGATGTCTTCGACGATTGGCTCTCCGAATTGGCCGACACCCGGACGGAAGCCAAGATCGCCGCGAGAATCAATCGGCTTACGGTGGGCAACTTCGGCGACTGTA
>Ga0335073_10008929_pt1 | contig 14055 bp, 9 predicted proteins | sample Lox_Sample_22_FD_207093 | JGI IMG/M metagenome (GOLD analysis project Ga0335073, IMG submission 207093) | Soil microbial communities from Loxahatchee National Wildlife Refuge, Florida, United States - Lox_Sample_2.2 | ecosystem: Environmental > Terrestrial > Soil > Wetlands | place: USA: Florida... | reverse complement strand
ATTCTCGCCGGACGGCGCGCTGCTGGCATCGGCTTCAGACGACAGCACAGTGCGGCTCTGGGATGCGAAGACGGGCGTGGCACTGCACACGCCCAAGGGCCACACGGACGGGGTCAGCTTGATGGCGTTCTCGACGGACGGCGCACTACTGGCGTCGGCTTCAGACGACCGCACAGTGCGGCTCTGGGACGCGAAGACGGGCGTGGGACTGCACACGCTCAAGGGCCACACGGACGGGGTCAGCTTGATGGCATTTTCGCCGGACGGCGCACTACTGGCGTCGGCTTCAGACGACCGCACAGTGCGGCTCTGGGACGCGAAGACGGGCGCGACACTGCACACGCTCAGGGGCCACAAGTACTGGGTCAGGTCGGTTGCATTCTCGCCGGACGGCGCGCTGCTGGCGTCGGCTTCAGACGACAGCACAGTGCGGCTCTGGGATGCGAAGACGGGCGCGGCACTGCGTACGCTCGAGGGCCACATGTACGCGGTCAACTCCACGGCATTCTCGCCGGACGGCGTGCTGCTGGCGTCGGCTTCAGACGACAGCATGCTGCGGGTCTGGAACGCGAAGACGGGCGCAGCACTGCACATGCTCAAGGGCCACACGCGCTCGGTCAACTTGGTGGCATTCTCGCCGGACGGCGTGCTGCTGGCATCGGCTTCAGACGACAGTACGCTGCGGGTCTGGGACGCGGCCACGGGCGCGGCGCTCCAAACAATAGCGCTTGACTCTCCCGTCTACTCCTTATCCTTCACTTCGGATGGGTGTTTCCTACAAACGGATCACGGGCTTCTGTGCCTTGAAGGCCTGCAAGGTCACCCTCACTTCTGCATCTCTTTGCCGCCCGTACCTCAGCCTCAACCTCACATATTTCTAGACGGGAATTGGGTTTTGCAGGGCTCGGAAAAGCTCTTCTGGCTTCCTGCTGATTACCGAGCACTCTGCTCAGCTATCAAAGGAGGCATCCTGGCGTTGGGTTATCACGACGGTCGGGTCATATTAATTGAAATTGGCTGACTTCTTGGGCTTATCCTCATAGATGCAGCTAACATGCAAAAGTTCAATTATTATTTATTTGTATTTCTAGAATCTCTATTACATAGAGGGGTACGGGGGGACAGCTGCTTATATAGATACTGTAACCGTCGTCGATCTGAGGATGACTCTAGAAGCGACTCCAAAGTGCGAAGCAGCAACACGTGTCCGCGCGGCAGATAGGCGCTTAATTGAACTAGCAAGCCACTTCTTCTCATGTGGCGAAGCTCGACCCTGCCTTGCCGCTATACTACTTTTGGAACATCGTGGTTATGACCCCTGTCCGTCAATTGCGCTCGTTGCGACAACAATGACTGCAGTAGCGCGAGTAGGGTAAGAATGAAGCAAGAAATCTCGGGATAGCTTCTCGACATGTTGATCTATGCTATGAAGAAATTATGGGCAAAATAGTGGTCTCCTCGACAGCTGAGGCCGGCTAGAGGGATCAGATTCAAACTGCACTCACATTGAAAAGCCGTATTGTGCGGTAAGCAGAAGTTACTTCCATTTGATATTGACATAAAAATGTAGCTGGCAGCTTGCGCTGTTTATTCCGAGAATATCTTTGCTCTCAGCTCAAAAATGACATTGTTATGGGGAAAGATGCTGCCACGTAGGGTTTCCCGCGACGTAGTGACGCACGTTACCTTGTTTCCGTTGCGTGGGCACTGATGCAACGAGACTTTCCGATCACCGAATATGTGGTTACGTTGGTCATTACGGGGATTCGCTCAAGCTTTGTACGGATGAAAGCATGACACTCAGCAGCAACATGTAGAAGTCAATGTTTAAACTCGCGACCTGCCTTTTTTTTGTATTTTGTTTTTCAGTTCTGTGTGACGTCATTCAACGCTGTGAGGCACACAATGTTGTACAAGATCTCAGCCAAACGAGACTCAAAGCGAAAGGGTCGCACAATCAAGGCTGGACCTGCTATTGAAGGAAGGAATACTGTAGCAAGCCATCAGTATCCAACGTTTTTTCACATCGCATCGTCGCACAACGAAAAGTGGGACGAGGCGTTTCCATGGACTTCCACTTTGTTCCCAAAACGCTAAGGATCTCGGGAGAGTTGTGTATTATTGTACTAGAGGTGCATCGCCGATCTTTGCTCGGATCCAGCATCTCAGTAAGCCTTCACTCGCTTATACGAGGCCGCAAGCTTCAATGCTCATGTAGGGTCCTATGCGAAAAGTTATGCCCTTTTCTCTTCAACCTGGATGACCCTGGTAACGGCCGGGAGCGGAGCTGATGGCCAGACAAACAGCCAATTCCTTGGAAGTACGGAAGCAGAATCAGTTTCGGCTGCGTAAGAGCTCGGCATGCAATCGAGATGAAATGAGCTCCTGAGGTGGTTGTCGGGTCTGGCTGTTGAGCTTTGTTTAAAAAGAGCGTGGACCCTGATCGATCGAGATCGACGATGCAAACTGTGGTGTAGACTGAGCTTCTCTTTAGGTGGATTTAAACGCACCTGGCTTGGGACGGCGGAAGGCTTCGATACTTTGTCTTCGGAAGGCAGTAATCGGCGCTTTCATGGCTCTGTAGAAGGTGTGATTCGTACGGAGCGTCTACCCTACGTCGAAGTGCGAAGCAATTTCTCCAACAAGTACATGCAGAGACGCCATGGACCAACCCCTTGCCTGGGCGTGTTCGTGAGACAACGGTAAATTACCTTTTTCAAGGCCTTCCGGGTCGGCAAGACTGGCCGAGGACGGTTGCTGAGTAGTGGTAGTTGTGGTGGGAAGGATTTCTCACTGGCTGGGCGTGGAGGCTCAGACATGGAGGCGTTTGGGCACAGCGGTAGGGCGATCGTCGTGGGTGCGAGGAATCGCAGAAAATGGCAACATGCAACTCAGTCAAGGTAAAGCAATCGACGATGCAGCCCCTGGAAACGGGTGGGCATCGTGGTCGCCATAAGCCATCGCCAGACGCATGATGACATATACGGCACCCAGTCCGGCCTGTGATTGAGAGTACGCGGTCGCTAGCGAAAATTGGTTCGATTGGCCTCTAAGTCGGGAATGGCTGTCGCTCCCAAAGTCTGGAAGGGCCGTTTGGGTAGGAGGCAGCGGCCACTCTGCAACAAAATGTCCCCATCGCTGATACGGAGCACTCGCTGCGCAGACATTATGGCGGATCCTGAGCGAGCTGGGGTTGCAGCCGATGAGGAGTCCAAAGCCATTGCCAGGCCATGCCCTGCCGGCAAATTTCGAGGAATTGGCAGGGCATGGGCCATCGGCGATGGATGCTAAGCGTTGCAGAGGCGTTACGGAGGCAGGCCCGCCAATTGCCAGGTGGTGTTGGGCTGAGCTTTGGCGGGTTCACTGGTGTTGCTCGCCTCGGTCCCGATCTGGATCCCGACCCGAACTCCCTGAGAATCGCACGCATCACGGCTCGATCGAAGTAAGCCATGGCCAGTTCACGAGAGTGGGTGCGAAAATCATGGCTGTTTCCATGACCCACGCGCTCCGAGCCAGCTTCGTCATCTGTGACTCCAAACAATCTTTTCTCTCCTCAACTTTGCCTTTCACCGAATCGAGATACGCCGCATCCAAATGCCACATTCAGAAACTCGCTCTGGTCTTATATCGTGTCTCCATCCTCACCTCCGCCCATGCGTAATCGTGCGGCAGTGACCAACCAGCCATTACAACAACACCGATTGCCCTCCCTGCGCGCTTCCGGGCTCACAAGCAGAAGAATCACTTCGATCGTCTGGAACGCCGCCGAACTATTTTAATTCTTAGCCGCAAAATACCTACGCTTTTCGTCGTCATTTGATACCTTGACGCCCATACTTTCTATGGCATCCTCTGCGCGGTGACCGAGGCGGCTACACACTTGCTTGCACAATGGACGAACCACCAGGCCTACAACCTTCATATTCGAACGCTGTGCCTGTTGCAGGGCAATCTCGTCGTCCTCCCGCTCACAAGTCCGTTTCGTTAATGCACTCTTCATCGCGCCAACCTACACATCCTCACAGCCGCCGCGTCAAGAACACCACAGCAAGTCCCGCCAGTATCCAAGCCAATCCTCCGTCGGCCTTCTCCTCCAAACCAAATTACCAGAAGGATAGTTCAGGCGAGAGTAGCAATGCCGAGAAATGGTTCGAAGCATCGAACAATAATGTCCCAAACGTCACATTAAACCTCGACAGTAAGTCGGATCCCAGCCAAACTTCACCGAGACTTTGACGACGAAAGCCGCTAACGTTGCTGCCACAGATGAATCTCCTTTCTTCCTCCGAACTTCGTCCTCTTCCAGCAATGACTTACCACATGGTATCAACGACAACCGAGCGCATGTTTCGAGAGTCCCTCCCGCTCACGTACCATGCCGAGCGGGCGGTTTGCTGGAGGTTCCAACCGGTGCCAGCAGTTCCGAGGACTATCGCAGTGTAATCGACGATCTTACCGTCCAGAACAAAAAATTGAAACGGAAGTTGAAGAAGTTTGAGAAGCTTCAGGATGCCCACTTGCAAGATGACAAGCTGTTCGAAATCAGAGTCCACGCTCTTCCCGCAGACAAGAAGAGAGAGTTGGAGGAGATGCTTCGAAAGTTCAGTATGACACTGGATGGTAGTGACCAACCATCTCGTGACGATCGCGGCGACAAGTCCACACGAACTGGTACAAACAAATCATCTGATCGCATTCCAGCTGCCCTAGACGCCATCAGGACGAGTCCATCGCATACTTCAACGAAGTTCGGCGACTCAGCATACGCTTCCATGTCTGTGTCTGGCCAGCACTCAATGGCTCCGTCTGGTCAAGGGTTACAGCGCAAGCAGCTCAAGAATGCCATGTATCTGCTACAGGACCAGAACCAGAACCAAAACATTCACTCGTACCTGAAAGATATTCCCGCTGGTTTATTGCCAAAGCACACTGTCGCAATGTCTGAAAAGGCCAAACGAAAAACGGTTGTTCGCCGGCTGGAGCAGATTTTCGCTGGTAAAGAACCGACGATCAGTGGCCATCAGCAGCCAATGCAACAAGAAGAAGTCGCACAGTCAGCCGCAAGAGCCGATCGTAAAGCCATCGAGGACAGTGGACGACATGCAAGGGAGGAAGGAGCTCGAGAAGCGAGAATCATGCGAAAATCGAAGGACCCCACCACCGATCACGTGACAGAACCTCCAATGGAGCTCCAAAGCGCACAATATTCCAAGCCAACGGCAGAAGTGCATGGTCCGGACTCTATACGCTCAGATTTAGAGCAGCGGCCGACCAGGCCTCTCGATCTTGACCCATATCGAGCACAGGTGCCTGCGGAGAACATAGAATACATTCGGCATCTGGGATTCTCCCCGATGGATCCAGACTCTGTAGCGCCAGCGCCCGACGGCCATGGCTGGATTTATCTCAACTTGCTCATTAACATGGCTCAATTGCATACCATCAACGTGACGGCAGACTTTGTGAGACGATCGATTGCTGATTTCAGCAACAAGCTCGAGCTTTCTTCAGATGGGCGCAAAGTACGGTGGAAGGGAGGAACAGATGTTACCAGAACTAGCAGTGACAGTTCCCCTGAGCACGAGAACCGTGCCGGCTCTTCACTGATGAAAAGACCCAAGTCGAAGAGTAGCAGCACCCACGCTATGGTCAGCAATGATAGTTCGAGCGAAAATGTGTCGAATTCACGGAAAAAATCCTCTTCAAAATCTAACAGCCGAGATAAGCTTGCTTATACACCTTTGTTTTTCCATCACAAGGCGGAATCTGGGGATGAGGATGAATTTTCCGAAGATATTGGCACAAGCTGGTCTTCGCCGCCAGCGGGCTTCATCTACGCCGGAAACTCACCAGGGTTCACAAGCTCTGGGAAGCGCACCAACTCATCTAGAAAGAGGAAAGGAGATGATGGGCCTATCATATTCTATAACAAAGCTACTTTCTGTACTGACCTTAGCGGAGATCCTCGACCTCGCAATGTAGTCTTCGCGAATACCTCCGTTTACGATCGTCTTGCCACTGATCCGATCGGCATGCAGGAAGAGGAAATTTCCGCCAAAGAACAGCTTGATCTGCAAGGTCCTCTCTCAAGGGTTCCCACACCGCCTGATAATGACTCGATGGATATGGACACTTCCAGTCCTGGAGATGAAATGGACATTGATGTTAATCCGATGAAGGGCAAATTTTCGGAAGGATCATCGAGCGAGGAGTCGCCTAATGTCATGGACTTCGAGGCTTCTGGTATTGGTGGCGTTCTGCTTGAGGACAATTTCGCAATCCGCGTCAAGAGCAGGCGCACGCTCATCGATTACCAAGAACATTCATCCATTGGGCCCAAAGACCATCGTATTAAAGCTATGCCGCCTCATCTGCGGAGTCTCCTCGCGAGTCGCGACTTGGCCGACCCTACGGCGGGCTCCGTATCAGCGAAGAATAGCTCCGTCGTGGAAGAAGAGATCCTGTCGGCGCGGCGCAGGGCCCTTCCACCCTCAGAACTGCCGCCAGCCTCTTTCTTCCCCTTCAGCTCTCTGGACGGTGACGACTTCGACTCAGACAAGTACTCCGAGTCCTCCGACAAAGAGAGCTCCGACTCGACCGACGAAAACGCCGGCCTGGCGCACGACCGGCCGCTGCCCACCTCCGCGCCGCAGCAGCTGACGCTAGCGGCCTACGACTCCGGCTCAGAAAGCTCGGGCGAGGACAACGCCTCGGCCTCCGAGCACGCCGCGACCAGCGGCCGCAGCTCGAGCGTCGACCTGCTGGCGCACGCGCGGCGCGCCGACCCGCGCGGTGTGCGGCAGCGCGAGCGCGACTTCGACGCCGAGCGCCTGCCCGACGAGATCCCCGCCGGCTCCAGCGCGGCCAACGCCGGTGGCGGCTCCGGCTACAGCAGCCCGGCGCGCGGCACCGCCGACGACTGGCCGCTCGGGGGCAGGCCCGGACGGCCGCTCAAGCGCAATCGCACGTCTGAGAGCGTGCTGGAGCATAGGGTTGCGAAGAGTCCCAGGGTGGAGGGGGAGTGAGGGGGGTTGTTGGAATTTGATATACGTTTGCGCTTTTTCTGCATTGGTTGCTGATGCATTGCGATGGTGTTTTGGGTTGTCGCTATGGATTGTGATGAGATTTAAGACTGATATGACCGTACCGATGGGATGACGGATTGAGCCAAGATATGGCTTCGTTGTGTTATTACTCCTGATAGATACCCCCTTATAGCTCGTTCTATGTGCCTCTGTCTTGGCACAATGCGAAAACGCAATGTTATGCAAATCTCCGTGCTTTAAGGATGTCTTAGTGCGCAGTTCTGGGTAATTTAAAGAACAGATGGACAGCATCATTGACGTAATTATAATGTAAATTTCTACGTCAAGCTACATCACATTTTCACGAACCACCCAGCATGTTTTCTGCGCCTGTCCGCGCCGTGCCTTGGCCTTTCAAATGTGCGCTGCCACCCTGAAACAGCTGTTGCCAGATAAAAGCCTCACTCAGTAAGAGCTCAATGTCTTTCTCCGTCCAGTCTCGCGTTGGCAGAGCCTGTAAGAACATCATGATTTCTTGGAAGTCCATCTTAACGAGTTGATCTGACCATTTGACTAGGAACGCCGCGCAAACGTAGAGATGAAAGTCTGAGAAACCGCGATCTTCAGACTGAACATATGCGTTAGTAACGTCATCCCAAATGAAACAGGAGCAAGGACAAGAGCTTACCAGATAGGTATCCCACATCCTAGTAATATTTTTCAAGCTGAGTTCCCTCATGAGCAGGCAATTAATCCACCGAAAACTGAACTGAATGAACTCAACGCTCTCCTTTTCCAAGTGTTTCGCCAGTCCTGAATCAATCCTCGTCGTGAGATCTCTCAAGCTTGACACTTGCCTCTGAATCCCTGGCTGCGCGTGTATATAGTTGTCTTGAATGCCATCCAACAATTTCGTCAAACACCAGAACGAGTCCGCTTCGACAGCGTCGAGTACTGGCTTCGGTAGCTGCCCAGGGTCCATGCCGAATTCTACATCTGAGTCCGTGATGTAGGAGCCGAGGAAGACCTGCCAGAACGGCGTTACCAGGTCGTTGATGCCTTGCACATAGCCGCTCGCGGGATGTCTGATTGCCCAGACATATAGAATACGTTCCAGGGATCTCTGTGTAGCTTCGTAACTGTATAGCTCCAAATGTGGGTTCGTTCGTGGGACGTCAATGCTGATCTGGTGCCAAATTGCTTCATCAAGACCTCTGCCTCGAGCCCGATTGGTGTTGGACTTCGTACTGTCGCCAGCGCTGCTACCTGCCACTGGAGTCGAGGTGCCAGACGTACCTCGATCAAATGCTTGCCGCACGCCTTCGAGGTATTCTTTTCGTTTCCGCTCGAGGGTGATAACTCGTCGCTCGCTGCTTGTCGGAAGGTAACCTAGGAGAAGCTGCCATGTCATAGCTCGAACTTCTTGAGGTACGCCTTGCCATGCATCTTTACGAAGGTCTGGTAAGGAAACCGTGCTTGCTTGGAGTATGCGCTTGAATTTATTGATTCGACCGATTCGAGAAGAATGCTCATCCTGCTCCTTCTGCGTTGCATTGGGCGGGAGAGTTGGATGGTTGATGAGGTGAAGAGAGTTTGCTGGATCTCGAAGAATATCTTTGTACTGTGGTCTCAGAATCTTGCCCTCTGACTTCTTAGTTGTTGGATAGTTTGGTATGCCTCGCTCCTCTGCGATATCTCCAGTGTTTATCCGCCAAATGCTTTCAGAGATTGAATGTGATGGGGTTCCATTATATGCCGTAGTCGAAAAACCTCCGGGATCCTGAAGTTTGCGAGCAGTTTTCCGCTTGTCTCTTCGTCGCATGCTCGTAATACTTGGTAATCCAAACTCGTCTTCGTCGTCATCAAAGTTGAATGTTTCCTCATCTTCATTTTCATCATCCTCATCGTCATTAGCCATCCAATCTCCACCTGTTCCTCGAACCATCGATGTATAACCTGACGGAGGTGGTGAGAGCTTGCCATGGCTTCGGCCTGCGGCCGCACTTGACTCGCGGATCTGAGGGTTCGAGGGAGGAGTTCGTGGACGAGAGCTTCCAGATATAGATCTAATCCATTACTTCAAATCTGGAAGAGGGGGGTGAGGAGCATACAGTGAATCGAATTTAAGCATGTCGGCATGCGAGTAGGATGCACCTACGACTTTGCGCGAACTCGACGTGTTCGATGGCCATAATGGAGGAGTAGATCTTGATAACATGTCAAAATGCAAGCCTTTGTATGATATATAAGCTTAAACCTACTCGGAACGGTCTATTGCTCGCAACAAATGCTTGTTAGTTAGGCTTTGCAGCTACGAAGAAGACAATGAAGAGGCGAAGCGAACCAACTTGGACCATTTCCTACAAAATATTATTAACATATCATCAAGCTCTTCGGATTCTTCAAATTACCTGCTGATCCTTTCTTTTGGACGCCATACTGGCGTATACACTGTTTGCCTATTACCCACAGTTAACTGGCTGGGGTCATTAACTTCCTTCGGCGCGGAGAAACCCCGGGGGCCGAAGCTTGCTGGTCGAAGCCCGCGAATCCAACCTCTGTCCTTCTCCTCCTTTCAATGCATCATCTCTCACCACCTTCCATCAACCTCTTTGCCATTTAACTTACGCTCACCCTACCAGGACTCAGCTAGCATTCGCACTACGTCAAGTGTTCGGATTTAAACGACTGTGAGCCGCAAGTGACGCGCCACAGCTGCGATCGAGCGCGTGACGCGACGTGTAGCATTGAGTTGCGGGCTTTGACGACCTTTTACTTCTCACCAACTTTCCTCTTCCCTTAATATGGCGGATCCTGATTACGATGACGATGAGCTCTTCGCAGATCTCTATGCCGACGATGGGCCACCTGCTCAAGCTCAGGCACCAACCCCTGACGTAGGCATAGCGACCGAGGTTACGGCACAAACCGCAGACAATGATGTGGCACTGAAATCAACTGAGGATAACGCAGCAAGCTTTGATGCTTCAGCAAACGGCATTGACACATGGGATGGAGGAAATGAAAATGGACATCATGCCGACTCTCAAGAGATGGCTCGAGATGATTCACGAGCGGACCATGAGGACACCCCTATTGGGATCAAAGAGGACGGGTAAGTAATGTGACCTCAATATTTGCTTTTTACAGTGTGAATTTCATGAATCGCAACCCTTCGAAGTTGTAGTGGATAGGTGTCGCAATTGCCAAGACTTGGGAGGCATGCTATCGCTTCTCTTTGCGATCGGAGTGGGCATAGCTGTGTTGGGCGGTAGCCTTCCAAGTCAATGATTGCATATGTTGGTTGGAGACAACTCGGTGTGATCTTCAACGGTGGCATTGCCAACATTGATTACTGGCGGTACTGGCACGAGAAGTGATACAAGAGTATGTTGGTGTACGAGGCCGAATACTTCTAGGCGGTTACAAAATCTCATCGAAACGGTAGCTTCCGGGCAGGAATACCTGGATGTGGCTCCATTTTCTTGCTTATGGTCTTAGAAGCGTAGGACCGTCGCAAGCAGCGGCTTCATAATGCAGGCGAGACGCCTCCGGCGATAGATTGTATCAAAAGAAGAAATTTCGGATGGTGGGCTACACTTTCTCGGATCTTGGCGTGAACCTTTCCAACGCACGCCCTGGTTTGGATGTCAATGGGACAAGCGGACAAAAGTGAGCAACAACTGCCTGAATCGTCATCTTTGATCTCGGAGGTCCACAGACTACTACTACTTCAGCCGTACACAGATACATAGCCACGTAGCTTGGTATCGAAGCTGACCTACATGTCAGCAAAAACGAAACGAGAAGCCAGAACAAAGACAGCGGATTAGCCTGCTCGTACAGGGTTAGATGGCTCAGTACCTAGCACTCGAAGCCGTAGCAGAAAGCAATGACGAAAAGAAAGATTCTTCATGCCTTCAGTTCGGCCGACTGCTTTCGGCAGCGGGAAGACTTCCCATTTGGTGTACTTCAATGAGTTTGGAGGAAACACGGAACATTCTCAAGCTCGACGACTACGATTGCAGTGGATATATGCCGCGTACTTGACACGATTGCAATCGCGGAGGAATATAGGAGCTCCTTTGGCTGTTCGATATTCATCGGCCATTCTACTGTCACTACCACCAGGCCCTTGATCGAATTCTTCTCCAACTCTGCGTGGATGCATGTGGTCTCAAAGTGGGATGGGTCATGATACATCATGCCGCCTCCCGTATTCTGCGTTTGGACGATGCATACCCAACAAACAAGCTGGAACCAAATATGCGAGAGGCTGACTCCGCAATATCGATCCATCCTAGACACCAATAGTCCGTCTTCACAAGCTATGAAATGCCTAAACGTCGACCGTATTACCCAAAGACTACGAATTACGATGCTGTCGAACACTTCTACCCAACGGCACACTGCGATATCTTGACTGCAATGTTGAAGTTACACTGATATGCTTTCAAATCCATCTAACCGTCTTTTCCTTTTGTACTTTACGCTAATTCGCTAAGAACCAATTGCTAACGTGCTCTAATAGGAAAATGTTTATCGGCGGTCTGAACTGGGAAACAACAGACGACTCTCTCCGCAACTACTTCTCGTCGTTTGGAGAAGTTCTCGAATGTACCGTCATGCGCGACGGTGCTACCGGTCGTTCTCGAGGTTTCGGTTTCCTAACGTTCAAGGATCCTAAAGTTGTCAACACAGTAATGGTGAAGGAACACTATCTGGATGGCAAAATTGTAAGCCTTATCTTCACCGTCGTCATTTGAATCTTACTGACCAATGTAGATCGACCCTAAGCGTGCGATTCCACGAGAAGAACAAGAACGCACGGCGAAGATCTTCGTGGGTGGTGTGAGCCCAGAAGCCACTGAAGAAGCCTTCCGAGATTTCTTTTCGAAGTTCGGCAGAGTTATTGATGCTACGCTCATGATGGACAAAGATACGATGCGGCCACGAGGATTTGGCTTCGTCACTTTCGACGGCGACGCCGCAGTCGAGCGGACACTTGCGAACCAACCACTTCTCATCCTGGGCAAACAGGTTGAAGTGAAACGGGCAGAGCCTCGTGGGAACATGCACGACGATGGCAGTGGACGTGCAGGCAAGTTTGGTCGCCGCGGCAAGTTCGGACAGCAAGATGGCGCTCAGGCCGATGGCAACGGGCAGCAGAATCAGCAAGCGAGCAATCAGCAGAGCGGCCAGGACTTCAGTCCATCTCAAGTTGCGAAGTACTGGTACATGATGCAGCAGTACTTCCAAAACATGCAGCAGATGATGGCGATGAAGATGCAACAGGGCCAAGGTATGGGCGTTCAAGGTATGCCTCAGATGATGGGCGGCAACATGAACCCGGCTATGATGCAGCAAATGCAGCAAATGATGAGCCAGCAGATGCAGGGTAATCAAGCTCCGAATATGGGTGGAATGGCTGGTGGTCCGCAGATGAACCCACAGCTGATGCAGCAGATGATGCAGCAAGGCATGCAGCAAGGCATACAGCAAGGCATGCAGCAAGGTATGCAGCAGGGAAATTTCGTAGCTCCAGGCAGTCCTCACCAAGGCATGATGTCACCTAGCAACCAAGGCATGATGTCCCCCAACAAGCCCGGCTTCACCGCACTAGAGCAGAACGCATTCGAGCAACAGAAGTACGAGCGGCAGCAAGCGGAGCGCATGGCGCAACAGCAATTCGCAGCCACGCACTCCAGCTTCGGCCAGGCCGGTCCCACGTCGTGGGAGGGCATGTACGAAGACGTGCCGCAGCCCAATCCGCCGCCGTCCGGTCCGAGGAACGCGAACAACAGCGGCGGTGGAGGGCTACAGGGACCACAGCGCGTTAACCAGAATCGCGGAGGCCAGAGGCATCAGAACACGCCGCCGGTTCAGGCCAGCAATGCGCCTGCCAACGCGCCCACCGGACCAAAGAATGCCGGCAAGCCTGGTGCGAATTACCGTGGAGGTGCGCCGAGGGGCGGACATCGGTATCATCCTTATGGTCGACACTAACGGCGTACTCTGCTGCTGCTTCAAACTGTTCACCGGTTGCCGAATATGGCAGCCGCAAGGCTGTGAGTGGAGGCGGTGATTACTATTCGGAGCGGTGCGGTTCAAAAAGCCTATCCTTGGGCCTTTTCTTTTGCTCATTTATCGGCGGCTAGGATTCATTTCGACGCTGTATTCTCCTCAACATGGGGAATCAGGGTGTCCGGAGCATATGGCCATATCAGCCTTGGCTTTTCTTTGCGCTGGCTCATCCCGCTCTCAGTGCTCTCAAAACAGAGAAATAAACCTGGAGGTATTTAGCATGGCAGAGTGCTCCTTGTATAATAGCTTACAACTCTAAATCGACAAGAGATATGATATGGACACTGGTGATAACACGATCTTGAATTATGAAAGTTAATCCTAATCTGTCTGGAACCTGAAGACAGGCATCCAGACTATGTGAAGACCCATACATGGCATATGCGCGAGCAGAAGTCCTCCCACGTAAATACGATAGGTGGCGAGGTAAGTTGGAAGCATTAATAACAGGCCATCTAATGCGTCTGAGTAATCCTAAAGGCCCCCGTCACAGTTCTGTTCCTACTCGTATCATGACAATTGTCTGCTTGCGACTACGCTCTTTCAATGATCTATGCTTCCGTCGTTCATGGCCTTGTAAAGGCTGCCAGCTTCATCCTGTTCCATTCGCGAGATTCATGGTGCCTGTTTCCTAATCATGGAGGCTTCCCCTTCAGCCCATAGATGATGCCTTAAAAGTCAAACAAATAAGAATTGACACTTGGATCGATTGCTTTGAAACTTCATTTCGACAGCTGAGAACAAAGAATATGAGCGGACGCAGAACTGACGACACAGATCATTTGTTTCTTTACCTCACAGCTGCAGCACCTACGTAGTTGTTCCACAGAGCTTAACGTGTGGTATGACAGCTTTAGAAACGAAATATGTTTTCAATATATGATCGTCAGAGCGTTGTAGAAGACTTCATGCGCTCGAGGAGCTTCTGCTGAGCTAAGATTCCTGA
>Ga0335073_10008928_pt1 | contig 14055 bp, 9 predicted proteins | sample Lox_Sample_22_FD_207093 | JGI IMG/M metagenome (GOLD analysis project Ga0335073, IMG submission 207093) | Soil microbial communities from Loxahatchee National Wildlife Refuge, Florida, United States - Lox_Sample_2.2 | ecosystem: Environmental > Terrestrial > Soil > Wetlands | place: USA: Florida... | reverse complement strand
TGCGCCGGAATTCGTGCCGGATCAATTGTCGTATCTCGTGCAGAGGAGCGCGTTCAGCCCCAAGCTCGAGCATGAGGGCGAGTGGACGACGCGCTTCGCGTTGGCGGGCAATGCGGCTACGGCGCACGCGCGGCAGATTTGGGTTGTCGATCCAACGCCGCATCGCTTCAACGGTCTCAACATCGCCACGCACGGGCTTGCCGATGAGATCGCCGCGCAGCTCACGGCGATTCCGGGTCTCATCTTTTTGCCGTTCACGCCGGGCCGGCACTATGACCTGATCATCGCGTCGCCGGCGACAGAACGGCCCACCGACACGGTGAGCACCGATGACGTGGGCGCCGACAAGCGCAGCAAGTCTATTCCGCCTACGCAGCTTCCGGATGAGATCGTCGCCGCCTTCACGGCGGGCACGCCGCTGATTACCATCTGCACCAACGATGGCCAGGCGACGGGCGCAGGGCCGCAGCTTGCATCCGCCGCGGGATTCCACTGCGATGGCATGGTTGGGTCGTCCCGCGCCTCATGGATGGGCACGTGGTTTCTCGTGCGCAAGCATCCTGTCTACGATGGGCTGCCTGTAGACCGCGCGATGAGCATTGAGTACCAGGTGAAGGGCTCTGACTCAAACGGCGTGATCGTCTCAGGCGAGGGCCTTGAGATTATCGCCGCTTACAGCCGCGATCACGATCGCAACATCGGCGCTGGCACGTTCGCGTTCGCCGCTTCGGGCCGTAAGCTGCTCTTTCACCGCATTACCGGCATGCATCCGATTCTGCACCGCCGGCTGCTCTCGAACGCCATTCAATATATGGCCCCGCCTGTTGTTTGACGCAGAAACTCGCTTTTCATCTTACACACAGAGCGCCGATGCGGCCGCCGCGCGGCTAACTTCATAAGTTGCCGCACTTTTCGACGTATAACACGCCAACTGCGGGTGGCTACCGCAACTTGTGCCCAAATTCGCTGTTCTTTCATCTAAAGAAGTGGAGTGGAGGCGATTCGAGTTCGCCGCGAACGCTGACGCGGCGGCTGCCTCAAAGGAGTCAAAAATCATGCAAAGAAAGTCAACTTATTTCGCCGCTCTGGCAATCGCTGGATCGCTGCTTGCGGCTCTGCCCGCGTTTGCGGCTGCGGCCAATGAGCCCGGCGAAGGGCAAGCCATTGTCACGGTTCTCCCGGATAAGAACGCGCAGACACCCAACATCGGACAGCAGAGTGTCGCGGTGAAAGTAGACGGCAAGAACTCACAGGTAACCCGTTGGCAACAGTTCGCACCGGATTCCCCCGTCGAGTTAGTCATCCTGATCGATGGAGCTGCGCGCTCCACGCTGGGCCTGCAGATGCGGGACATCGCCAGCTTCGTTCAGGCCCTGCCGCCCAGCGCCAGCGCGACCATCGCGTACATGGAAAATGGGCGTGCGGCTCTGAGCGGACCGCTTACAACGGATCGCGCCGCAACTCTGCGTGGCCTGCACATTACCGGGCCGGGGATCCCGGGCGTCAGCGCAAGTCCGTACTTCTGCCTCTCGGATCTCGCAAAGCACTGGCCGTCGAACAACCCTCAGGCGCGGCGTGAGGTCATCATGATCACTGATGGCGTGGACTACTATGACGGTGTCCGCCACTACGATCCTGAGGATCCGTACCTGCAGGCGGCGATCAACGATTCGGTGCGCTCGAAACTGGTTGTCTACACGATCTACTGGCGCAACGTGGGCCGCATCGACCGCAGCTTGGGTGCAACAGACGCAGGCCAGAACCTGATGGCCCAGCTGACGCAGGCTGTGGGCGGCAACAATTACTGGATCGGCGTGGGCAACCCGGTGAGCTTCAAACCATACCTGGAAGACATCGCGCGCCGGCTGAACAATCAGTATGAGATTGCCTTCATGGCGCCGTCGAACGGCAAGCCGCAGATTGCGAATTTCAAGCTGAAGGTCAACGCGGCAGGAGCAAAGGTGGATGCTCCGCAACAGGTTCTCGTAAACGGACAGCCTCGCGAAACCGAATAACCTAACCCAAGAATCCGGCAGCTCCCGCGCGGGGGCTGCCGGATTTTCTTTGCCCCCTCTCAAAATATTGCCTGCAGAATTCCTCTTGGCCTCCGCATCTTTGCAGCTTCTGGCGTCCAGTGCGAATCTAATTACCTGATTTTGGTCGATCCTGCTTCGGCAGGTCCGGCTGACGGGTTCCCCGCCGTTCGCGAAAGCAGCATTGAGTAAATTCGAGGAGAAGAGTTTTGTCTGAGAGCGCGTCCGCGCTTCCGGCACCGGCGGGCCTCACCGCCAAGCCGAAGCGCATGGAGAGTCCCGAGACTGCGGAAGCGGCGCGCTGGAAGCCGAGGGTCAACCCATGGCTCATCGCCATGACGGTGGCCCTCGCGGCCTTCATGGAAGTGTTGGATACTTCCATTGCCAATGTCGCCCTGCCGCACATCGCCGGGTCGCTGGCGGCCAGCACCGACCAGAGCACATGGGTGCTCACCAGCTACCTGGTTTCAAACGCTATCGTCCTTCCGCTGGGCGGGTGGGCGTCGAATCTGGTCGGCCGGCGCAACTTTTTCGTGTTCTGCATCACGGTCTTCACTGTCGCCAGTTTTCTTTGCGGCGCCGCCCCTACTCTGCCGCTGTTGCTGCTCTTTCGCGTCATTCAGGGGGCAGGCGGCGGCGGGCTGCAGCCCATGGCGCAGGCCATCATGGCCGACTCCTTTGAGCCGCATCAGCGCGGACAGGCTTTCGCGCTCTACGGACTGGTTGCCGTGCTGGCCCCGTCCATCGGTCCAACGCTGGGTGGGTGGATCACCGACAACTTCTCCTGGCGCTGGATCTTCTACATCAACATTCCGGTCGGCATCCTGGCGTTTTTCCTGGTGACCCGCCTGGTGGAGGACCCCCCCTGGATCAAGCCCGACCGCTCCGGTCTGCGCAATATGGATTACCTCGGACTGGGGTTCCTGACAATCGCCATGGGCGGCATGCAGATCATGCTCGACAAGGGCGAGGAAAACGACTGGTTCGCCTCCAGCTTCATCCGCTTCTTCGCCTTCCTGTTCGTTTTCGGCATGATCGGGCTGATCATCCGGGAATGGAGGATCAAGAACCCACTCATCAACGTCAAGCTATTTCGTCATAAGAACTTCGCCATCTGTTGTCTCCTGATGATGCTGGTAGGCGGCGTTCTCAACGCCAACACGGTCTTGCAGCCGCAGTTCACACAGCAACTGCTGGGCTATACCGCCACCACAGCGGGTTTGGCTCTTACGGCAGGCGGCATTGCGCTGGTGGTCGTGATGCCCCTCGCGGGCTATGCTACCAGCAAGCTCTCTGCGCGCACCTTGGCGGTATGCGGCTTCATCCTGTTTGTCGTCAGCTTTCGCATCGCCGCCGAGGTAACCACGCTGCAGATGAGCTTCGCGCAAGCCTCCTGGCTGCGGGTCATCCAGATGCTTCCCATACCCTTCTGCTTCATCTCCATCACCAACGCGGCTTACATCGGTCTGCCGCGGGAGGAAAGCAACCAGGTCGCCGGCCTGATCAACTTTGCCCGCAATATAGGCGGCAGCATCCTGATCGCTGTCACCAATGCCCAGGTCACCAGCCGGGCCATGTGGCACCAGCAGCATCTGCAGCAGGATATGGTCCCCGGCTCCATCGGCTACCAGCTTCATCTGCAGTCGCTCACTGGCTTCCTCGGCGGCCGGTTCGGCAGCCCGAATAGCAGTGGCCTGGCCTTGGCCTCCATCTACAACCAGCTCAACCAGCAAGCCCAGATGCAGGGCTATCAGGACGTGTACATGGAGCTCTGCTGGATGTCGGTCGTGCTCATTCTATGTGCGTTCCTGCTGAGCAAGAACCGCCCCGGCGCGGGGCCGGGCGCTTCCGCAATGCACTGAGGCGATTGGGGCATATGTTCCTGATTACACATCCTGTAACTGGCTGACATGGCAGCAGGTACCTTTTTGTGATCCCCCTCACGTCAGAACCCCCGGAGATCGGCCTATAATGCGTGGCAGAAAAAGATTGCTCATAAACCTGATGCCTGTTCTTTTGACATCCGGCAAAGGAGGCTGCCATGCTGAAACCGCTTCCGCTTCTTTTCGCAGGGATTGCTCTGGCTCTCGCGTCTGCCGCCGTCGCCGCCCCACGGCCTGACGGTCAGCAAACGCCCTCGGCTCAGACTCCTCCCCCGGCCGCCGCACCCGCGCCTGCCGCGTCCGCCACGTACCCCAAAAACCCCGTGAAAGTGACTACGGAGTCGCAGGCCAAAGCCAAGAGTCTCTACCAGATCGACTGCGCGATGTGCCACGGCGACACGGGCAACGGCAAGTCCGACCTGGCCACCAGCATGGGGCTTACTCTGGATGACTGGACCGATCCTAAGACCCTGGGCGGCAAGCCGGACGGCGAGATCTTCAACATGATCCGCACCGGCAAGGACAAGATGCCTCCCGAAGACCCGGCACGCGCCAAGGATGACGACGTCTGGAACCTCGTGATCTACATCCGGAGCTTTTCGAAGTCCGCCGCAGCAGGTACCTCGACCGCTGCGAAATAGCGACGCTAGAAGCTGGTCATCCCTCGATTTCCTTGTCCGCAACGGCGGATGAGGGAGATCGAAGGGCCTGTTTTTCTTCTTTGCAGCCGTGCAATATTCGTGACAAATCGCCCCAAAAACGAAGACGCCAGGAACCGAAGCTCCTGGCGTCTAAGATGTGGTGATCCTGCAGGTCAACCGGACTTGCTCTCTCGGCTAGGCTCCGATCGCTTCGGGCTTGCGCCGTCCGCCAGATCGTATGCCCGGCTGGCGTGCCAACCTCCGGTTTGCACCGACGGCCGCACCTTCCAGCTCACGCCTCCTGAGCTACCCCCGATTCTCATCGGAAGTTGAGCCCTCCAGCAGCTCCGCCTGATACAGCCTTCAGCTTGCGCCGCAAGCAGCATCCTTCGGCTCTGCCTCCGATAGAACCTCCGGCTCGCACCGGACGCGCTATCTTCCAGCTACTCCATCAGCCCGGCCTTCGGCTTTCGCCGCGCCTGCAACCTCCGGTCCGGCTGCCGAGGAGGTCCGGCTTGCGCCGGTTGCTCACACTTCAGCCTTCGCTGGCGGCCGACCTCCAACTTTCGCCAGAGGCCTAATCTTCCAGTTTCTCCGGATTACTAGCTTCCAGCTTGCGCCGAGAGCCGTCTCTTCCGGTTCCGCTGGTCGACTAACTTCGACTCTCACGGAATCTTGATTCTTTGGCTTACCCGGCGGCTAACTTCCGACTTACATCGGTTGTTATCTCCGTCGATAGGTCAGTTATCCGGGATGCAGCTTGCGCCGCATCCGTTCTCCCTGGCCTTGCCTATGATGAACTTTCGATCTCGCCCGGACCTTGCATCGCCGGCTGAACCGTCGATGAGTATCCCGCCTCCACCGTCCGTTGCATCTCCGGACGCGCTGGCTGTAAACCTACGGCTTTCGCCGTCTGCACACTCTTCCAGCGTTGCCAGCAGTCAATCCCCGGCTTTCACCGGCGATTGGATCCTCTGGCTGAACCAATCGGCTTCTCTCCAGCTCGCGCCTTTGATCCGCTCCCTGGTCCGGCTGGCTTTTCGAACCCCCGAATTGCTTCGGCAGTCCGATCCCCCAACCGGTCCGGCAATCAATTCCGATTCCCTACTGGGTCATCAGTTGAAGAGACAATACGTCTCTTCGATCTGTGGATACAAGTGTAAAAAACGAATTAATTTGTGGATATCACCAGGATTGGTGCAACTTACCGAACTTAGTGGATTCACTAAGTGATTTCACTCACTTAGAGCGCCCTAGATGTTGAAACGCACCTGCTTGAGCCGTCGAGTTAGAGGATGCGCAGCCAAAAGAATTGCCGCGTGGAATGAGCCGCAGGCCCCGTTCAGCAGCTTTTGCGCTGCCACTGATTGCAGTGTCCGGTCGAAGACAGGGTTCAGTTCACCAATCGAGTTTGCACAACCTGAGACGGATTCAGCCCGCGCCCTCCACAGCGGTATACCCTGAATGCGAGACCATGGCGTCTGCTTCCCCAAGGGCACAAACTCAGCGCGGCATAGAGGCATTTGCCTCCCGCGACTTCAGGCGCTACCAGATGGCGCGCATGATGGCCGTACTGGGGGCCGAGGCGCAGTCGGTGGCCGTGGCGTGGCAGGTGTATTCGATCACGCACAGGGCGATCGATCTGGGCTATACGGGGCTGGCGCTGTTTTTGCCGGGGCTGCTGTTTCTGCTGCCCGCCGGACATACGGCAGACCGGTTCGACCGCAGGCATGTGATCCTGGTGTGCTATTCGCTGCAGATGTTGTGCACGGGCGCTCTGGTGGAGCTGGCCTGGACGGGAACGCAGAACATCCTTGCCATTTACGCGGTGCTGTTTTTGATCGGAACCGGACGCGCGTTTTCAGGGCCGGCAAGCTCGGCGCTGATTCCGCACCTGGTGCCGGAAGAACACTTTGTGAACGCCGTGACCTGGGGTGGCGCGGTGTTTCAGTTTGCGAATATTACCGGCCCAGCGATTGGTGGGCTGCTGTACACGTTGCCGATTGCGTTGATTGCGGCGGGAGCGCGGCTGGAAGGCGCCGGGTTCGTGTATGTGTTCACGCTGTGCACGCTGGCATGGTCGGTCGTGCTCGTGACCACGCTGCATGTCCGGCCGGCGCGGATGGAGCATCGCGAGCTTTCGCTCGAGGTAGTGCTGGCGGGGTTTCGGTATGTATGGAGGGCGTCGCTGCTGCTGGGATCGTTCTCGCTGGACCTGTTCGTGGTGCTGTTGGGCGGCGCGACGGCGCTGATGCCAATTTTTGCCCATGAGATTCTGCACCAGGGGCCGCGCGGGCTGGGCATGCTGCGTGCGGCACCTGCGGTAGGCGCGGTGGCGATGTCGGTGGTGATGGCGCGCTTTCCGCTGCGGCGTTGCGCGGGGCGATGGCTGTTTGTGTGTGTATCGATCTTCGGTGTGGCGACGGTGATCTTCGGGCTGTCGCACACGCTGTGGCTCTCGCTGGCGTCGCTCGCTGTGGCTGGCGCCGCGGATACGATCAGCGTGATCATTCGCGGATCGATTCTGCAGCTGGCCACTCCCAAGGAGATGCGCGGACGGGTAAGCGCGGTGAACTCGCTGTTCATCGGCGCCTCGAACGAGCTGGGCGAGTTTGAGAGCGGATTGACGGCGCAGTGGTGGGGCGCCGTGCGCGCGACGGTAATTGGCGGCGTGGGCGCGCTGGTGGTGGCGGGAACGTGGGCGGGGCTGTTCCCCAGCCTGCGCAGGGCAGATGGGTTGACGGCGGAGTCGCTGCGGGCTCTGGTGCCGGCGGAGGAAACCGTGCGGAGGCTTTAAGCCGTTACAGCGGTTTCACGGTTGCTTTATCCCGAAACCGCCGTTGCAAAGTGGCATTTTTCTCAAGAAAATGCCACCTTCCGCAGATCCAACAAAGGCACATAAACTGTGGAACCGCTCTAGCGGCAGAGCCATCCCCCGTCGACCACGAGCAAATGGCCGTTGACGTAATTGCTCGCTTCAGAGGCGAGAAAAACCGCCGCGCCGCCGAGATCCGCGGGCTCGCCCCAGCGGCCTGCGGGAATCCTGTTGAGGATGAACGCCGACCGGACGGGATCGGCGCGCAGCGGCGCTGTGTTGTCCGTGGCCATGTAGCCGGGAGCGATGCCGTTGACGTTGATACCCTTCGAGGCCCACTCGTTCGCGAGCGCCTTGGTGAGCTGACCGACGGCGCCTTTTGAGGCGACATAGCTGGCGATGAGAAATCCGGCCTGGAACGACATGAGGGAAGCGGTGTTGATGATCTTGCCGCGGCCCTGTGCGAGCATCTTGCGGCCTGCGTACTGGCTGAGAAACCAGACGGCGTTGAGATTGGTGTCGATGACTTCGTTCCAGAACTCCTCGGAGTGTTCTTCGGCGGGCGCGCGGCGGATGGTGCCGGCGTTGTTGCAGAGGATATCGATGGAGCCGAAGGCGGCTACGGTGTCGTCGACCAGCATGCGGCAGACGGCTTTGTCGCGCACGTCGCCGGAGCGGACGAGGAAACGACTGCCGGTTTTGGCGACCTCTTCGATCACGGGCTCGTGCACCTGATCGTAGTTGTGCAGTGTAACGTTGGCTCCGGCCTGCGCGAGCGCGATAGCGATGCCCGAGCCGAGTCCCTGGCCCGAGCCGGTGACGAGAGCGTTCTTTCCCTTGAGGCTGAAGAGGTCGAGAATGGACATGTTTGGATGGCAATTCCTTTATCCGAACGATTGTATAAAGCCGGGCACGCCGCGCGGCGGCTAACTTGCAAAAGTTAGGCGAGAGTGTTTCAATCAAATCAATTGAAACAGGGGTGCTCCGCAGGTGGCGGGGCTGAGAAATACCCTCGAACCCGATCCGGATAATACCGGCGTGGGAAGTTTTCGAAGCCGAAGCGGCAATTCCTTCGCAGTGCAGCTTAAGCTCCTTGTTTCAGATGATCGAAGCACGAGGAGTGTATGCACGCAGCCGTTCGCGGCAGGTCGCCGTTTTCCCCCATTGCAATTCGTAGCGTTTTGGTAGCGCTGGCATCGTGCCTGGTCGCCGCTGTGTGCTTGTGTGCGCAGACGCAGCCTGCGAACATTAATTCAGCAGATCAGCCGAATGCGCAGAAATCGGGCGTGGCTCCGGTGACGACTACGGTGGTGGTAAAGGGGCAGGTGAGTGACAACTATCTGCCGGAGGCGGTGACAGTGGGCACGCTGGACGGCGCGCCGCTGAAGGAGACGCCGGTTTCAGCTACGGTGGTGACGCGCGACATGATGACCGACCAGATGTCGCGGGTGCTTTCTGACGTGGTGAAGAACGATGCATCGATCGGCGAAGACTATGCGCCGGTGGGTTACTACGGCGACTACGAGATACGGGGCTTCCCGATCGATCTCGCGACCGGCCTCGAGATCAACGGCATGACGATCGCAGGCGAACAGGATGTGCCGCTCGAAAACAAGGAACGCGTGGAGTTTCTGAAGGGCATGGCCGGCGTGGAAAGCGGAGTGGCTGCGGCAGGCGGCATCATTGACTACGTAACCAAGCGGCCGGCGACGATTCAGGCGATCGATGCGGCGACGGATCAGCGCGGAACCGCATACGCCGCCGTGGATCTTGGCCGAATCTTCGGCAGCCAGCAGCAAGTCGGGGCACGATTGAATCTGGCCGGCGAAAAGATCCAGAGCTATGTGAACGGCGCGGATGGATGGCGCGCGATGGGTGCGGGCGCGGCGGACTGGAAGATCACGCCGAAGACAACACTCAAAGGCGACTTCGAATATCAGCACAAGCGCGAGCGCTCCGTGTGCGGGTATCAGCTGCTGGGCGGAACACAGGTTCCGCAAATGAGCCAGATCTATCCCTCCACGATGCTCGGCGAGCAGTCGTGGGAGAAGCCAAACATCTTCGATACGTTCAATACCGGCGCGCGGCTCGACCATGATTTTGCGCCGTCGTGGCATGGTTTTGCGGCGGGCAGCTTCAGCCATTCGCTGATTGACGACAACGTGGTCTACGCGTATGGCTGCTACAACGAGGCAGAGTGCAATACCGGCACGGCGCCGTACCCGTGGTTCTTCGCTCCTGATGGAACCTACGACATCTACGACTATCGCGACCCCGGCGAGCTGCGCATGGATGCAGAAGCCGAAGCGATGGTGATGGGGCACATTCAGACCGGAGCGATCGCCCAGGACGTCGCCGCGGGCGGCGAGCTGTTCTTGCGCAGCGTGCAACAGCCGGGCTTCTACACGGCAGCTGATCCGTATTCGGCGGATGGGATTGTGCAGGATGGCGCTGTCTACACGTATGTGGGCTCGGAGAATATTTATCAGCCCATCACTTCAGTTCCGGTGGAAGATCCGCGGCAGACGGCCGGACCGCGGCGGCTGTGGGAAGACAGCCACCAGGCCGCGGCCATTGTGCAGGACCGAGTGCATCTTCCGGGGCGCATTCAGCTCATCGCGAGTGGCCGTTATGATGCGCTGCACGATCACAACTACTCGGCCTATGCGAGCTGCACTGATTTCTCCGTGCCGGGCAACTGCGCATCTGCATTGACGAACAAAGGTGTCTGGCTGCCGACGTATGCGGCCACTTTCAATCCAGTGAAAAATCTGACGCTGTATGGCAACTACGGCGTGCTGCTGTCGCTGGGGCCGCAGGGTCCATTCTGGACGGACAATGGCAGCCAATTCCTTGAGCCATTTTTCACGCGCCAGGCCGAGGTGGGCGCGAAGTATGAGCCGGACCAGAGGATTTTGCTGACCACGGCGTTCTTTCGCATGCGCGCGCCATTCTTCTACCCCAAAACACTCGCGGGCCCTGACAGCTTTTGTCCTGACGGGAACGCGGGAGACCAGTGCTTCGAATCGGAAGGCCGCGAGACGCACAATGGGGTTGAGTTCAGCGCCGAAGGCAAGGCGACCGACCGGCTCTCGCTGACTGCTTCCATTGCCGCGATTCACGCGGTTTCAACTGACACGGGAACGCCCGCATTCGACGACAAGCAGGTGATTAACGTGCCGCGCTGGCGCACGGCGTTGTTTGCTGATGTGGCTCTTTCGCGTGCCCATGCGTTCTATCTGATGCCGGGCTGGAGCTATACGGACCGCAAAGAAGCGACCCGCGACGACCAGGTGAGCGTGGGTGGTTATAACCTGTTCAACCTGGGTGCGCGCTACACGCCGGGCGGCGAGCGGGGCCGTATGACGCTGCGCATCTATGCGGACAACATTACCGACAAGCGCTATTGGAAGGACACCGGCGCCAGTCTGGGCGATACATTCATTCATCTGGGTGCGCCCACGACCGTGCGTCTGTCTGCGCATTATGTGTTCTGACTTTTGTCGAGAGAGCCCACGAGAGAAGAATGAGTGAGACGGTAAAAGCGCACGGAATGGATGGCAGGCTCGTAGAGCCCGACTGGCCGCCGCTCACTCCGGTTGAGGTGAGTGCGCTGCTCCGCGAATTTCCTGCTGCCGGCGAGGCGATCGAGATTCTTTCGATCAGCCCGCGACCGCTTTCAGCGGGCAGCGTTGTGCGCACGGCGAAGGGGCGAGTGTTCGTGAAGCGGCATCACCGCAGCGTGCGCGATCGTGATGAGCTTCTCGAGGAGCACCGGTTTTTGCTGCATCTGAGGGCTCACGGTGGGCCGGTACCGCGCGTGTTCGCATCTGCCGCCGGCGAGACCGCGATCGAAAAGGACGACTGGACCTACGAAGTGCACGAAGCTGCGGAGGGGATCGACCTCTACGAAGATGCGATTTCGTGGACACCGTTCCGTTGTGTGCACCATGCGCGGGCCGCTGGCGCTGCGCTGGCGCGGCTGCACAACGCGGCGCGAGGATTCGATGCGCCGAGGCGCAAGGTGCAGCCGATTGTCGCCAGCTTCACGATTTTTGCGCATGAGAATCCGGCAGCGGAGATGGAGCGGTACCTGGCCGCTCGGCCGCCACTTGCCCAGAGCAGCGCAGTGCGTATGTGCGTCAGGCGCGCTCTTGAAGTGCTTGAGCCGTTTCATGCAGAGCTTGCGCCGCTGCTACCGAAACTCGCGCCGCTGTGGACCCATAATGATCTGCATGCCTCGAATTTGTTCTGGAGCGAAGCGGCGGACAACGCGCAGGTGAAGGCGATTGTCGATTTCGGGCTTTCGGACAGAACGAATGCCGTGCACGACCTGGCGCATGCAATCGAGCGCAACACTGTGGAATGGCTTGCGCTGGTCGAGGATCCATCGCGGCCCGATGCGGTGCCGGTGCACCTCGATCATGTGGAGGCGCTGCTGGAAGGATATGAGACCGTACGGTCTCTTTCCGGCGAAGAAGGGGCCGCGCTGGCTCCGATGACGGCGCTTTGCCACGCGGAGTTTGCGCTCTCTGAAGCAGACTATTTTCTCGGCGTATTACACTCCGACGAGCGCGCGAGGTTGGCATACGATGGATGGCTCGTGGGCCACGCGTGCTGGTTTCACAGTGCGGCCGGCCGCAGGCTGCTGGATGGGCTGCGGCGTTGGGCGGATCGCCACGCGGAGGCTGTGCGATGAACGCGGCTTCGATGGTGCGCTATCTCGCCGAGCACTGGGTCGAGATCGCAGGCATGGCGACAACAGTGCTGGGCATCTGGCTCACCACCAAACGCTTGCTCATTTGCTGGCCAATTACGCTGGCGGCGGATTTTTTGTACCTCGCGGTCTTCTATCACGCACGCTTGTTTTCCGACGCGCTGCTTCAGGTCTTCTTCGTGGTGTTCACGCTGTACGGCTGGTGGCACTGGTGGCGCGGCGTGGTGGAGGATGGCGAAGTCCGCGTAGAGGCGCTCAGCTACAACGGCTGGATCGCTGGACTGGCCGCGGGCGCAGTGGGCGCTGCTGCGCTGGGATGGCTCATGGTGCGCGTGGGTGCGGCGCTGCCGCATCTCGACGCTGCGTTGACGAGCTACAGCCTGGTCGCAAGCTGGTGGGGCGCGCGCAAGCACATTGCGAACTGGTGGTTGTGGATTGCTGTCGATGTGATCTACGTAGGCGAGTACATCTACAAAGACCTGTGGCCGACGGCGATCCTGTACGCAGGGCTTGTGCTGCTCGCTGTGCTGGGTTTGCGTGACTGGCAGCGCGCGGCGACCGGCGTTCAGATCGCGGCCTGAACCACGTTGCGCAGCGGTTCTCCCTTCATGTAGCGTCGCAGTTCTTCGGCAGCTGTGCGTAGGGCGTTAGGCGCGAAGTTGGGGCTGGATGCGCCGATGTGCGGTGTGATGAGCAGGTTGGGGCAGCTCCACAGCGGATGGCCTTCAGGCAGCGGCTCGGGATCAGTGACGTCGAGGGCGGCGCGAATCCTGCCAGCGCGCAGCGCACCGACCAAGGCATCGGTGTTAACGACAGGGCCGCGCGCGGCATTGACAAGCAGTGCGCCCTGCCGCATGAGCGCCAGCTGCGGCGCGTCGATGAGCCAGCGGCTCTCCGCCGTGGCAGGCACGATGAGTACGATGATATCCGCGCTGGGCAATAGGGCATCGAGTTCGCTTACGGCATATACGGTGGGTGTAACGCGCGCGGTGCGCGCCACGCGAACCAGGTCGACATGGAACGGCGCGAGCATGCGCTCGATCTCTTTGCCGATAGCGCCGTGGCCAACGAGCAGGACGGTCTTGCCGCTGAGGTCCTCGAGCATCACCGGAGGATAGACAGGCCGGGTGTCGCCAGTGATGCGGGCGTATTGCGCGGGCGCCTCGAAGCGGCGCTTCCAAACACCGGAGTGCTGAATATCGAGATAGAGAGGAAAATACTTCAGCATGGCGAGAATGGCGCCGATGGTCCACTCGGCCGTGGCGACATTGTGGGCGCCATGCGCGTTGCAGATTGTGACGTGCGGGCCGACGACTGGCGGAATCCACTCGGTACCAGCCAAAAGCGAAAGCACAAGCCGCACACCGTGCAGGTGAGGCCAGGCGCGCATGGCTCGCGTGGGATAGGGATCGGGAATCCAGACCTCGACGTCGAGATCGTGATCCAGTTTCTCTGAGACGGGAATCCGCTCGACTCCCTCAGGGAAATCGCGTAACAACTCAGGCGGTAGTGTGGCAGGATAGGCGACTCGCAGCATGGGACGGCAACTCGGGCGATGCGGGTGTTTAGATTTTACGTGATCGGGATTCCCTACCTATACACGGAATCACAGTGACGAGCAATGTTGATCAGACGGCGAGCTGCTCCGTGTAGACGGCCATGCCGACAACCGCGTCGGCGCCGAGCGCGTGGAGCTGATCGATCTCCTGCTGGCTGCGGATGCCGCCGGCGACAATGAGCTGGCGCTGCGTGAGCTTGCGCAGACGTGCTGCGGTCTCGATGGGGAAGCCGCGCAGCAGGCCCTCGCCGTCGACGTGTGTGTAGAGGAACGCAGCGGCGTGCGGCTCGAGTTGCGGAATGGCTGCGTCCGGTGTGAGCTCAACCTGCGCTTTCCAACCTTTCACGGCGATGCGGCCATTCTTGGTGTCGATGCCGGCGACAATGCGGTCTGCGCCGATGGCTGCGG
>Ga0335073_10008927_pt1 | contig 14055 bp, 13 predicted proteins | sample Lox_Sample_22_FD_207093 | JGI IMG/M metagenome (GOLD analysis project Ga0335073, IMG submission 207093) | Soil microbial communities from Loxahatchee National Wildlife Refuge, Florida, United States - Lox_Sample_2.2 | ecosystem: Environmental > Terrestrial > Soil > Wetlands | place: USA... | reverse complement strand
AAGGTGAGCTTTCACCTCGCGCCGGATGGATTTGCGACGCAGGAAGCCACGACCTTGCTGACCACCATGAAGTCCATGCCGAAGAGCGCGAGCCTCAGCGGGATGAACCTCGAACCGTTCTCGGTTTGCATTGGCGAAGTGTCGGCGCCGACCGCTGGAGGCGAATGATCGTTCTGCCTGGTGCCCCAGGTCTCGCGGTGTTCGAGACCTGGGGATTTCGCTTCTCCATCACTCCCACAGTGTGCTCGCAATCACCGCACGTACGCAATGGCTGCTTTATCCTCCAGCCATGCCTTGGGGCCTCGAACGCTGGCACGGCGGACACGACCTGCACTTCCTCACCTTCAGTTGCTATCATCGCCAGCCGCTGCTGGGCAGCGCCCGTCGCCGCGATTTATTCCTCACGGTGCTGGAGCAGGTACGGCAGCGTTATCAGTGGGCGGTCATCGGCTACGTGGTGATGCCGGAACACGTTCATCTTCTGGTCAGTGAACCACCCGGGCGACGACTGTCGGCGGCAATCCAGGCTGTGAAGCTGGGGTTTGCGCGGCGCGTGCTGGCCGAGCAACGGCGGCGTCATCACACGCCGCAGAGGGATCGGTTCGAGCACAAGTGCAGAGCGCGTCTGGCAAGCGCGTTATTACGACTTCAACGTGTCCACAGCGCAAAAGCGAGTTGAGAAGCTCCGTTATATGCACCGCAATCCTGTAAAGCGGGGACTGGTTGCAGCGCCGGAGCTGTGGCGCTGGAGCAGCTTCCGCGCTTACGCCTGCCAAGAAACCGGGCCGGTCTGCTTGAACGATTGGAGCGCACACAAGCTGAAGTTCACAGAGCGGACGACCTTCACGCAGTGAGCATCGTACTACCCAGGTCTCGAACCCCGCGAGACCCTTCGGCAGGCTCAGGGCAGCCTCTGGGCCACCCGCCAGAGGCCTAATATGGCTCTTAACCCTTCCTGTCCCATTCTCGTGGAGATTCTATTTTGCTGAAGCCTTATCTGTTTCGATCGCTTCAATTGCGTGATCAATGCTATAGCCGACTAAGATTCCTGAGTTTACGAGGATGTTGGTATCGACTTGCTGACCATTCACGGCGACCTTCGCGTTCTCGTTTCTATAGCCCTTCACCACTCCGATAATTTTGTAAACGTGATCAGTCAAATCCCAACAGATAATCGGTCCGCCAGAAAACCCCGGATTATTGAAACCATCAATGTAAAGCAATACCGCATCCGGATTTGTTGAGACGATCGCCGACATCGTTCCGCGCTTTATGAATGGCGCTTCGATGTTTGCAATATGGCTACTCAAGCCTTCAAGGAACGGATAACCCAGGAACCATATCTGCTGACCCAAAACGACGGAAGAGTTTTTCTTACTGACCGTAATACCAAACGGCTTCGTCGCAGGCTCATCCGTCTTTAGCACCGCAATATCAACCTCGTCGGATTTTGGATAAAGAATTTTCGCTGCCGGGAGGCTAAGCCACTCACCGTTTTTGCGAACTTGAATGTTCGCTGTTCCGTTCTGCCCCGAGAGCACATGTCTGGCCGTCACGAGAAAGAGCTTCCCATCATAATCAATCAGAAATCCCGTTCCTTGTTCCGTTGCTGTTCTTATTAGAACCGTGCGCTGTAAAAGCTCCACCGGAACCGCATCTTGAGCGGCCGCAATTCCGCAAAGCCCGAAGACTAGACAAGCCAGAACGCAACAACAGAGCTTGCTCATACACTTCTCCTTTCCGAAGAACGCCTGAATCTGTACATCTTGCAGGTTCGTGTTTTCTTCGCCTACGATATCGCAGGCTCTGGGCCACCCGCCTGGTGCCCCAGGTTCGGCCTTCTTTTGGCCTAACCTGGGCCGGTGCGCAAGAACTAGGCCGGCTCTACCGTTATTCCTCAATAATCCCCGTCGACTCCGGCAGCACATCGCGCGGCCGCGCGACCCACACATACAGCGTCGGCAGCAGGAAGACATTCACCACCAGGCTGGCGATCAGGCCGCCGACAATCACAATCGCAAATGGACGCTGCGAGTCGGAGCCGATGGCGTGCGACAGCGCAGCCGGCAGAAGTCCCAAGGTGGCTACCAGCATGGTCATCATGATGGGCCGCAGTCGCAAAACCGCGCCTTCCACCGCTGCGTCCTCAACCGAATATCCGCGGGCTCGCAACTGGTTGATGAAATCGAGCATGATGACGCCGGTCTGTACCGACACGCCGAACAGCGCCAGGAAGCCGACCCCCGATGAGACGCTGAAATGCGTACCCGTAATCAGCAGCGCGGGCACGCCGCCGATGGGGGCGACCGCAATGCTGGCCAGGATCAGCGAAGCCCACTTGAACGACTTGAACATCGTGTACATGATCACGTAGATGATGAAGACGGTGATGGGCAGAACGATCAGCAGGCGCTGGTCGGCGCGCTGCTTGCTTGCGTACTCGCCCTCCCAGTCGATCTTGTAGCCTTGCGGCAGCTTGACCTCGCGATTGACTTTGGTGATCGCCTCTTCGACGGCGCTGCCCAGGTCGCGGCCACGGACGCTGAACTTTACGGCAACATAGCGGCGGTTGCCCTCGCGATAGATTTCCGATCCGCCATCGAGTTCATTGATGGTGCAAAGCTGCGCCAGCGAGACGCGCTCGCCGGAGGGCGACAACAGGCGGATGTTCTCGATGGCTTGTTGGGTATCGCGATACTGCTGCTGATAGCGCAGCACTTCGTCGTAGCGGGCTTCGCCGATCAGCACCTGCGTCACCGCATTGCCGCCGACCGCGGTCTGAATCGCATCCTGTATGTCGGAGACGTTGATCTGATAACGGGCAGCGGCCGCGCGATTGATGACGAAGTTCAGGTTGGGCTGTCCCATCACCTGTAACACGCCAAGGTCGGTGATGCCGGGAACGCCGCGCATCACGTCGGCAACTTCTTCGGCTTTCTGCTCCAGCAACCGCAGGTCGTCGCCGTAAATTTTGGTAGCCAGTTCGCCCTTCACGCCGCTGACCGCCTCTTCCATGTTGTCTTCGATGGGCTGCGAGAATCCCCAGACCACGCCGGGGATTTTATTGAGCTCGCGGTTCATCTCGGCGATCAGCTCATCCTTGTTGCCGTGGAAGACCGGACGCCACTCATCTTTGGGCTTCAGGTTGACGTAATACTCGGTGTCGAAGAAGCCGGTATGATCGGTGCCGTCGTCAGGACGCCCGGTCTGGCTCCAGCAATCCGGGACTTCGGGGAACGAGCAAAGTATGATGCGCGCCCGATTCGTCACAGCGATGCTCAAATCCGGGCCGGTGCTGGGAGCAAGAATTCCGCGCACCCACAGCGCGCCCTCATCCAGATGCGGCAGGAACTCCGAGCCGATGGCCCCACTGAACGTGAGATAGGCGGCTATGCCGAGCCCCAGCGCCGCGATGCCGACGGTCACATAGCGAAAATGAATTGCGCGGTGAACGGCTCCGCGATAAGCCCGGGTCAGCCACTCCATCACCGGGTTGTGCCACTCCGTCGTACCCTTGGCGAAGGCGAAACTGCACAGCACCGGCGCGATCAGGATGGAGAAGATCAGTGCCCCCAGCAACGCGAAGGCGACTGTCCACGCCATGGGATGAAACAGCCTGCCTTCCACTCGCTGCAGCGTAAAGATCGGTAGATACGCGGTGATGATGATGGCGATGGCATAGAACACGGGCCGCTGCACTTCGTGTGCCGCGCGTCCAATCTTCTCTGCCGGTGTCTCGGTGCCACCACTGTTCCGGTTGAGATGGCGGACGATGTTTTCCACCATGACCACCGCCCCGTCGACGACCATGCCGAAATCGAGCGCGCCCAGCGACAGCAGGTTGGCGGGAATGTGACGCAGGTCGAGACAGATGGATGCGAACAGCAGCGAGAACGGAATGGTCGCGGCCACGATCAGCGCGCCGCGCACATTCCCCAGGAAAAGAACCAGGATGATCGAGACCAGGATCATTCCTTCGGTCAGGTTGTGCAGCACCGTGTGCGAGGTGTAACGGACCAGGTCGCTGCGGTCGAGGAAGGGAACAATCTTCACGCCGGGCGGCAGGATGTGATCGTTCAACTCCTTCACTTTCTTGTGCAGGGCCTGCAGCGCGATGTCGGCGGGCGCGCCCTTGCGCAGCAGCGCAATGCCCGAGACCGCATCGTCGTCGTCGATAATTTTGCCGTCCTCGCGATGGATGGTCCGCGCGGTGCGGCCGAGCCGGATCTTCGGGCCCTCCAGGACCACAGCGATATCTTTTACGTGAAGCGGCGTGCCGTTCTTGGCGAGAATGACCGTCTGTTCGATGTCGTGGACCTTGTCGACCTGGCCCACTTCCCGCACATTGACCTGCTGCAAGCCCTGCTGGATGAAGCTGCCGCCGGCGTTGGCGTTGTTGTTGGCCAGCTGCTGTTCGACCTGCGTCAGGCTCAGGCCATACGCCACCAGTTTGCTAGGATCGAGGCGGATCTGGTATTCGCGGGTTGGGCCGCCAAAGCTCGATACGTCAACAATATCCGGCACAGACTTCAAGTTCTTCTCGACTACCCAATCCTCGAGCGACTTCAGCTCCATCGGGTCATACGCCGGGTTTGTACTCTCGAGCGTGTACCAGTAAATCTGGCCCGCGGGACTGAAGTCGGTGCCCAGCTGGGGACTCAGCCCAGGAGGAAGCGTGAGCTGGCTGAGGCGCTCCAGCACGCGCTCACGGTTCCAGTTATTGTCCGAACCGTCGGAGAAGATGAGTTCCACATACGACAGGCCGAAAAGCGTCCACGAACGCAGGTGCACCACGTTGGGAATGCCATTCATGATGGTTTCGACCGGAATGGTGACCTGCTGCTCGACCTGTTCGGCAGAAATTCCCGGCCACTGGGTGATGATGTCGGCGTAGTTGTCGGCGACATCGGGGTAGGCCTCGATCGGAAGGTCGTGGAAGGCGACGATGCCCGCGCCAAAAAGAATCACGGCAATCGCAACGATCAGCAGCCGGTTCTTCAGCGCGAAATCGACGAGGCGGCGGATCATCGATCTATTGCTCCACCGCGTTTTGCAATTCCAGAGCGCGCGAGACGACCTGCTGCCCCGGACGCAATCCCGACTCGACCTCCTGCATATCGCCGGGAAGCGGCGCTCCGCCCACAATTTCCTGCCGCTTGAAGTGTCCGTTGCCCAGTGACAGATAGACCCAGTCGCGATCGTGCAGATGCAGGATCGCCGTTGCCGGAATCGCCGCCCGCGTCACTGGCTGCCTGCCGTAGAAGGTAGCGGTGACGAACATCCCGATGCGCATCATGCCGGGATTCGGTACCTCGATCCGAACTTTCGCCGTGCGGATATTGGGATCGAGCACCGGCAGTATGTTGTCGATTCGTCCTTTGAAGACGCGGTCGGGATAGCCGCTCAGGCGAATGTCGGCGGTATCGCCCACGCGCACGGCGTCGAGATCGTTCTGGTAAACATCGCACATGATCCAGACGTAAGAGAGATTCGAGATGGTGAACGGGTTCGGCCCGGACAGGCCCTGCACGCCGGAAGCGTTGGTCACCTGCTGGTCGGTGATGATGCCGGAAATGGGCGCGACGACATTCACCACGCCGGAAGGATGATTCCTGTCGATGCCCAGGAGCCGCAACTGTTCTTCGGCGGCGCTCAGGTCGGCCTGGGCATCGTCCTCGGTGGTTTGCGCCGCTTCGACAATGCTCTTGGCAACCGCGCCCTTGCTGTAAAGAAGCTGCTGCCGGTCGAGTTGCAGTTTTGCCAGCCGCTCATCGTTCTGGGCCTTCACGTAGTTCTGGTAAGCGCCGGAGACGTCGCTGCTCTGCACGCGCAGCAATACCTGCCCCTTCTGGACCTCGTCGCCGAGCCGCGCCTTGATCTCGACCACGCGACCCGCGGCCAGTGAAATCACCGGCACGGCGCGCAAGATATCCGGCTGCACCACGCCGGTCACATTCAGCGCGGGAGTGACCTTCCGTTCGACCGCGGCGACGAGAGGAAACAACTCGGGCTTATCGACCGTGAAGTTCTCGGCATTAAAGGCCGGCACCACCGTCGCCGGAGGCGGGGCCTCCGCCTTCTCATCCGGCTTGCGCCCGCTACAGCCGGCCAGCATGCAGCTCAGCGCGATCGGCAGAAGCCAACGCAGGATTGCGGGTTTCATGGGACCACCTCCCGTCCCACAGCCATGTTCAATTGGGCTGCAGCCATCAGGTACGAGCCCACCAGGTTCACGTAATTGAGTTGCACGCTGCGGTAATCGCTCTCGGCTGCCAGGAAATCGAGCAGTGACGCACCTCCGTGCTGATAGGAGAAGAAGATGGTGTCGCGCACGTGCAGCGACTCCTGCAGATACTTCAGCTTGTAGGGCCGCAGCAGAACCAGCGTGCTGTCGAGGGTCGCGTAGCCGGAGTCGACATCGCCCAGCACCTGTGCCTCGATGGCATCGCGCAGCCTCTCCTGCCGTCCGATATCGATCTGCGTGCGCAGCTTTTCTCCTTGATTGCGGTCGAAGATGCGCAGCGGGAAAGACACGCTGAGACCTAGGGTTTGGTCGGCGAAAAAATTGCTGGTGGGAGCGTTGTTGTAGGTGTACCAGGCGCCGAAGGTGGGATCGGTCGATCCATTGGCAATCGCCAGTTTGTGATTGGTCTGAGCCTCGGTGACCGACTCGACGGCAGCCTTCAAATCCGGCCGCGTATCCAGCGCGATCTGGCGGACCTGTTCCAGCGGCTCAAGCTGATCAGCAAATTCGTAGGGGCCAGTCACATCGAACTGTGCGACGGGGATGCGTTCGTTCAGCAAAGTCAGCAGCTGGATTTTTGCAGTGCGCAGGTTTACCTCCGCCGTCTGCACATCCGACACATACTGCACGCGTTGCAATTCCAGGCGGTCGAAGTCGATCTGTGCGATGTCGCCGGCATCGAGACGGTCTTTGCTGATCTGAAGCACCCGGTCCCAATAGGCCAGATCGGATTTCGCCAGATCGAGTACCGCCTTGGCCTGCAACGAAGACACGAACGCCGAGCGCAGATTGAACAGCATCGTCCGCTGCAGATCGGCGTGGCTGAACTGTGCCACCGCAGTGCCTTGCCTGGCGCTCTCCAGGCGCAACTCGCGCTTGTGGTCACGCTCGTGCAAATAGCTGATTCCGGGAACCACAAAAGTCCCCGCCAGCGGCTGCCATACACCATGACTGGGAACCAGCTGCGTGCCGTCGGCGGTCACGCTGAACTCGGGATTGGGCCGGAGAAATGCCGTGATCTCTTCCGCCTTGGTTTCGTTCACATCCAGCTGGTCAGCCAGCAAAGTGGGATTGCTGGCCTCGAACTTTTGTTCAAGCTGCTGCCAGGTAAATGTCTGCTGCTGCGCCTGCATGGTCGGGATGGCAAGAAGGAGCAGCAGGGCGGATACGCCGCGCTTCACCCATCGCAACTCACAGGCTGAATTAGCTCCAACGAACAAGGTCGATCTCTTATCGGCGAGGTATTGGGATAGCGAAAAACCACGCGATCCTCACCTTCTAATGCACAGCCGCCATTCCGGCGAGCTGTGGTTCTGCAATCGGCCCGAAAACCTAAGGCCAACCGTGCCCCGGCCGGATTTCCCCACAACCATCATCGGGGCTTGCGTGAAGCCGGTAGACCCTACCGGGAAGTCTGGTTGCCCGGCTCGTATCGATAGTGTAAAGCTGAAGAAAACGATGCCGGCTCGATCTTGACGCCGCCGGAGCCTATCTTCGGGACACAGGTTGCCTATCTTTTGGTCAAGGTAAGGAATTCGTGCCCCAAGATTACTGTTCTAGCGCAAGATTGTGAAAAGAGAATGAAAGATCTGCTGTCCATTTACGCGCCCGCCAACCGGACGCGCATGCTGCTGGTTTCCGCGCTTCTCATCCTGACCATCGCTGCGGTGGACTGGGCGGTCAAGCGGTATATCTCGCTGGGATTCTTATATCTGTTTCCGATCATCATCCTGGGCGGTTTCCTTTCGCGGGCGCAGATCGTGGTTATCGCGCTGCTGTGTGCCGGCTTTGCGGAAGCCTTCGGCGATCTGCCCGGCAGTGAGGCCGTGGTGCGCCTGATTCTCAGCTCGGCCGGATTCGTTGGTACCGGCCTTTTCGTCTCCGAAGTCGTCAGCAGCCGGCGTCTTGCTCTGCGGCATCTCGAAGAGCTGGAAGGCCAGGTGCGCCTGCGGGAGGACGCCGAGGAGCAACTGCGGTCGCTGGTGGAAAGCAGTCCAGCGGCGATCGTCACCGTCGACTCCGACGGCAGCATTCTGCTGGCCAACGAAGCGGCGCATCAATTGCTCGCGCCCGAGGGGCCGGCCTTGCCGGGCCAACCGGTCAAGCAATATCTGCCTGCGCTCGAGACCGTCCTGAAGACGCAGCGGGCTCGCGCCTTTCGCACTACCTTGCAATGCACCGGCCAGCGCCAGGACGGCGAGGTTTTCCTGGCCGGCGTGTGGTTCTCTACCTATCGCACAATTTCGGGACTGCGGCTGGCGGCGATTATCGTCGATCTCTCCGAAGACCTGCGCAATCGCGAAGACCTCAGCCTCGATCATTTGCTGAAAAACACGCGCATCATGATGAGCGCCGTGGCCCACGAAATCCGCAACGTCAGCGGCGCCGTGCTCGTCGTCCACAAAAACCTCTCGCGCCTCAAGAGCCTCGAAGATAACGAAGACTTTCGCGCCCTCGGCGGCCTGCTGCAAAGCCTGGAGCGGCTCTCATCGCTCGAACTCGGTTCGGGCGCCGCGCAGAACGGCGAAGCCGTCGAGCTCACATCCCTGCTGGGCGAGTTTCGCATCCTCATCGAGAGCACCTACCACGAGTCCAACATTCAGCTGCGGTGGGACGTTCCCCCGCGCCTGCCGCTGGTCTGGGCCGACCGCTATGGCCTGCTTCAGGTCTTCCTCAATCTTGCCAGGAACAGCCAGCGCGCGATGATGTCGGTGGAAACCAGGCAGCTGCGAATCTCCGCCGGCGAAGAGGGCGGCAAAGTCGTCATTCATTTCGAAGATACGGGCGTTGGCATTGCCTCTCCGCAAAAGCTGTTTCAGCCGTTTCAGCCGGGCGCCAAGTCGAGCGGTCTTGGCCTCTACGTTTCGCGTGCCATCCTGCGCAGCTTTGGCGGCGACATCGCCTACGAGCCGCTACCTCATCGCGCCGAAAGCAATCATGCAGCCTCGCCGCCGGCCGGGTGCTGCTTTGCCGTGTTTCTGCCCATGACCATCGCCAGGGAGACGGCCGGTGCCTGAACGAACCGCTCCTACGCGCATCCTCCTGCTGGACGATCACGCGCTGTTCCGCGAGAGCCTCACGCGCCTGCTCGATGCCGAGCCCGGCTTCCAGGTCGTGGCCCACTGCGGAACCATCGACGAAGCGCTGGAGGTTTTGCGGCGCGAGACGATCGATCTTGTTCTCCTCGATTTCGACCTCGGCGAGCGCGATGGCCGGGACTTCCTGCGCCTGGCCAAAAAGCAGGGCTTCGAGGGCAAAGTCCTCGTCATCACCGCGGGACTCACCCCTGCCGCCGCATCACAGCTCATCCGCGGCGGAGTCGCCGGCGTCTTTCGCAAGCACGACTCCGCGACGTCGCTGGCGCAAGGCATTCGCGAGGTGATGGCGGGGAAGGTCTGGCTCGATCAGGACGAGCTGCGCGGCGCGCTGCGGGCGGAAGGCGGCGCCTCGGGACAGGACGCTGCGCCGGCATTCACCGAGCGCGAGCAGCAGGTTTTATCGGCAGTGTTCGAAGGTCTGGCCAACAAAGAAATCGGCGCGCGTCTGGGGGTTTCCGAAAGCTCGGTCAAGGCCACCCTGCAACAGCTCTTCTCGAAAACCGGCGTGCGCACCCGCAGCCAACTGGTGCGAGTCGTACTGGAGCAGTACCGCGAGCAGATCTGAATATTGGCAGATGGGAGTCGTGGAAGCTACGTCAGCCATTCCAGCCGCCGTGGCTGGAATCCCAGTTCGCGCCTGGCCTTCGCATTCGTCGCACCGCGCAGCCGATTCGAGAAATAATCTGCATCGGCGCTTCCGGCCTGCTCCACCGTGATATGCGGAGGCTCGGGACCTCCCATCGCTCGCGCGAAAGCCGGAAGCCAGACCCTCATCTCGGACGGATTGTCATCGACAATGTTGTACGCTCCGGCGCTTCCGCGGTCGAGCGCAAGCACCGCGGCGCGCGCTGCATCCTCCACGTGGATCCACGACCACACGCCATTACCATCGCCGACAATCGGCGTTCGGCGCTGGCGTATCTGCTCCGCGGCGTCGCCATCCCGCGTATACCACGTGCCCGGCCCGTACAAAAAACCGTAGCGTAGGAAGACAACTTCGGGCCTGCGCATTTCGCTTGCAGCCGTTTCCAGCTCACGATAAAACTGACTGCCCGCAGCGATGTACGGCGAGGCATTCACAGCAAAGCCGGCGCTTTCGTCTGCCAGACCGTTCCCCGGCTCGTACCAGAAAGCGCATGACTGCAGGATGTAGCGCCGCGCGCCGGCCACCTGCGCTGCAGCTTGTAAATTCGCCCCACCCTCGCGACGAACGCGATGATCAACCGCAGCGGCGGCCTGCATCGTCTCCGGCCGATATTGCTTCGGCAGCGCGGTCAGTTGATTGATAACAACCTCAGCCTGGCTACGCTTCACCGCGGCTTCCACCGCCTCCCTGTCCAAAGCATCGGCAAGCTCCGCCTTGGCGCCCTGATCACGCACCTGCCGTGCGCCGGCGTCATCGCGAACCATTCCTGTCACGTCGTGTCCGGCGGCGACGAGTTGCGCGATCAGCGGCCGTCCAATCGCGCCCGTCGCTCCGGCAACAAACACTTTCATAACTTACTCCGATATCCTTCTATCTACTCCAGTTGCACCTTCTCCCGGTAGGCCGCGACCTGCACGTTCCAGCGCAACGCTTCGATCATCGCATCGCGCAATTCCCGGGCTGCGTCGGGCTCGCCGTGCACGAGGAAGGTTTCCTGCGGCGCGCGCTGGAAGGTATGCAGCCATTCCAGCAGCTCGGGCGTGTCGGCGTGATCGCTGAACTGCTCCAGCGCCGCGATCTGCGCGTGGATCGGCACCTGCTCGCCAAACATCTTGATCGACTCGGCGCCGTTCTTGATGCTGAAGCCGCGCGTGCCCGGCGCCTGAAATCCGATGAACAGGACAAGGTTCTTTGGGTTGGGCAGCCGCAGCATCAAGTGGTGCAGCACGCGCCCGCCGGTCACCATGCCGCTGGACGACACGATGATCATGGGATACTTGCACTCGTTGATCTTCTTCGAGTCCTCCTGCGTCACGTCGAAATAAAAATTCGACCACTCCAGCGGTGAGCCGTATTGTTCGATCATCGCCTTGGTCTCCGGCGTGAACTCCTCCGTGTGCTTCAGGAAGATCTGCACCGCCTTGATCGCCATCGGGCTGTCGGTATGCACCGGAACCTTGGGAATCTGATTGGTCTCCATCAGCTCTTTGAGCAGGAAGAGGAATTTTTGCGTGCGCTCGACGGCGAATGACGGCACCACTACGCAGCCGCCCCGATGCAAGGCATTGCGGATCAACGCCGCCAGTTCCGGCCGCGGGTCGTCGTGCGGATGCTGCCGGTTGCCGTACGTGCTTTCCATCACCAGCACGTCGCAGCTTTCGCCTTCGGTTGGCCCGGAGTGCAGGACCTTGCCCGGCGCAATCTCACTATCTCTGACTCGACCAATGTCGCCGGTGAACAGCAGCTTCTCCTGCTTGCCGTTTGTGCTGAGTGTAATCTCGGCCATCGACGAGCCCAGAATGTGTGAGGCGCGGACATAACGAAACGCAAACTGCCGGCTGAGCTGCTTCACCTCGCCGAAGTTCACTGGATGGAACAGCGTCATGCACTGCTGCGCTTCTTCCATGGTGTAGAGCGGCAGCGCAGGATGGTGCTTCGACGCGCGCACCTTGTTGTAGTAGGCCGCGTCTTCTTCCTGCAGGTGTCCCGAGTCCGGCAGCAGGATGCTGCAAAGATCGATCGTCGGCGGCGTGGCGTAGATCGGCCCGTGAAAGCCCTGTTTCACCAGCCGCGGTATCCAGCCGGAGTGGTCAAGATGCGCGTGCGTCAGGATGACAGCGTCAATCGTCCTGGCGGGAACGGGCAGATCCTGCCAATTCCGCTCGCGCCATTCTTTCTGTCCCTGGAACAGTCCGCAATCGATGAGAACCTGCAGCGGACGCCCGCCGCCATTATCCACGTGGATCAGGTGCTTCGAGCCGGTGACGACTCCCGCTGCACCGAGAAATTGTATGTAGCTCAAGCTGCCCTCGTTCGAAACGGCAACAGAAGGTTGTACCGTCTCGAGGCCACAGCTGGCAAGTGCAGGTCGCAGCTATGCTCGCGACCGCAGGAAAGCAACCCGCGGCTCGCATTCAGAGTTCTCAATTGCAGGCAGACCTGTGTCGGAACGAGCCAAACTCGCGGTCTTGTCGTGTGTCGAATACGTGTATCTGGTCGTGCTGTGGATGCTGTTTGTTAGCAAGCTGGACATGACAGAGTTCAAAGTCGGACTCGTGGTTGCCCTGGTGGGAACGGTTGCGGACGCGATCGTTAAGGCACGCGGACTCGGCCACTTCCGCCCGCGCGTTCACCTCATGCTGCTCAGCTTTCTGGAGCCCTGGTACGTGGTGAAGGGAATGTGGACCGTCGTGAAATGCTTCCCATCCGCCTTAAGCCGCAACCACGACGGACATTTCAAGGCTGTGCAGTTCGATCGCGGCCAGAAAGACATAGAGGCGGCGACACGACGTGCGCTGGCGACCATGCTGCTCACCATTCCGCCGAATTCGGTCGTCATCGGCATTGACGGTCGCAGCGGGAAAATGCTGGTCCACGAAATGGAGCAGGAAGGGTCGTCGCTTTTGTCGCGCGAGCTGGGGGTGCAGGAGTGAATCCCTGGCTGATCGCCTCCGCGGTTTTGTTGTTGGCCTTGATCCCGTGCGGCATCGCCGCATTTCGCGGATCGCCGATGGAACGCCTGCTGGGACTGGAGATGGCCGGCGTGGTGGAAGCCATGTTCCTGGTCACATTCGCGCTTGCGCTTAATCGCTCGAACTTTCTTGACCTGGGATTGGCCATGGGGCTGCTGGCTTTCGGCGGCGGTCTGGTCTTCGCCCGCTTCCTGGAGCGCTGGCTGTGACCACCGCCCAATGGGCCATCGACGTTCTGTTGTTCAGCTCGCTGGCGGTCACCGTCTTCAGCTGCATCGCTCTGGTGTTTGTCAGCGGCTTCTTTAATCGGCTGCACTATCTCGGCCCGGTCACCTCGGTGAGTATTACGCTGCTGCTCGCGGCGGTGATTCTCCACTCCGGCTGGGGACAGGCGGCGATCAAAACCTTCCTGGTCTGGTTTGTTCTGGTGCTGATCAATGCCGTGCTCACCCATGCCACGGCGCGCGCTGCCCGCGTCCGTGAGCTGGGCCACTGGACGCCCGATCCGACAGAGAAGATCCCCGGCGCCGGAGCGAAGTAACGATGATGGAATTGATCCAGATCGCAATCCTGGCATTTGTCGCTGTGACCGGCACTGCGGTCGTGTTCACCCGACAGGCCACCTCGCAGGTGATCGGCCTCAGCTTTTATGGCTGCATTCTGGCGCTCATGTTCTTCATATTCCAGGCGCCCGATGTTGCGTTTTCCCAGATCACGATCGGAGCGGTGGCGCTGCCGCTCATGTTCATGCTCGCCCTGGCCAAGATCCGGCGTGATGAGGAACAACGCCGCCTGCAGCAGGAGGAACGCAAGAAGGAAGCCGCATGAAACGTGACGCCATAGACCGCTATCGTCTGGTGCTGTTTCTGCCTTCGGCGGTGCTGCTGTTTGCGCTCTTCGCTTGGGCGATGCACGATATGGTTCCGTTCGGGCACTTTCAAGGCGCTTACGGCAACCTTCTCAACCAGGTCACTGTCTACGAACGCCACACCACCAATGTCGTCACCGCGGTGAACTTCGACTATCGCGGTTTTGACACCTTGGGCGAGGAAAGCATTTTGTTCCTCGCGGTGCTGGGAGTGGCCATGTTGCTCC
>Ga0335073_10008926_pt1 | contig 14056 bp, 11 predicted proteins | sample Lox_Sample_22_FD_207093 | JGI IMG/M metagenome (GOLD analysis project Ga0335073, IMG submission 207093) | Soil microbial communities from Loxahatchee National Wildlife Refuge, Florida, United States - Lox_Sample_2.2 | ecosystem: Environmental > Terrestrial > Soil > Wetlands | place: USA... | reverse complement strand
GAATCACCCCCGGCTAGGCGCTGACCGCCTAGCCGGGGGTGCTCGTGTGCGACGGGGTTGAGTGGCTGGCTGTCATGCGGCCTTGGCCTGGTCCTCGGCCCCGGTGTGGGGCAGGACTTCGGCGACCGGCGTGCTGCGGCGGCCGGTGACGAAGGCGACCACCGCGCCGGCCGCGGCCAGCGTACCCAGGCCGAACATGACCAGGGCGAGGATGTAGGTGATCTGGGAGACCTTCCACCAGCCGTAGGCGTTCAGCAGCATCGAGCGCAGCGTCTCGCCCTTGAACACGGTGGCCACCAGGCCCTGCAGCTGGGTGTTGTTCGGCTGGGCCATGGCCTCGGCCGACAGCTGGGAGTAGGTCTTGCCGCCCGCCATGTCGGTGACGTGCTGGGCGATGAAGTGGTCGGCGTAGGCCTCGGCCTGCTGCCCGGTCAGCAGCTGCTGCCCGGCGTACTGCGACACCGACGGGATCATGTTCGGGGTGATCTCGGTGCCCGCCTTGGGGTGCGCGAACGCGGCCGCGGGCGGGAAGGTGATCTGCTGGGCGGCGAGCTGGCCCTGCACGGTGTTGTGCACGTAGGCCGAGCCCCACAGCAGCAGCCCGCCGGCGATCAGCAGCACCGCCGCAACAGCGGCGCTCACCGCGGCGATCAGGGTACGGGAAGAATTGCGGCGCATCGTGAGCCTCCTCAAAGACGCGGACCCTGGGATGACGGTCCGCTTTGTTCCTTACATCTGCGAGTCTTCCGGGTAGCCTCTGTCTGCCGTCATGGCCCGATGTCCTCACCGCGCGGGCCCTTCGGCCCTGCTAACCAAGGACTCCGGTCCGCCGCCTAGGTCATCCGGATGCGGCGGCCGGTGATGTGGGTGGGCACGATCTTGACGTACAGGTCGTGTTCTCCAGCGGGCCAGGGCCGCAGGTCGCAGCTCTCCCGCAGGTGCCGTACCTCGCCGGGCTGCAGCACCCGGTGCGCCTGGCCACGGACCAGCACGCTCCAGCCGGACAGCAGCGTCTCGTCCAGATGATCGGTCTCGAAGGCGACCGGATCGTCGCCGTGCCCGCCGATCAGCGAGCCGGTGCCGGTCCGCAGCACGATGGCGGCGGCCACCAGCACGTAGTTGACCGGCAGGATCATCGGCCCGGAGGCGGCGTTGAAGGCGACCCGGCCGAGCCCGCCAGGCGCGAGCAGCCGGTGGCATTCCGCCGGGCTGAGTCGCTCCAGCGGGCCGACCGGGCCGGGGTGGTGGCCGGGCGGCTGCTCGCCGCCGCCGCCGAGCAGGGCAGCGGGCGTGGTGCACAGCGCCGCCGCCAGCCGCCGGAGGGTGCCCGGATCCGGCTGGCCGGGGAAGTTCTCAAGGAACTCCAGGTACCGCGAGGTCACCCCGGCGCGGACGGCGACCTGCCGCAAGCTGAGCCGGAGCTCGCCGCGCCGCGCCGCCAGGCGCCTGCTGAGGTCACCGGGATCAGGCGCGGCCGGCCAGTCCCATGTCTTCCGGGCCGTCCTGACGGTAACGCCGCCTGCCGCGTTCACAGTCATCGCACCCACCTCATCTCTGATCGCTCGGCCACTTTCCAACCCTGCCGGCCCGGCTGCGCGGCGTAGAGAGCCATTGCGCCTGTCGCCGGGGGACCTTGGTTGCCCAGTGCGCGACTGGCGGCTTGCCGTAGGGCCATCGGCCGCGGCTGGCGGGGCCATCGGCCTCTACCCGAGAGAGCGTGGACGCCCTGAAGTCGGGATTATGACGACATACATTCGTCACGAGCCTGCGGTGGCCGGTCCGCTGGAGCCAGGCCGGCCAGGCAAGCGATGGTTCGCGCTTGCCGTTCTCTGCGTGGCGCTGCTGATGGTCAACCTGGACAACACCGTGCTCAACGTCGCGCTCCCGACGCTGGTGCGCGACCTGCACGCCACCACCACCCAGCTGCAGTGGATCGTCGATGCCTACGTGCTGGTCTTCGCTGGGCTGCTGCTGGTCGCCGGCAGCGTCGCCGACCGGGTCGGGCGGAAGAAAGCGTTCTGCACCGGGCTGCTGGCGTTCGCCGCCGGGTCCGCCTGGGCGGCGTTTTCCGGCTCGACGGGAATGCTGATCGCCGCCAGGGCCAGCATGGGGATCGGCGGGGCGATCATGATGCCCGCGACCTTGTCGCTGATCACCAGCATCTTCACCGACCAGGCGGAACGGCAGCGGGCGATAGGCCTGTGGGCCGGCACCAGCGGCCTTGGCGTTGCGCTCGGCCCGATCGTCGGCGGCGCACTGCTGGCCAGGTTCTGGTGGGGCTCGGTGTTCTTGATCAACGTGCCGGTCGCGGTGGCCGGGTTCGCATTCGCGATCCCGCTGATCCCGGAGTCCCGGAATCGGGCGGCGCGGCGACCGGATCTCGTGGGGGCCGCGCTGTCCATGGCGGGCCTGGGGCTGGTGCTGTGGTCACTGATCGAGGCCCCGGTCCGCGGCTGGACTTCGACCAGGGTGCTGGCCGCGGGCGCCGCCGGTCTCGCCGTGCTCGCCGTGTTCGCCCTGTGGGAGAACCGGACCACGCATCCGATGCTTGACCTGGCGTTCTTCCGGAAGCGGGCATTCACCGGCGCCGTCTGCTCGGTGGCCCTGGTCACGTTCGGCCTGTTCGGGGCCCTGTTCCTGCTGACTCAGTACCTGCAGTTCAGCCTGGGCTACAGCGCATTCGAGGCGGGTATCCGGGTGCTGCCCGCAGCGGGCATGATCGCCGTCATCGCACCGCTGTCCGCTCTCCTCCTGCGGGTCACCACGGTCAGGTACACGGTGGCGGCGGGACTGGCGTGCATCGCCGGCGGCCTGTGGCTGATGTCCGGGATCACCGTCACCTCGGGCTACGCCAGCATGGTGCCCGGCATCATGCTGCTGGGCGCCGGGGCGGGGCTGGCCATGCCGGCCGCGACAGAGTCGGTGATGGGCTCGCTGCCCAGCAGTCACACTGGCGTCGGCGCGGCCGCCAACGGCACGTTCCTGCAGACCGGCGGGGCGCTCGGCGTCGCGGTCATCGGCAGCCTGCTGAACACGCGCTACACCAGCCGGATGTCCGCGGCCCTCGCCCCCTATCACATGCCCGCCGCGGTGTCGGAGGCCATCCGCGGTTCGCTCGGCGGGGCGCTGGAGGTGGCGGCCAGGATCGGCGGTCACTTCGGCGCGCTCCTGGCGGCCGCCGCGAGGAGCGCCTACGCCAGCGGCATGGACCTGGGGCTGACGGTCGGCGCGTGCACCGCGATCGGCGGCTGCATCATCGCGCTGGCCGTCCTGCCGCACCGGGAACGCCAGCGGTTACGTCCCGGCGGCGGAAAGCGTCTCAGCCGCTGGTGAGATAGCCGTACCGGTCGCAAAAGGACTCGGGCGTGTGCCGCGCGGCCGCGGCGATCGGGCGGAGCTTGTCCGGATCCTCGATGTCCTCACGGGTCAGCCGGATCATGTACTCGCGGGCCACCTGGTATGCGTTCGACGCGACGTTCACCTGCCGGATTCGAACACGTCCGGTCTGCGGGTCGCTGAACGATCCGAAGGACAGCGGCACCATATGCCCGTCCTGGATGGTGATCATGCCGCCCGGCTCATCGCGCCGCAGCACCTGGCTCAGGTAGCTGACGGCCCCGTAGCCCAGGTCGCGGGTGTACTCGATGTCGTAAGGGATGGGGGGCGCGCACCGGAGTTCGTAGCCGATGTTCTTTCCCTCGACCGTGATGCGCTGCCCCCGCTCCCTGAAGCGGTCTTTGACCTGTTTCGCCAGCAGGCGGTCGAGTTCGAGTTCGGCCAGCCGGATGTTGCCGTGCTCGTCTCGCTCGACCTCGGGCATGGCCTGCTGGAGCTCGTCCTGGGGCAGGCGCAACCCGATGCCCTCGGCGAGCACCGCCACCCCGAAGGGGCGGCCATGGGCGATCCGCTTGAGCATCGCGGTCTCGAGAACGTCCACCAGGCACGGCAGACGGATGGGCTCGTCGCGGGGGAACTCCTCGGCAATCAGCGTGAGGGTGGCCCCGGCGGCCTTCCCGATGCCCATGGCCAGATGGCCGGCCGACCGGCCCATGGCCACCACCAGGTACCACCGCTGGGTGGTGATGGCGTCGGTCATCAGGTTGCTGACGATTTCGACTCCGACGCTCCGCGCCGTCTCGAAGCCGAAGGTCGGGATTCCGCCCGGCAGCGGCAGGTCGTTGTCGATGGTCTTCGGCACGTGCGCCACCCGCAGGCGGCCGCCGGCCGCCTCGGCCAGCCGGGACGCCGAGAACGCGGTGTCGTCCCCGCCGATCGTCACCAGCGCGTCGATGTCCAGTTTCCGCAGCGACTCCAGGCAGGCGCGCAGCCGCCAGTCCGGATCATCGGCACCGGAGTCCCGCACCGTCGGGTTAGCCCGCGAGGTCCTGATGACCGACCCGCCCAGGAGATGGATCCTCGACACGTCCGTGATGGACAGCGGCCGGACCTCCTCGAGCCGGCCCTCGATCAAGTGCTGGAAACCGTCCATGATGCCCAGGACATCCCACCCGCGATTCCGGGCCTCGATCGTGGCCGCGGAGATGACCGAGTTCATCCCGGGGGCAGGACCGCCGCCGCACAAGATCCCCAGGTTCATGCCCCTCCGCCTGTCTGGTTCAGGACCCGGAGGTCCAGGAAGTGGGCCGAGCAGGAAATGCACGGGTCGTGGTTGCGCACCGCCTGCTCGCACTGCCAGGCAAGCTGGTCGTGCGGCAGGTCGAGTCGCGGGCCGGCGAACTCGCGCAGGTCGGCCTCGATGACCCGCTGGTTCTGTGAGGTCGGGGGGACGATCTTCGCGTCGGTGATCGTGCCGTCCGCGGTGAACCGGTACCGGTGGTAGAGCATCCCGCGCGGCGCTTCGGTGCAGCCGTACCCAGTCGCCCCGGGGGGCGGCATATCGATGCACGGCGGATCTGGCGGCTCGTAGTGCTCGATGAGCCGCAACGCCTCCTCGCACGCGTAGACCAGTTCGACGGCGCGGACGATGATGCTGCGGAACGGGTTGTCGCAGGTGGAACCGAGCCCGGCGGCGGCGGCGGCGGACGCCGCCGCCTCCGGCAGGCACCCGGAGCTCAGGCTGTACCTGGCCATCGGCCCGACCAGGTAGGTCCGGTTCCCGTCCAGGACCGAGTGGAGCGCCGTGGAGTGCGGCACCTGGAACTCGGTGAAGTGCCCGTCGTACTCCGCCGCCTCGATGTCCAGTCCGCGGCTGGAGATGATCCGGTCGCCCATGATCGGGTACCCGGCGGGGTCGAGCAGGCAGACGAACTCGTAGTCGCGACTAAAGTCCGGAAAGTCGAACGCCGCCACCCAGCCGACGGTCTCCAGGGCCGCCTGGCGGGCCCACTCCAGCTCGCTGACGAGCGCCCGCAGGTCGCGGGCGTTCGGGGCCCGGTAGAAGCCGCCGGCCCGGACGTTGACGGGGTGTACTGAGCGGCCGCCGATCACCTCCATCAGCCGGTTGCCCGCCCGCTTCAGCCGCAGCGCCCGTTCCAGGGTCCCGGGGTGATCGCGGGCCATGTGGATGCCGCTCTCGTAGCCGAGGAAGTCCGGCGCGTGCAGCAGGTAGATGTGCAGCACGTGGCTTTCGATCCACTCGCCGCAGTACAGCAGCCTGCGGAGCGCGGTTACCGGCTCGGGCACCGTGACGCCGCAGGCGTCCTCGATCGCCAGGCACGCGCTCATCTGGTAGGCGACCGGGCAGATCCCGCAGATTCGCGCGGTGATGTCCGGCGGCTCGGTGTACTGCCGGCCGCGCAGCAGGGCCTCGAAGAACCGGGGCGGCTCGTAGATATCAAGCCTGGCCTCAGTGACCTGACCGTGTTCCGTCACGATCTCGAGGCCGCCCTCCCCCTCCACCCTGGCAAGCCCGGGCACTCTAACGTGTGTCATGGGCCTCGGCCTCCTTGCGGAACGGCTCCGCGCCCGCGGTGAACGCGCGGAACGCGCGGACCAGGTCGCCCTCGCGGGCGCCCAGCTCGAGCCAGCGCGCGGACAGCGCCGCCGTGTTAGGCGTCTCCATCGGCCCGAAGCAGCCGTAACAGCCCCGGGCGAAGGACGGGCACAGCGCGCCGCAGCCAGCCTGCGTCACCGGGCCGAGGCACGGCGTCCCGTGCGCCACCATCACGCAGGTGTGCCCGGCGCGCTTGCACTCGATGCACACGCTGTGCCCGCGGATCCTCGGCTTGCGGCCGCGCAGGTACGCCGAGATCACCTCGAGCAGCTGACGGCGGTCGATGGGGCAGCCGCGCAGCTCGAAGTCGACCGGCACGTGGTCGGCGATCGCCGTGGACGTGCGCAGCGTCTCGATGTAGGACGGCGTGGCGTACACCACCGGCGCGAGGTCGCCGGAGAAGTTGCGCAGCGCCTGGATGCCGCCGGAGGTGGCGCAGGCGCCGATCGTGACGAGGAACCGGGAGGCTTGCCTGACTTCCCTGATGCGCTCGGCGTCGTGCGGGGTGGTGATTGACCCCTCGACTAGCGACAGGTCATACGGCCCCGCTATCACCTCGCGCGACGCCTCGGGAAAACTGGCCACCTGAATCGCGTCGGTCAGGGCCAGCAGCTCATCTTCACAGTTCAGCAGGGTGAGCTGACAGCCGTCGCAGGAGGCGAACTTCCACACGGCCAGGGTGGGCTTTCCGGTCACAGCTCACGCACCCCCAGCCAGCGGGCCAGCGGCCGGTAGCAGAACACCGGGCCGTCGCGGCACACGAGGAACGGCCCGAGCTGGCAGTGCCCGCATAGCGCCGCCGCGCACTGCATGTCACGTTCCATGGACAGGAACACCCGGTCCTCAGGAACGCCTGCCGCCAGCAGTGCCCGCACCGCGAACCGCATCATGATTTCCGGGCCTACCGTGAACGCGACCGACTTGCCCGGGTCGAACGCCGCCCTGCCGATGAGATCCGGCACCACCCCGACGTTGCCGTGCCAGTCGCGGCCCGCCGTGTCCACGGTGACCTCGACGGTCAGGTCGAACCTGCTCCGCCACGTGCCAAGCTCGCTGGTGAACAGCAGGTCGGAGGGGGTGCGCGCGCCGTAAAGCAGGACAAGGCGACCGAACGACTCCCGGTGCGCGAGCACGTGATAGATGGCGGGGCGCAGCGGCGGCAGCCCGATGCCGCCCGCCACGATCACCACGTCACCGCCCTCGGCCGCTTGTACGGGCCAGCTGGTGCCGTACGGGCCGCGGACCCCGATCTGGTGCCCTGGCCGCGACTCGCACAGCGCATGGGTGACTGCCCCGACGTCGCGGATGGTGTGCAGCACCGCGCCCGCCGCCGACGGGTCTCCGCTGATCGAGATCGGCACTTCGCCGATGCCGGGCACCCGGAGCATGTTGAACTGCCCTGGCTGGAAGCTGAACGGTTCTGGCGGCTCGAGCTCCAGCGTCACCGTGTCACGCGACTCTGGCCGGCTCGCGGTCACTCGCCAGGGCGGTGACTCCGTCCACGGGCGGCCCGCCGCCACATCAGCCAGTGTGCGCATGACCGTACACGTCCAGGATCTGCAGCCGGGTGGCCTGCAGCCGTCGCGTCGCCAGGTTCGCGAATCGCTGCATGAGGTCGTAGCCGAGCCGCGGGTCGGCGTCGCACTTGGCCCGCAGGCAGGCGCCGTCCATCTCGATGGCGTGCACCCGCCCCACGGCCCGCCCGTCGAACTGCCAGCGGTGCGGCCCCATCAGCCAGGAGAAGCCGACCATTTCTCCCGCGCCGATCGTCTGCACGGTGAGGACCCGGCCGGGTGCCGTGATTTCCAGCCCGACCGCGCCTTCCCGTACCAGGTAGAACGTCTGCGCCGGGTCCCCCTCGCGGAACAGGAACGTGCCGTCGCCGAACACGACGTTCCTGGCACACCCCGCGATCAGCGCGAAGTATTCCGGGTCCAGGCCGGCGAAGAACTCGTGGCCGCGCAGCACGTGCTCAAGCGTCTGCGGCAATGGCGGCAACCTCCTCGGTGATGTCGATGCCGACCGGGCACCACGTGATGCAGCGCCCGCAGCCCACGCACCCGGAGGTGCCGAACTGGTCGTGCCAGGTGGCCAGCTTGTGCGTCATCCACTGCCGGTACCGGGACTTGCTGGAGGTCCGCACCGGGCCGCCGTGCAGGTAGGAGTGGTCGAGAGTGAAGCACGAGTCCCACGACCGCTGCTGTTCCGCGTCGGTTCCGGCCAGGTCGGTGACCTCCTCGACGCTGAAGCAGAAGCACGTCGGACACACCATCGTGCAGTTCCCGCAGGCCAGGCAGCGCTCCGCCACATCGTCCCATCGCGGGTGCTCGAGGTTGTCGTACAGCAGGTCCCTGAGGTCCAGTTCCGGCATGCTCCGCCCCATGGCGGCGGTGGTGCGCTCGATGATCGCGTCCGCGGCGGTGACGTCCCCTGTCGGGGCGGGCGACGCGCCAGCCTCGGCCAGCACCTCGGCACCGCGCGGGGTTCCGGCCTCGATGAGGAACCGGTGACCGCCGGCGTCCAGCAGCTCGGTCAGGGCGAGATCGAAGCCGCGCTCCGCCCTCGGCCCCGCCGACATCGACGTGCAGAAGCAGGTGCTGGCGGCCTGCCCGCAGTTGACCGCGACGATGAACGCGCCCTCGCGGTTCGCCGCGTAACCCGGGTCGGCATGCCGCCCGCCGGTGAAGACCCGGTCCTGGATCGCGATCGCCCGCAGCTCACAGGCCCTGACGCCGATAAACGCGAAACGCTCGGACCCGTCAGGCCCGGCGGGAGCCCCTAGCCTGGCGGTCGCAGGGAACAGGTACTTCTTCCACGACTGCGGGCCGACGTTGTAGCCGAACAGCGCTTGGTCGTCCCGGCGCCGCAGCCGGTATGTCGCCGCGTCCTGCTCGTCGGTCCACCCGGCGGGCAGGTCAGCCGCCGACGATATGTCGCCGTAGCAGATCGCCCCGTCCTCGAGGACGGGCCCGATCAGCCTGAACCCGCGCCGCCTGATCGCGTCGAGCAGCCGGTCCAGCTCGCTGCGCCCCAGCACTGACATCACGTGCTCACACTGCACCGGCAAGGCTCATCGCAGTAGAGCCGAAAGTCCCGGTTGCGATCAGCGTCGCCGTCCCCGCCGGGCGGTCACCATCCGAAGGTACTTCGCCACCGGGACATAAGCCTCTGGGCTGCACAGGTGGGCGGCAGTGAACTTAAGAGCGTCAGTGTTCACGAAAGTTTCGGAACGCAAAGCAAGCGTTCCGGCGGGATGTCAGCGAGGCGTCCCAAGCGAGGCGTCCCAGGGGAGGCGTCATGTCAAGCTCTGCAGCCGCCCGGCTTCCGGACGGGCACGACGAGCCGCGGTTCAGCTCGGCGAAAGATGAACAGAAAGCCAGGGCCCTCGGCCTGACCTCGGCAACGGCCCTGGTCATCGGCAGCATCATCGGCACCGGGGTGTTCACGATGCCTGCCGTGCTTGCCGGTGCAGGCACCAGTTCGCTGCTGGTGCTGCTGGTGATCGCGATTGGCGCGATGCTGCTCGCGGTCTTGTTCGGGCAACTCACCCGGCGGGTGCCTAACTCTGACGGCGGGCTGTACGCCTACGCCAGGCACGAGTTCGGCGACTTCGCCGGCTACCTCACCGGATGGTGCTACTGGATCCAGGCATGGGCCGGCAACGCGGCCATTGTCGCCTCGTGGGTGTTTTACGTCGACGCCCTGTTCGGCATCAACCACCCGAGCTCGATGACCAACTGGGGCATCGCCCTGCTGGGGCTGTGGATCCCGGTGGCGCTCAACCTGGCAGGCATCCGGCAGATGGCCTGGTTCCAGAACATCACCGTGGTGCTGAAATTCCTGCCGCTGCTGTTCGTCGGCGTGGTTGGCTGGTTCTTCGTCTCCAGCGGTAACTTCGGGGCTTTCAACGCTTCCGGCGGCAGCCTGTACAGCGCCATCGGGATCGCGGCCGGCGTCGCCCTGTTCTCGTTCATCGGAGTGGAGGTCGCGGCGATCACCGCCAAGCGGGTCAGGGACCCGCGGCGCAACGTCGGGCGCGCGTCCGTGCTCGGCACGCTCGCCAGCGCGATCCTCTACCTGGCGGCATCGGCCGCGGTGATGGGCCTGGTCGCACACAAGGGACTGGTCACCAACGGAGCGCCGTTCGTGCCCGCCTTCGAGACGATCTTCGGTCACAGCGCCTGGGCCGGCAAGCTGGTCTCCGCCGTGGCGGTGGTGTCCGGGATCGGGGCGCTGAACGGATGGACGCTGGTGGTGGCCGAGACGTCGCGGGCGCCGGCCCAGGACGGGCTGTTCCCCGCGCCGTTCGCCTGGACCGACCGCCGGGGCACCGCGTGGTTCGGTATCGTGCTCGGCGCGATCCTGCCGTCGCTGCTGATGCTGTGGCGGTACACGGAGAGCTCCGGCCTGACGGTGTTCACCTACCTGGTCGACCTGACCGTCGTCACCGTCGCCATCCCGTACCTGATGTCCGCCTGCGCGCAGCTCGCCTACCTGGTCTCCAGGCGCCGCAAGGTGCAAGGCTGGCTGCTGGCCCGCGACCTGTCCATCACCGGTGCCGCGGTCCTGTTCTCGATGTGGGTGACGTTCGCGTCCGGTTACTCGGCGGTCTACGAAGCGCTGGTCATCGTCCTGGCCGGCATCGTCCTCTACGCCTTCCTGAAGGCGCACCGTGAGGCGGCCGGCCTGGTGCCCGCCCCCGTGGACGCCGACATGCCGGCGGAAGCCCCCGCCGCGCATCGTCGCCACCTGCGGATCGCGCGGCCAAGGGGGGAGCGGTCATGACGTTCGGCGTGCAGTCCGAAATCGGCCAGCTACGGCAGGCCATCGTCCACCGGCCCGGGCTTGAACTGTCCAGGCTCACGCCGCAGAACATCAGGGGCCTGCTGTTCGACGACGTGCTGTGGGCGCAGCGCGCCAAGGAGGAGCACGACGTGTTCGCGGAGACCCTCCGCGAGCACGGCGTGCGGGTGCACTACTTCGGCCAGCTGCTGGCCGAGACCCTGGCGGTGCCCGCCGGCCGGGAGTTCGTCCTCGACCGGGTGTGCACCCCGGAGAACCTCGGCCCGTCGCTGGTCCGCCCGGTCCGGGCGTTGTTCGACGACCTCGACAGCGCGCAGCTCGCCGGGTATCTCGTCGGCGGGGTGCTAAAGGCCGACCTGACGCCGCTGCGGGCACGCAGCCTGAAGTGGGACATGCTGCGCGCAGACGACTTCCTGCTGCCGCCGCTGCCCAACCACCTGTTCCCCAGGGACAACTCCTGCTGGGTCTATGGCGGCGTCTCGGTCAACCCGATGGCCAAGCCCGCCAGGCAGCGGGAATCCCTGCACATCCGGGCCATCTACCGGTACCACCCGATGTTCGCCGGGGCGGATTTCGTCACCTACTACGGGGACGACGACGCGACGCACCTGCCCGCCAGCATCGAGGGCGGCGACGTCCACGTGCTCGGCGACGGCATCGTGCTGATCGGCATGGGGGAGCGGACCACGCCGATGGCGGTAGAGATCCTGTCCCGCGCCCTGTTCGCCAGCGGGCAGGCCCGCGAGGTCATCGCCGTGCAGCTCCCGCAGTCGCACGCGATGATGCACCTGGACACGGTCATGACGATGATCGACAGGAGCACCTTCGTCCTGTACCCCTACATCGACAGGAACTTCAGGTCCTGGACAGTCAGCCCGGGCCGTTCAGGAGAAAAGGAAGCGGAACTGACCGTCATCCCGAACCGCAGCTTCTGGGACACGCTCGCGGTGGCACTCGGCGTGAGCGAGGTGACCGTGCTGGTGACCGACGAGGATGTCAGGGCGGCCGAGCGCGAGCAGTGGGACGACGGCAACAACTACCTGGCCGTCGCGCCTGGGGTCATCCTCGGCTACGACCGCAACGTCGCCACGAACACCTTGCTGCGCAAGCACGGCATCGAGGTGGTCACCGTGCCCGGCGGCGAACTCGGCCGGGGCCGCGGCGGGCCCCGCTGCATGACCTGCCCCATCGAGCGCGAGCCTGCCTGAGAGGTGCGATGAAATGACTGCAGAGTCCCCGAGCCCGCTGAAGCCGCTGGCACAGCTGTTCCGGGACCTGCGTTCGACACCCGGTGGCCTGTCCAGCCGCGAAGCGGCGCGACGGCTGGAGGCCGCCGGGCCCAATGAGCTGACCCGGCGCGGCGGGCGGCGCTGGCCCGGTGAGCTCGCCGGGCAGTTCACCCACCCGCTCGCGCTGCTGCTCACCCTGGCCGCGGTGCTGGCCTGGGCCAGCGGCACGCCCAGGCTGGCGATCGCGATCGCCGCGGTGATCGTGCTCAACGCCGCGTTCTCATTCGCTCAGGAACTGCAGGCAGAACGCGCCGTGGAGGCCCTGGCGGCCTTCTTGCCCGAACGCGCCCGGGTGCTGCGCGACGGCACCCCGCAGGACATCGAGGCCCGCTCCCTGGTGCCAGGCGACGTGCTGCTGATCGACGAAGGGAACAGGATCTGCGCCGACGCGCGGCTGATCGGCGGCACGCTCGAGGTCGACATGTCCACGCTCACCGGGGAGTCGGTTCCCGTGACCCGCTCCGCCAGTGCCGTGGACGCCAGCGTGCCGCTGCTGCAGGCGCGGGAGGTGGTGTTCAGCGGCACCGAGTGCACCGGCGGCGAGGCGCGGGCGCTGGTCACCGCCACCGGTATGGGCACCGAGCTCGGCCGCATCGCCTCGCTCAGCCAGCGGGCCGGGCGGGACGAGAGCCCCCTCGAGCATCAGGTCAAGCGCGTCGCCTGGCTGATCGCCCTGGTAGCGATCGGGGCCGGCATCGCGTTCCTGCCGATCGGCCTGGCTGCCGGGCTGAGCATCGGCGCGGCCGTCAGCTTCGCGATCGGGCTGCTCGTCGCCAATGTCCCTGAAGGGCTGCTGCCCACGATCACGCTGGCCCTCGCGGTCGGGGTACGGGAAATGGCCCGCAGGGGCGCGCTGGTCAAACGGCTGTCCGCGGTGGAAACTCTCGGCTCCACCTCGGTGATCTGCACGGACAAGACCGGCACCCTCACCGAGAACAAGATGCGAGTCACGTCGGTCTGGACCCCGGCGGGAGGGAAAAAGGCAGAGACCGCGCTGGCCGGGGTCGCCGCCGCGTGCAACACCGCCGACCTGCGGCTTCCATCGTCATCCAGAACGGAGGGTGGTTCCTCCGCACCGTCCGGCGATCCCACCGAGGTGGCTCTCCTGAAGATGGCCGTCTCCCACGGCGTCGACGTGACCCTGGCGGACCGGGAGTCGCGGCGGCGCGCGATCTTCCGCTTCGACCCGAGACTCAAGCTGATGACGACGGTCGACGATCTGGACGGCGTCCCGGTGATCTCAGTCAAGGGAGCACCTGAGGCGGTCATGGCGCGCGTCACCCGGATCATGGGGCCGGCGGGGGAGCAGCCGGTCACCGAGGCGGACCGGGCCCGCGTCACAGGGGTCATGGAAAGCTACGGCAGGCAGGGGCTGCGCGTGCTGGCGATGGCGCGGCGAGTACTGCCGGGCGGAGGCGCTGTCCCGGCCTCGCGCGAGGAAGCCGAGCGCGACCTGTGCCTGCTCGGGGTGACCGCGATGCAGGACCCGCCGCGCGCGGAGGTGCCCGCCGCGATCCAGCGGGTGCACCGCGCCGGCATCCGGGTGCACGTGGTCACCGGAGACAACGGGCTCACCGCCGCGGCGATCGCCCGCCAGGTCGGCATCGGGACCGGTCCCGGCGGCATGCGGGTCGTGAGCGGCGCGGAACTGGACACGATGAGCGAACTCGCGCTTGACACGCTGCTCGGTTCCGGTGCTGAGGTAGTCTTCGCGCGCAGCTCGCCGGAGTCCAAGCTGCGCATCGCCGACGCGCTGCGGGCAAAGGGCCAGATCGTCGCGATGACCGGCGACGGGGTAAACGACGCACCGGCGCTGCGGCGGGCGGACATCGGCGTCGCCATGGGCCGCTCCGGGACGGACGTGGCCCGTGAAGCGGCCACCATGGTGCTAACCGACGACAACTTCGCCACGATCGCGGCGGCGGTGGAGGCGGGACGGCGGGTCTACGACAACGTCCGCAAGTTCATCTGCTACATCTTCACCCACGCCGTCCCCGAGGTGCTGCCGTTC
>Ga0335073_10008925_pt1 | contig 14059 bp, 15 predicted proteins | sample Lox_Sample_22_FD_207093 | JGI IMG/M metagenome (GOLD analysis project Ga0335073, IMG submission 207093) | Soil microbial communities from Loxahatchee National Wildlife Refuge, Florida, United States - Lox_Sample_2.2 | ecosystem: Environmental > Terrestrial > Soil > Wetlands | place: USA... | reverse complement strand
AGCTGCCGCAGTCCTGGTACCAGATCCAGACCAAGTTCCGCGACGAGCCGAGGCCGAGAAGCGGCCTGATCCGGGTCCGGGAGTTCACGATGAAGGACTCCTACAGCTTCGACATCGACGAGGCCGGACTTGACGTCTCCTTCGAGGCCCACCGGGGCGCCTACGAGCGCATCTTCGCCCGGCTCGGCATCCCGGCGATCGGTGTGGAAGCGTCCAGCGGGACCATGGGCGGCAGTGACTCGGTCGAGTTCGTGTGCCCGTCAGAGGCTGGCGAGGACCTGATCGCACGCTGCGTTAGCTGCGGCTATGCGGCCAACCTGGAGAAGGCGACGTCGGCGCTGGCGCCGATCGAGGACGGTCCGGGAACGGCTGCGCCCGAGCGGCTGGCCACCCCGGGTGTGCGCACGATCGATGACCTGGTCACCAAGTACGGGATCGCGGCCGACCGGCAGATCAAGACGCTCGTCTACGTGATCGACGGGCAGGCGACCCTGGCGCTGCTGCGCGGCGATCACCCGCTGGCCGACCAGAAGCTCGCTGACGCCGTGGGTTCCGGTGACATCAGGCCGGCCCACGCCGACGAGATCCGCGAGGCGCTGGGCGCGTCCGCAGGCAGCCTCGGCGCGGTGGGCGTCAGCGACCTGCCGATCATCGCCGACCTGGCGCTGCAGGGCAGGCGGGACATGACCACCGGGGCGAACGTCGACGACGTGCACCTGACCGGTGTGGACGTGGAACGCGACATCCGGGTCGGCCGCTGGGCCGACCTGCGCGAGGTGTCCGCGGGGGAGCCGTGCCCGCGGTGCGGCACCCCGCTGGAGATCCTCAAGGCGATCGAGGTCGGGCACATCTTCAAGCTCGGCCGCAAGTACACCGACGCGTTCGGCGTCTCCGTGCTCGGCCCGGACGGTGCGAGCATCGTCCCGGTCATGGGGTGCTACGGCATCGGCGTGGAGCGGGCCATGGCGGCCGTCGCCGAGGTGCACCACGACGACGCCGGGCTGACCTGGCCGGTGTCGGTGGCTCCGGCCGAGGTGACGGTCGTGCTGCTGTCGCCACAGGACGAGGCGACCCGGGCGGCGGCCGAGGAACTCTATGGCGAGCTGCAGGCCGCGGGCGTGGACACGCTGATCGACGACAGAGACGAGCGGGCGGGCGTGAAGTACCGGGACGCGGAGCTGACCGGGATTCCACTCCGGATCAGCGTGGGCAGCCGCGACCTAGCCGAGGGCGTCGTCGAGATCACCCGCCGGGCGACCGGCGAAAAGGAGCGGGTGCCGACGGCCGAGGCCGTCAGGCACGTGCTGCAGTACCTGTCCTCCCGGCGCGCTTCCGCAGCCGCAACCGATTCTTGACCTGCGGCGAGCGGAGCCGGGCGGCCGCAGGCTGCGGATCGGGACCAGGCAAAGCGGCAGGGCCTGCCACCACGCGCTCGTTGTGGCTGGCCAGTGCGCTCCAGTCCTGGCTCTTGCTGGACATCGGCCCCTCCCGCATGTCTCGCGTCAAGCGGCAGCGCGTATGCCCTGCCGCCATATAAGACACGTCTGAGGGGCCAGTCAGGACACATCCTGGCCATAACAAACCTGTAACTTCTGCTCGCTGCTGGTCAGAGCCTGGTCCACGCCTGCGACAGCACGCTGCGCAGGATCTGCTCCATCTCGTCGAAATGTTCTTGGGTGCAGGTCAGCGGCGGGGAGAGCTGGATGACCGGGTCGCCGCGGTCGTCGGCCCGGCAGATCAGGCCCGCGTCGAACAGCGCGTGGGACAGGAAGCCGCGCAGCAGCCGCTCGGACTCCTCGTCGTTGAACGACTCACGGGTGGCCTTGTCCTTGACCAGCTCGATCCCGTAGAAGTACCCGTCGCCGCGCACGTCACCGACGATGGGCAGGTCGAGCAGCTTCTCGAGCGTGGCCCGGAACCCCGCCTCGTGCGCGCGGACGTTACCGAGGAGGTCCTCCTTCTCGAACACGTCCAGGTTGGCCAGGGCAACCGCGCAGCAGACCGGGTGACCCGCGAACGTAACCCCGTGCAGGAACGTCGCGGTGCCCTCGGTGAACGGCTCCATCAGGCGGTCGCTGACCAGCATCCCGCCCATCGGGGCGTAACCGGAGGTGACCCCCTTGGCGAAGGTGATGACGTCCGGCTGGTAGCCGTACCGCTGGGACCCGAAGTAGTAGCCGAGCCGGCCGAAAGCGCAGATCACTTCGTCGGAGACCAGCAGCACCCCGTGCCGGTCGCAGATCTCGCGGACCCGCTGGAAGTAGCCGGGCGGCGGCGGGAAGCAGCCGCCGGAGTTCTGCACCGGCTCGAGGTACACGGCAGCAACCGACTCGGGACCCTCGCGCAGGATCGCCCGCTCGATCTCGTCGGCCGCCCAGAGGCCGAACGTGGTCAGGTCGTCGGCGACGAAGGCGGGGGCCCGGTAGAAGTTGGTGTTGGGTACCCGGACGCCGCCGGGCGGCAGCGGCTCGAACGGCTCCTTGATCGCGGGCAGGCCGGTGATGGCCAGCGCGCCCATCGACGTTCCGTGATAGGCGATCTCACGGCTGAGCACCTTGTACCGGCCGGGCTGGCCGGTGAGCTTGAAGTACTGCTTGGCCAGCTTCCAGGCCGACTCGACGGCCTCCGAGCCGCTGGTGGTGAAGAACACCCGGTTCAGGTCGCCGGGGGCCAGGTCCGCGAGCCGCTCGGCGAGCTCGATCGCGCGCGGATTCGCGTAGGACCACAGCGGGAAGTAAGCAAGCTCGCCGCCCTGCCGGGCCGCGGCCTCGGCGACCTCCTTGCGGCCGTGCCCGATCTGGCTGACGAACAGGCCGGCCAGCCCGTCCAGGTAGCGCCGGCCGCGGGAGTCGTAGACGTACTGGCCCTCGCCGCGCACGATGACCGGCATCTCGCCGTCGGCGTATGACCCCATCCTGGTGAAGTGCAGCCACAGGTTCCGCTTGGCCGCCGTCTGCTGCGCCGTGGCGTCCTGTACTTCGTCGTGGCCAGGTGAAGGAGGTGAGGAGATTGTCATCTGGTCCCCCAGGAGTAGGTCTGCTTGCGCAGCTTCAGATACACAAACGTCTCTGTGGCGGTCACGCATGGGATCGCCCGCACCCGGCCGAGGATCTCGAGCAGCTCGTCGTCGTCCTCGCAGACGGCCTCGATCAGCAGGTCGAAGGAGCCGGCGGTGATCACCACGTAGTCGATCTCGGGCATACCGGCGAGCTGGTCGGCGACCTGCTCCAGCTCCCCGCTGCACCTGATCCCGATCATGGTCTGGCGGCGGAATCCCAGCGTCATCGGGTCGGTCACCGCGACGATCTGCATCGCCCCGGCTTCCAGCAGCCGCTGCACCCGCTGGCGCACCGCGGCCTCGGACAGGCCGACCGCGTGACCTATCGCGGCATACGAACGCCGTCCGTCCTGCTGCAGCTGCTCGATGATCTCCTTCGAGATTTCGTCGAGGAAGATGTGGGCTTGCCCGCTTCCGTTGCCGCGGCGCGGCCCGGCACCATCACTGCGCCGTCGGTTGCGCGGGGCCAGGGGCGTCCCCGGCGTTTGCGCCATGCGATTGCTCCCTCCGCACAGCAATCCTGCCACGTCCGCGGCCGCTGTCAACTGATTCCGCAGGAGCAGGTTGGTTTAGCTACTGATTCACTTGTGTTGGCCGGGGAACGTTGTGGCGGCGGGAGGGCGGCTCAGCCGTTGCAGGTGACCTGCGCGGGATCGGTGGTGACCTGGTCCCGGGCGTCGATTTCGGACAGGGCCCGGCCACAGCACGGCAGCAGCATGTCGTCGGGGGACGGGCTGCGGTGCGTCACCCCTCCACGGCTCCGGCCGCTCTCCTGGCGGCGGGCCGAGGATTCCGCAGCGGTACCTTGGTCGGTATTCAGCGTTTGTGCGTCGTCCGGGGCTGAAGCGTCCCGTAACTTATCATCTTTTTTCCGGACAAGCCTACGCCTGCGCGGGATGCGCGGTCCCATGGCAGGATGATAGGGGCGAGCATCTCCCGGTACCAGTGCCAACTGTACGAGCCTGAATTCTGTTGCAACGAGAACCCGGTAATGCAAAGCTGACGGAATCACAGACACGGGCCTGGAAAGGCCCAACTGGTGCACCTTGAGAAGGGCGCTATCAGCGACCGATGGCGAACCACGCGCGGCTGCTAGGGCAGTCCACCGCTAGCTCCTGACCGGCGCTGGCGACGGTGGGCAAACAGCATTCCGGACCGCATGCCCGACCGGCGAAGGCCAGCCGGAGGCAGGCTGGCGCGGCGCGGGAGCAGCTGGCGGCGGGCGGACTGTCTCATCAGGAACGGCGCAGGCTTCGTTCGTTAATCCGCGCCCGGGCCGAAACTGCGCGCCGGCGGCGCCTCGAGTTCAGGCACATCGCTATTGTCCTGGCCGGGACGATCGCTGCCATGCTGGTGATCGCGGCCTCGCTCGGGCTGCTATCTGCGATCGAGGCGGCCCGCGGACAAGGCACGACCGGTACTTTCGTCGTCGGATTTTCGTCGTGCTCGGGAAGGACCGGATGCACGTGGGTGGGGACTTTCGAGTCACCGGACGGCAACACGGTGCCCGATGTTGCCTATGAAGGCGCCCTGCCGGCTAATGCCGGTCCCGGTAGCAGCTTCCCGGCCGTTGAGCCGGGGGGATCGCAACGTGTCTACCCGCCGCACTCACTCAGGTGGGTCATCGACCTGCTAGCCACGCTGCTCGTGGGAGGCGCCGTGGGATTGGTCCTGTGGGTCAGCCCGCTCGGGCTCCGCGGGCGCGATGCGGTCGGGGTCGGCTGACGCTGGCCGGCCGACAGGCATGCGAGCGGGCTCACCGGCCGGGCTGGTGGGCGTGGTCAGTAGACGCGAACTCGCGTGGGGGTGATGCGCAGCGCAGTTGCGTACTCTGCGCCCATCTCTTCCGGGGTCATGCCGATGCTGGCGATCCCGTCGCGGTATTTCGCCAGGTAGGCCGGAACCTCGTGCGCTTGCGGGTGCCCGTCGACGACCTGCGCCGAGCCTTCGAACGTGGCCACCGCGCCGCCGTGTTCATCGCTGTTCAGGTGCAGCGACACCTTGGGGTTGGTGCGGGCGTTGCGCACTTTCCACGAGTGCGGCTGCGCGTACACGAGGAATACGCCCTCATCCCACAGGAACCAGACCGGGGACGACTGCGGCTGCCCGCCAGGAGTCACCGTGGTGATCCAGGCGACGCTCTCGGTGCGCAGTCGCCCGGTGAGGGCAGCTGACGCCTCAGCGCTCAGATTCAGCACCCGCCGAGTCTATGCGGCCGGTAACTCGCCCGACGGGCGGATGCGGGCACCCCTGATGGTGAACGCGATCAGGCCCACGGCGAGGACCACCATGGCGGCGATCCACCCGCCCCGGTCGGTCGGCGGCCGGGTCGGCCAGGTCAGCGGCTCGGAATAGTTAGCGATCAGCGCGAACTGGGAGATGGCCGTGAAGGCAAGCGGGCCGATCCACGCGATCAGCGCTCCGGCGACCAGGCAGAAGATCAGCCCGATACCGGTCAGGCCCAGGAGGTTGCGCGCCACCGGGAGGATGCCGCCGGCCAGGTAGACGCCGGCCCGCGGGTCGTACGCGGCCGCCGCGCCGAGGGCGAAGAATCCGATGGCGGCCCCGCACAGGGCCAGCACCAGGCTGGCCCGCAGCAGCGGCAGCCACCGTCCGGTCGCCCGCTCCGGCTCGCCGAACGGGCTGTGCATGGTCACCGCGATGATCCCGGCGGCGCAGCCCTGGAGGATCATCGGCAGCTCATCGGCCGCGTTGCCGGTGCCGAGCCACCAGTGGTAATGGAGCGAGGCCCATAGGGCCGCGCCACAGGCGAGCAGCGCCACCAGGGCAGCCGGGATACGGCGGCTGCGCAGGTGCAGCCAGGCGAGACGGACCGCCCAGGAAACCGGTCGCGTGGCCCGGCCCGGGGGCGGCTGGTGGGTGTCAGCCGGGCCGGGGCGGCCTCCACCGGGGCCGCGCTCGCGGGGGGTGGCGCCGGGGTGATGCGGCTGGCCTTCGCGTGCGGCGCTCACGGGATCCGTGCCGGGGTGATGCGGCTGGCCTTCGCGTGCGGCGCTCACGGGATCCGTGCCGGGGTGATGCGGCTGGCCTTCGCGTGCGGCGCTCACGGGATCCGTGCCGGGGTGATGCGGCCGGCCTTCAGCGCGGCGAGATTGGCGGCCAGCCAGGCGTGCCGCGTGGCGGCGGGCAGCGCGGCGAACCGGGCGGCGGCCACCGTGACCTGCGGCTGCTGCGTGCACCGCAGCGCATAAGGGCCACACACCGGGTATTGCTGCGAGCCGATCGCCTTGAGCAGCCCGTCCTCGATGGCCTGCTGCGCCGGCGTGCCGGTGTCCGGCTGGAACGCGCCGCTGGCGGCCATCTGTCCGACCGAGCCGACGATCACCGTGTGCACGATGTCCTGCCGGAAGCCATCCCGGAACTGGGCTGCGTCCGGCATCAGTGTGATCGCGTCCATGGTGAACTCGAACACCGGCGGGCTGCCGGACACGACGCCGTTGCCGTTGACCTGCTGCACGATCGAGGGCAGCGCCGGTCCCGGGATCTGGGCGGCGCGTACCGGCACGCCCGGCAGGCCGGACAGCTCGGCGATGACCGGGCCGAGCGAGTTCACGGCCTGGCTCAGGTAACCCTTGAAGGCCGGGTGCACGCAGACCTGGAAGCCGGCGGAGGCATCCGCGCAGACCGGGGTGTACCGGATCAGCCGGTCGGAGGCCGGGTCGTGCAGGGCGGGGACCTCGATGCCGCCCGTGACCGACGACGCCCGCGCCGTTGCGGCCAGCCCGAACCCGGCGACGGCCAGGGCGATGCCGGCCGCGAAGATGACGGCCGCGGCGGCGCGCAGCCGCGCCCCTCCCGCACTCTCCAGGGGGCCGCGCCAGCCGGCGCCGCCAGTGCGCGGGGACAGCCCGAGCAGGCCGGCCGCCCCGAGCGCGCACCCGGCGAAGAACATGACCTGGACGACCGAGACGTCCGGTGCCACGGGATAGAAGACGCCCTGGTCGTTCGCGGGCACGATGCCGTCCGGCGAGAGCGCGGCCACCGAGACGCCGCCCTGGCTGACCGCCCGGCTGAACATGACCAGGACCAGCATCGAGATGCCCACCGCGACGATCGGGGCGGTGAACCGGCCGGGGAACAGCGCCCCGAGGGTGAACGCGAGCGCGCAGATCGCGGTCAGCGCCACGGCACCGGCCGCGACCGGCCAGATCGGCGGGCCGCCCCAGGTTGCCGCTTGCGCGGTGCGGACGTACAGCACGACCACGCCGGCCGCAAATGTGGCCAGCACCCAGGCCAGCGTGCCGGCCAGCGAGCACAGCTGCCGCGTCCAGGCCGGCCGGGCGGTGGACCCCAGCAGGTCATCGAGGTCGCGGCGGCTCTCTCGCGACCCGGCCCAGGCCGAGAAGCCAGCGGCGAAGGGCACGCAGACCGGCCAGAACTTGTTCAGCACCACCGAAGCCCGCAGGGTCCAGAGGGCGGGATACTCGGAGGCCGTCCGCAGCGGGTCGTAGATGAACAGCACGGCGAGCAGCGGGATGGCCCAGACGAAGGCGCTGTGCCTGGCCTCAATCCACACGATGCGGACGGCGAGCAGACGGGGCCGGGCCGGGCGGGCCTCCCGCACGGTCACGGCGGTCACGCAGCCACCCCGCCATTGTTCCTGGGAGCACTGCGGGCGGCCTGCAGGACGGCGCTGTAGCCGCGCTCCAGCGGGGCGTCGCCCACGTCATGGCCCTCGCCTTGGCCCGCGAGCTGCGCCGGGGTGCCGCGGAAGACGATGTGCCCGGCGTCCATCAGCGCCACCTCCGAGCAGGCCGCGCCCACGTCCTCGACCAGGTGCGTGGACACGACGACGGTCGCGGCCTGGCCGAGGTCGCGCAGCAGGGCGCGGAACCCGACCCGCTGCTCGGGGTCAAGCCCGGCGGTCGGCTCGTCGAGCAGCAGGAGGTCCGGGTCGTTCACGGTCGCCTGCGCGATCCCAACGCGGCGCAGCATGCCTCCGGACAGCGTGCGCAGCTTGGCCTTCGCCTTGGCCCCGAGGTCAACCCGCTCGACGGCCGCCGTGACCGCCTGGTTGACGCGACCCGGCGGGACCTCCTTGAGCAGCGCGAAGTACTCGACGAACTCCGCGACGGTGAACGCCGGGTAGTAGCCCAGGTTCTGCGGCAGATACCCCAGGCGGCGGCGGATCTCGCGGCGCTGCGCAATCGGGTCCCGGTCCAGCAGCCGGATCCGGCCGGACGACGGCGGCAGCACGGTCGCCAGCATGCGCAGCAGGGAGGTCTTGCCCGCGCCGTTCGGCCCGAGCAGGCCAAGCACGCCGGGGCCGGCTTCCAGGTTCACGCCATCGACGGCCTTGTTTCCCCCGAACGACCGGGTAACGCTCGTCAGCTCAATACAGTTAGCCATGTCCGCAACGGTGCCTGGAGCAGCGGCGAATTGCGTCGGGCCATGGGACAGGCTTCTGCGGCGCCGAGCGGCCTCAGGTACCACAGATCGCGTGGGCCTGTGGTACGACGCGAAACCGGGGCCTGCGGAGTTACTGTCTGGGGCATGGACTCGCCCACGCCACCGCTGAGGTGGGGCCTTCGGCCCGGGCACTGGATCGCGGTCGACTGCGCGGTCGCGGCCCTGCTGGCGTTGCTGTACGTCAGGTTGAAGGACGCGGCGGGACCGGGAATCCCGTCCTGGGCGACCGACGCGATCGTCGCGGTCGCGGTTCTTCCCGCGGCCTTGCGGCGGTGCTGGCCGCGCACCGTGCTTGCGCTGGTCGTGGTGGCCGGGGTCGCTGCCACGGCGATCAGCCCATTCCCTGCTCCGTCGCTGGCGGTGGCCTTCGTGATGTACGTGATCCCGCTGCGGTTGCCGCGGCGGGATGCGCTGTGGCTGCTGGCGGGCACCCTGCTGGTGACAGCGGCCGGGCTCGCCGTGTTCGCCGTCACCCCGCACGCGGGCTACGGGACCGGCGGGATCGGCAAGGCCGCCGGCCTCCTGCTCGAGAGCGGGCTCCTGGTCACGGTGGCCTGGCTGATCGGCTATTCGGTGCGGCAGCAGCGCGGTCAGGCCGCGGACCGGCGGGAGCAGGCCGAGCGAAAGGCGCGCGAGCAGCTGGCCGAGGCCCGCCGGGCTCGCAGCGAGGAGCGGCTGCAGATCTCACGCGAACTGCATGACGTGGTGGCGCACACCATGAGCCTGATCGCGGTCCAGGCCGGGGTGGCCAGCTACGTGATCGGTACCCGCCCCGAGGAGGCGGCGCGCGCCCTGTCCTCCATCGAGGAGACCAGCCGCAGTGCGCTGCACGAGATGCGGGCGCTGCTCGGGATGCTCCGGGACGGGGAGACCGGAGCCAGGAACGGAGCAGGGCCAGGAACGCGGGACGCCGCGCTGGTACCAGCGCCGGGGCTGGCGGACCTGGGCAGTCTGGTCCAGCGGGCGGGCCAGGGCGGCGTCCGGGTGGACCTGAGCGTCCGCGGCGAGCGGCCCGGGCTTCCCGCCGGGCTTGACCTGGCTGCCTACCGGGTGATCCAGGAAGCGGTCACCAACGTCATCAAGCACGCGGCAACCGACCGGTGCCGGGTGACCGTCGTCTGCCAGGAGGACACGCTGACACTGGAGGTAACCGACGACGGCAGCGGCGGGGCCGCGAGTGGCGGCGAGGCTTCGTTCGCCGGGAACGGCATCATCGGAATGCGGGAGCGGGCCGCGATGTACGGCGGGGAGGTCCAGGCCGGGCCGCTGCCGGGACGCGGCTTCCGGGTCATCGCCCGATTCCCGATAAGCACCGGGCCGATGGACACCGGGGCGTGACGATCCGCGTGCTGGTCGCCGACGACCAGGCCCTCGTTCGCGGCAGCTTCCGCGTTCTCGTGGACACCGCACCCGACCTGACCTCGGTCGGCGAGGCAGCGACCGGCACCGAGGCGGTCGAGGTCGCGCGGCGCGAAAAACCCGACGTCGTCCTGATGGACATCCGGATGCCGGGCATGGACGGAATCGAAGCGACCCGGCAGATCACCACCACCCCGCAGACCTCGGCCGTCCGCGTGCTGATCCTGACCACCTTCGACCTCGACGAGTACGTCTTCGCCGCGCTGCGCGCCGGCGCCAGCGGCTTCCTGCTCAAGGACACCCGGCCGGCCGACCTGCTGGCCGCGATCCGGGTGGTCGCGGCGGGCGACGCACTGCTCGCCCCGGCCGTCACCCGGCGGCTGATCGAGGAGTTCGCCCGGCACCCCGAGCTTCAGCGGCGCCCGGTGGCCGCGGTTGACGAGATAACCGAACGGGAACGTGAAGTCCTGACCCTGATCGGGCTCGGCCTGTCCAACACCGAGATCGCATCCCACCTGACTGTCAGCCTGTCCACCGCCAAGACCCACGTCGGCCGGCTGCTGATGAAGCTAGATGCGCGCGACCGGGCTCAGCTTGTCATCGCCGCCTACGACGCCGGTCTCGTTCGCCCGCGATAAGCCGCGCTTGTCACTGAACGCCGGCGAGGAGCGTGTTGGTGAGCCACCCGAGCGCACGCTCGTCCCGCCCCCCATTCGGAGTAACGAATACGTCATTGCAGTTCTTGATGGAGACCATGACCGCGCGTGCCTCGTCAACCCTGGCTTTCTCGCTGACAAAGCCGATCGCCTCGATGAGTTCTTTAAAGTTGCTGGAGGTCAGCATATCGCCGATTGTCTTGTCGAGCGTCGCTGTCGTCTGGCCCTGGGATTCGGCGTACGCTGTCAGTGTTGAATCGTGGATTACATACAGCACCGCGCCAGAAGCATTCCGGATGGGAAGGCGGCGAGAGGGCGGTACCAGCGTCTGCATTCTCTGCCGCACGGCTGTAAGGGGCACCGCGTCCGCGCTCTCGCCCGCACCCAGGTCGTACGCGACGAAGTCCGATTCCCTGATCATTACCTGATTGACCGGCGTGGCCGTCTCGAGCCCAGCCAGGCGCAGGGTGCTTTCGGTCGCAGCCTGAAGGTTCTCCCTGGCGAAGTAGAAGGCCAGCACCGTGCCGACCCAGGTTCCCAGCAGCGGGAGAACCGAGGAAAAGACCAGCCGCGAGGTGTCGGCGCGATTACTTCCGGCCAGCCCGATGGCAACCGCCGATATCACCACAATGCCCATGATGCTGGCGCCGACGATCGAGAGCGCGAGCCACTTTCGCGTCGATACGTCAGGGCCCTGCCCGTTGTTCGCCATGACCGTTCAGGCTATCCATGTCTGATGCCAGCCGTCTAGCCTAACGGTAAAAACCAATATATGCCGGAATTGTCGGAGTCGGCCGCAGCTGCAAGCCTGTTGTACCGGAGACCCATCCCGGTCAGGGTTCGTGGCGGCCGGGTGGCCACCCCAGCGAGCGGATCGGCTGCCATTCTGGCCTGTCTTCCGTACTCCTGGGCGCTGTAGCATCCTGGCGCAGCCTGAATCCCCGGTGAAGGAATTGGGATACTCATGCTAGAGGTGCTTTCCGCCGTGCTGGCGAGTGACCTGGTCGGCGTCGCGAGCCGGACGACTTTCGACGCGCTCTGGAGAATGCGCAGGCGTGCGCAACTCACCACGCTGATCTTGCAGGCTCTGGAACTGGATGCCAAGGCTCACGGGCAGGCACTGGAGTTTCCCTCTGGGGTATCCGGCCGGGCCGTGCCCGGTGAGTGGGATGCGTTGCTCCCCAGCGGTCTCGGCGACCTGGCCGGCCCGCTCGGGGTGGGGCTGTGGCTGCCGTCCCAGGCTGGCGGAACAGCAGACCTCCTGTTCCAGCAACTGGACAGCAAGAGCGCGGAAGCGGCCGCACGGCGGGATCTGGCCGGGCTCCTTTTCATTCACAGCCTTACCTTGTCGGAGGCCGACTCGCAGCGGCTCGGTGATTATGTTCGTGACCGACCTGCCGATAGCAAGCTGTACGTATGGGGTCCAGCTGAGGTACTTGGGCTTATCGAGCGCCACAAGGACGAGATCGGCAAGCTCTTGCCGGAGCTGGCACTCGCCCCGCTCCGAGCGGACCTGCAGGGCCCAGAACCCGACTGGAGATCTCAGTCCAGCATGCGCCTGGGACGGCTGGCGGATATCTACCATAGCGAGGGCGTTGTGCTCGCCCTGGGTGCCGGGGTATCCATCGGCATGGGGGTTCCGAACTGGGATGAGCTGGTCAGCGCATTGTTCGTCTCCCTGGTGACCAAGCAACTGACTGAGAGCATCGACGAGGACCAGGCTCTGGCGCTGGCCGATGCGGCGCGCAAGGTGGGGCAGGAATCCCCGCTTCTCTCCGCGCGATATCTAAGGCGAGGCCTCGAAGACGGCAGCGCCGGAGATCCGCGCGCTTTCCAGCAGGCCTTGGCCGCAGTCCTCTATGGGCACGTCGGCGCGTCGAAAGCCGCTTCTCCCCTTCTGCGGGAACTCGCAAAAATCTGCATGCCGCTGCGGACGGGACCTAAAGTGCATTCCGTTATAACCTACAACTTCGATGACCTGCTCGAGGAGGTGCTGCTCGAGGAAGGAATACAGCATCGCAGCATCTACTCGGCCCGGCTGCACCCGCTTGAGACCGAGCTTCCGATCTTTCACGCGCATGGGTTCCTGCCTCGTGACATCGGCAACTTCGACGGCCTGGAGGAGGGTCTGCTGGCTTTTTCTGAGGAAGGTTACCACCAGCTATTTAGAGACCCGTATCACTGGACTAACGTCATTCAGCTGCAGGCTTTCCAGCAGCAGACGTGCATCTTCGTTGGCCTCTCCCTTACCGACCCGAATCTTCGCAGGCTGCTGGAGTATGCCGCGACCTCGCGAGACGAGCCGCGCCACTTCGCGTTCATGAAACGGACATCGGTACAGGATTTGCTGAGCTCATCCAGGAAAGACGCCGGCGGGCATGCGACCGTGACCCGCGATGCGGCCAGTGACTTCCTCCGCGTCCATCACAGCTTGCAGGAGCGCGTCTACAGCGAACTCGGGCTCGAGGTCATCTGGTTCGACAGTTACACGGACATGCCGAAAGCGGTGGCCAAGCTGCGCGCGTAGCAGGCCGTTACGCAGCAGGCCACGGCCTGGAGGGTCATATATGAGATATGATGCATGACACCGGTACCGAGCGGGAGGAACGACAACGGCGGTCATGGGCGGCACCATCACCCCGGCGACCGGGGCGTTCCTCACCGGTTCGGTCGGGGCGATCCCGCTGCGGACCGCCGCCGTGCTCGACGCGATCAGGCACGCGATCCTGGGCGGCGAGCTGCGGCCCGGCCAGAGCCTGGTCGAGGCGGAGCTCGCGCAGGCGCTCGGGGTGTCCAAGACCCCGGTGCGGGAGGCGCTCAAGACCCTGGCCGGCGCTGGCCTGGTGACGATGAGCCCGTACCGGGGCGCGACCGTACGGGTGATCGACGGCGAGCAGGCGTACGCCATCTACGACTTGCGGCTGCTGCTCGAGCCCGAGGCGGTGCGGCGGGCGGTGAGCCGGGGCGGCGGCTGGGACGCCGCGCGGACGGCGCTCGAGCGCGCCGACGCCTCGCCGGACGAGGCGCAGCGAAGCCTGGCCAACCGCGAGTTCCACCGTGCGCTGTACCTGAGCTGCGGCAATCCCCTGCTGGTCGGGGTGCTTGACGACCTGCGGGACCAGACCGCGCTGGTATCGGCGGCGGCGTGGCAGCAGCAGCCGTCCTGGCAGCAGGAGGCCGGAGAGCACTGCGCGATCCTGGCCGCCGCGGAGGCAGGCGACGCGGCAACCGCCGGCCGGCTGCTCACCGCGCACATCACAAGCTTTGCCGCCCGCCACTTCCCGGCAGCAGGAGATGTCCATGAGCCTTGATCCAGCCACCGCCGACCGCCTGAAGGGCGCCCTGGCCACGGTCGTCGCGATCCCGGTGACCCCGTTCGACGAGGCCGGTGGCATCGACTGGGACGCGCACGCCCGGGTGATCAGGCGCCTGACCGACGGCGGGGTCACGGTCCTCACCCCGAACGGCAACACCGGCGAGTTCTACGCGCTGACCCCGGACGAGGCCCGGCTGGCCACCGAGTCGGCCATCAAGGCAGCGGCCGGTGACGCCGAGG
>Ga0335073_10008924_pt1 | contig 14060 bp, 11 predicted proteins | sample Lox_Sample_22_FD_207093 | JGI IMG/M metagenome (GOLD analysis project Ga0335073, IMG submission 207093) | Soil microbial communities from Loxahatchee National Wildlife Refuge, Florida, United States - Lox_Sample_2.2 | ecosystem: Environmental > Terrestrial > Soil > Wetlands | place: USA... | reverse complement strand
CTGGACCGGCTGCGCCATGTCGATGCCCGCCGAGACCCCGGCCGCGGTGACGTACTTGCCGTCGATGACCACGCGCTCGCCGGTCGGCCGGGCGCCGAGCTCCCGCAGCCGGTCCAGCGCGAGCCAGTGCGAGGCGGCCCGGCGCCCGGCGAGCAGGCCGGCCGCGGCGAGGATCAGCGAGCCGGTGCAGACCGACGTGGTCCAGCTGCTGGTCCCGTCGGCCTTGCGCAGCCACTCCAGAACGGGCCCGTCGTCCATCTGAGCCTCCTGGCCCGGGCCGCCGGGCACCAGGACGATGTCGGGATGCGGCACGTCGCCCAGGGCGGCGTCGGCCGTGACCGCGAGCATGCCGGTGTCGGCGCGAACCGGGCCGGGCCGCTCGGCGGCGAACACCACCGCGGCACCGGGGAGCCGGCTCAGGATCTCGTACGGCCCGACGGCGTCGAGCGCTGTGAACTGGTCATAGAGCAGGATCGCGATCTGCACGTGTCCTCCTTCGGGGTACGGCGGGGTGCCGGGGTGATGCGGGGCGGCCCGTGGGCGGGGCGCGCCGAGAGGGCGGCCCGGTCAGCCGCCCGGACGGCTGCGCGCAGTCGCGGCGGGGCGGTCGCGGTCTGGAACCGCTGCCGGTACCCGGCCGGGGACACGCCCAGCGCCCGGATGAACGCCCGCCGCATCGCCTCGGGTGTCCCGTAGCCGCAGCTGCGGGCGTCCTGCCCGACCGCCGCGCCGGTGTCCTCGAGTTCGCGGCGGGCCGCCTCCAGGCGGACCCGGTCGACGTAGCGGCCCGGGGTCACGCCGGTCTCGCCGCCGGGCACCTGCACGGTGCGCGGCGCGGGCGCGGCCCGCAGGTCGGCCTGCGGGACGATCGTGAGCCCGCTGGAGGTGCGCACCGGCCTGCCGCCCGGCCCCGCGACCGCGATCTCGTAGGCCGGGCCCCGGCCGCCGTGCCCGGCCAGGTGGCCATTCGCGCCGGTGAAGACCTCCAGCGGCCCGGTGACGTCGAGGCTCTGCACGCCGTCGAACACCGCGATCAGCACGCTGCGAGGGCTTGTCATGGCTCCATGGTCGCGGCCCGGCCGGATGTCGGCAATGACAGAAATCCCACTTTTCCTGCCATCGGCCCCAGGTCAGGGGCGGGCGTGCGGCCACCTGCCCGGGCCTCGGGCGAGAATTGTGCCGGCGGCTGTCGATCCGGCGCGAGCCGTTCGTCGTAGAGGTATCCGGACCAACCGAGAACGCGAAGGGGACACGCACATGACCGAGTACCTGATCCTCATCTACGAGCGGGAGAGCGGCTACGCCGCGGGCGGGCCGACGCTGTTCAAGGAGGTCGGCGAGGCGCACACGAGGTTCGCGGGTCAGGTCGGCGAGAAGGGCGGCAAGCTGCTCGGCGGCAACGCGCTGCAGCCCACCGCCACGGCCACCTCGATCCGCGACGACGTCGTCACCGACGGTCCGTTCGCCGAGACCAAGGAGGCGCTCGGCGGCTACTACCTGATCGAGGCGCGCGACCTCGACCACGCGCTCGAGATCGCCAAGCTGTGCCCGGCGCGGTTCGGCGGCGTGGAGGTGCGGCCGATCATGGATACGTCGGGCATGGCGGGATAGGCGAGGGAGGGCCGTGACCGGGCACCCGGGTCCCGATCCGGAGGTCGGGGCGGCCGTCGCGGACGCGCACCGTCGCGAGTGGGCCTTCGTGCTCGCCGCGACGGCGCGCGTCGCCCGCGACATCGACGTCGCCGAGGAGTGCGTCCAGGACGCCTACGTGGCCGCGCTGGACGCGTGGTCGCGGCAGGGGGTGCCGCGCAACCCGGGCGCGTGGCTGACCACCACCGCGCGGCGGCGGGCGCTGGACGCCCAGCGCAGGGACCGTACGCTGCGGGCCAAGCTGCCGCTGCTGATCGAGCCCGGGTCGGTGGCCGGGTCCGGCGGTGACCCGGCCGACGGCGGATCGGGCGGGGCGGGTGAGGCGGCCGACGGCGGGGACGACGCGATCGCCGACGACCGGCTGCGCCTGGTGTTCACCTGCTGCCATCCGGCCCTGGCCAGGGAGGCGCAGGTGGCGCTGACGCTCCGGCTGGTCTGCGGCCTGACCACGGCCGAGATCGCCCGCGCGTTCCTGGTGCCGGAGCCGACGATGGCGGCCCGGGTCACCCGGGCCAAGAAGAAGATCTCCGCCGCCCGGATTCCCTACCGGGTCCCGGGCCCGGCCGAGCTGCCGGACCGGCTGGACGCCGTCCTCACCGTGGTCCACCTGCTGTACACGACCGGCCACACCGCGCCCGCGGGCCCCGGCCTGGTCCGGGCCGACCTGGTGCAGCGGGCCATCGGCCTGGCCCGGATGCTGCGCGAGCTCATGCCGGACGAGCGCGAGGTGCGCGGGCTGCTCGCGCTGTTGCTGCTGACCGACGCGCGCCGGGCGGCACGCACGGCCGCCGACGGCCGGCTGCTGCTGCTCGAGGAGCAGGACCGGGAGATGTGGGACCGCGCGGCGATCGGCGAGGGCGCCGGCCTGGTCACCGAGGCGCTGCGCGGCCGGGCGGGCCCGCCCGGCCGGTTTGCGCTGCAGGCGGCCATCGCGGCCGTGCACGCCGAGGCGCCCAGCTACGGCGAGACAGACTGGCCACAGGTGCTGGGACTGTACGACGAGCTGCTGCGGGCCTGGCCCACGCCCGTGGTCGCGCTGAACCGGGCGGTGGCGCACGCCATGGTCGACGGGCCGCAGGCCGGCCTGGCCGACATCGCGGCGATCGAGCGGGCCGGCCGCCTGGCCGGCTACCGGTACCTGCCCGCGGCCAAGGCGGATCTGCTGCGCCGTCTCGGCCGCGGCCGGGACGCGGCGCTGGCCTACCAGGCCGCGCTGGACCTGACCGACAACGACGCCGAGCGGGCGTTCCTGGCCCGCAGGATCGCCGAGGTCCTGGCCGGTGGGTGACCGCGCGGCCGGGCGCGTGTGGGGTCGCGTTGGTATGCGCGCGGCATTCCGGCCACAATGTGCAGGTGAACGCAGCCGCAGCCGGGAAGGTGCCGGCCCCGCCGCGCCCGCTGCTCTCGGTGTCCGGGCTGGCGGTGCGCTTCGGCCCGGTGCGCGCTCTGGACGGCGTCGACCTGTCGGTCCGCCCCGGCGAGCTGGTCGCCCTCGCGGGCGAGAACGGGGCGGGCAAGACCACGCTTGTCCGGTGCATCGCCGGCGACATCCGGCCGCCCAGCGGCGAGATCATGCTCGACGGCCGGCCGGCGCCGCACGACCCGCGGGCGGTCGCGCGGCAGGGCGTCGCCGTGGTCTGGCAGGACCTGGCGCTCTGCGACAACCTGGACGTCGCGTCGAACCTGCTGCTCGGCCGGGAGCGCCGACGGCATCTGCTGTCCGACATCCGGTTCCACGCCGCCGCCGCCTCGGTGCTCAGGGAATACGGGATCCCGCTGCCGGACACGACCCGGTCGGTGCGGTCGCTGTCCGGCGGCCAGCGCCAGCTGGTGGCGATCGCCCGGGCGATGACCCGCAAGCCGCGGCTGCTGCTGCTCGACGAGCCCACCGCCGCGCTGGGCGTCACGCCGGCCGCCCAGGTGGAGGAGCTGATCGCCCGTCTTCGCGAGCGGGGCACGACGATCGTGCTCGCCTGCCACGACGTCGACCAGATGTTCCGGCTGGCCGACCGGATCGTGGTGCTGCGGCAGGGCCGGGTGGTGGCGGACGTGGTCCCGGACCAGGTCCACCCCGACGACGTGGTCACGCTGGTGGCGGGCCAGCAGGTCGACTCCTCGGCCCGCCGGCAGCTCACCCGGCTCCACGGGCTGGCCGACCGCCTGGTCTCCGCGGACCCGTCGTCCAGCCTCCCGCTTATCCTGTCCGCGCTCGGCGCGGCGCTCGGGAGCGCGCGGTTGTGCATCCACCTCCTGGCCGGCGACTCGCTGGTCTGCGCCGCATCGCTGGGCGTGCCGGACGCGCTGCTCGCGGCCTGGTCCCGGCTGCCCCGCGGGCCGGCCGGCGGCCCGGCCGGCCTGGCGGCCGCGACCGAGCAGCCGGTGGTGGACAACGTGCGCGCCGGCGCCGCCTGGGCGCCGTTCAGCGCCCTGGGCCGGGCGGCCAAGGTGGCGAGCTCCTGGTCGGTCCCGGTCCTTGGCCCCGGCGGGCTGGTCGGCGTGATCACCGTCTTCCGCGGCGTCACCGGGCAGCCGCACCGCGACGAGCTGGACCTGGTCACGCTGTACGCGGGGTACGCCGCCAGCGCGATCGAGCGCGAGCGGCTGCTGGCCGAGGTCACCGCGCGCAACCGGGTGCTCGAGACGATCAGGGAGATGCTGGAGACGCTGGCCGGACCGGTCCCGGTGGCCAAGGGGCTCGGCGTGGCCCTGCAGGCGCTGAGCCGGGGGCTGCAGGCCGATCAGATGGCGCTGCTGACCCGGGCGCCGGAGTCGGCGCCGCACTGCCGTGCGTTCGTCACCGCCGCGGGCAGGCAGAACGGCTCGAGTGCCCCGCCCGCCGAGCTGCTCGACGCGGCCGAGCGGCTGCTGGCCACCCCGCGCCGCGACGACGTGGCGACCCGGCTGCGGGTCGCGGGCCGGCAGTTCCTGGCGGTCACTTTCGCCGCACCCGCGGGCCCCACGACGCTGCTGGCCGGCTGGCAGAGCGGGCCGCCCGCCGCCGGCGCCACCGCGCTGATGGAGGACGCGGCGCACTCGCTGCGGCTGGCCCTGGAGCGCGAGGAGGCCGGACTCGCGCACCAGGAGGCCGCGGCGCTGCGCCGGTCGCAGGAGCTGCAGCGCGGCTTCCTGTCCCGGCTGAGCCACGAGCTGCGCACCCCCCTGACCGCGATCCGGGGGTACGCCTCCAGCCTCATGCAGCCGGACGTGACCTGGGACCGGGACTCGCAGCAGCGGTTCCTGCACCGGATCGCGGCCGAATCGGCCCGGCTCGGGCGCCTGGTGGGGGACCTGCTCGACTTCTCGGCCATCGAGTCGGGGATCCTGCGGCTGCAGCGGGACTGGTGTGACATCTCGCTGGTGCTCGACGCAGCGATCTCCTGCCTGCCCCCGGCGGGCGCGGCGATGGTCGAGGTGACCTGCGACTCGTCCCTGCCGGTGGTGTGGGCCGATCATGACCGCCTGGAGCAGGTCTTCGTGAACCTGCTGGACAACGCGCTCGGCCATAACCCGCCCGGCACCCGGGTGAGCGTCAACGCCACGGGGGCCGGGCAGGCGGGTATCGCCGTCAGCGTGCTCGACGACGGGACCGGGATGCCGGCCGAGGTGGCCACCGCGCCGTTCGAGCCGGTGCGCCGCCGCCGGACGCCCACCGCGGGCGCCGGGCTCGGCCTGTCGATCGCCAGGGGGATCGTCGAGGCGCACGGGGGACGTATCGTGCTAGAACAGCCAGCGACGGGGACAAGGTTCGTGGTCCAGCTTCCGGTCGAGATCCCGGCCCTTCCGGACGCCAGGCCGTCGGAGAGCGCGCCTGGCGCGGCCGCGTTCCCGGGCGGGCCCGGCCGCGACGACCACGACGGGCAGGGCTACGGCCGGGAGCCGGAGGCCGCGGCGGCACGGCAGACGGGGGGAGCACCGCGTGTCTGATCAGCGGGCGACCACGCGCGCCCTCGTGGTCGAGGACGACCCCAACATCGTCGACCTGATCCGGTCGAATCTGGCCGTCCGCGGATACGACACCGTGGTCTCCGCCGACGGCATCCGCTCGCTGCAGCTGCTGGAGACCGAGGAACCCGACATCGTGCTGCTCGACCTGATGCTGCCCGAGGTGGACGGGTTTGAGCTGTGCCGCCAGATCCGCGAGCGCTCCTCGGTGGCGATCATCGTGGTCTCGGCCCGCGGCGGCGAGCGGGACAAGGTGACCGCGCTCAACGTGGGCGCCGACGACTACATGACCAAGCCGTTCAGCATCGAGGAGCTGCTGGCACGGATCACCGCGACGCTGCGCCGCACCCGCCCGGCCACGGTCGCGGAGGTCGAGCCCGCGGCCATCAACATCGGCGGGCTGGTGATCGACCTGGCCAGCCAGCAGGTGACGAGCGGCGGGCAGCCGGTGCACCTGACCCCGACCGAGTTCGCGCTGCTGCGCGAGCTCGCCACGAACCGGGGCAAGCTGCTCACGCACGCCCACCTGCTGCGCCGGGTCTGGGGGCACGGCTATGAGACCGAGACCGAGTATGTGCGGGTATACGTGCGCCGGCTGCGGGCCAAGCTGGAAGTGGCCGGAGCAACTCCGCTCATCTTGACCCAGCCCCGCGCGGGATATCGGATCGCCGCGGAATAACGCAGTCCCAGGTCACGTGACCAAACTCACATGTTCATCAATTCGCGACTTCGTCGTGACCATTTTGGGACTTGCCTATGGAGGCGGTGCTGGCCAGGGGGCGTGTTAACGTTATTTTAACGCCGGGGGCGAGATGTTTATGACCACGTTAATTTCCGGAAGTTTACGGTTAACCTAACATCGGGTCCCCGTGGCGATCTCAAAGCGGACTAGATCCGTATCGTCCTATTTGTGCGCACGCACGTCGAGCCCTCACAAACGAGGTGGTTTCGTTGGTTTTTAGAGCCAAGAGAACGATCGCGCTCTCAGCGGTGGTCGCCTGCGCGGCCCTGGTCGCGGCGGCCTGCGGCAGCAGCCCGTCGAGCACGTCAAGCACGCCAAGTTCGTCGAGCGTGCCGAAGCTCTCCTACACGTCGTTCAGCCTCAACTTCTCGGCGATGTCCAAGCTCAAGCCGCTGGCCTCGCGGGGCAAGGGGAACGTGGCGGTGATCCTCCCCGACACCGTGTCGTCGACCCGGTACGTGGAATTCGACGCGCCCTACCTGAAGGAGGCCCTGAGCGATGCCGGGCTCTCGTCGTCGCAGATAGTCATCCAGAACGCGCTGGGCAGCGACGCCACACAGTACGCCGATGCCCAGGCGGACATCACCAAGGGCGCGACCGTGCTGGCCGTGGACCCGCTCGACTCCGGCGTCGGCGCGAAGATCGAGGGCTACGCCAAGTCGCACGGCGTGCCGGTGATCGACTACGACCGGCTCACCCTCGGCGGCACCCGCAAGTACTACGTCAGCTTCAACAACGTCTACGTCGGCACCCTGCTCGGCCAGGGCCTGGTTAGCTGCATCTCGGCCTGGCACGTCACCAAGCCCCAGGTCATGGTCATGCACGGCGCCCCGACCGACAACAACGCCACGCTGTTCGCCCAGGGCTACGACGCGGTGCTCGCGCCTTACTTCGCGAACAAGACGTACACCGACGTCATCAACCCGGCCGGTACCTGGACTCCGAGCGTCGCCTTGTCGGAGTTCGAGGCAGCGTACACGGCGCACCCGAACGTCAACGCCGTGCTGATGCCCAACGACGAGAACGGCGCGCCGATCATCCACTACCTGCAGACCCGGGGCATCAAGGCGATGACCCTCCCGGTCACCGGCCAGGACGCCACCCTTACCGGGCTGCAGAACGTCATCTCCGGCTACCAGTGCGGCACCGTGTACAAGCCGATCTACCTGGAGGCGCAGGCCACGGCCGCGCTGGCCATGTACCTGCGGGCGGGCCTGACGCCGCCGTCCACGCTGGTCAACGGTCACGTGAAGGACATCAACACCGGTGTTGAGGTGCCTTCGATCCTGGAGACCCCGGAATGGGTGACGCCGGGCAAAGTCCAGTCCACCGTCATCAAGGACGGGTTCGTGCCGGCCTCCCAGCTGTGCGCGGGCACGTTCAAGGCAGACTGCACCAAGTACGGTATCTCCTAGTGAATGAGAACGCGTCCGGCCCGGCGGGAGCGCCGCGGTGGTAGCGAACGGCTCCGAGGACGGCACCCGGCCCGCTGAGGCGGGCCGGGTGCCGTCCGGATCGACTCTGCCCGGCGCCGGCGCGACGGTAGCCGACGGAGCCCCGCTGCTGCGGCTGCGGGGCATCAGCAAGAACTTCGGGCCGGTGCAGGCCCTGATCGGGGTCGACCTGGACATCCCGGCCGGGCAAGTGACGGCCCTGGTCGGGGACAACGGCGCCGGCAAGTCGACGCTGATCAAGACCGTCGCGGGCATCTGGCCGCCAAGCAGCGGCGACATCCTGTGGAACGGCCGGCCGGTTCACATTCACTCGCCGAGGGACGCCACCAATCTGGGCATCGCGGCCGTGTATCAGGATCTCGCGCTTTGTGACAACTTGGACATCGTGCAGAACATGCTGCTCGGTCATGAAAAGCAGCGCTTTGGCCTGCTCGATGAGGTCAGCATGGAGCTGACCGCCAAGCAGACGCTGACGGACCTGAGGGTCACGACCGTCCGGTCGGTCCGGCAGCCGGTCGGATCGCTGTCCGGCGGGCAGCGGCAGGCGGTCGCGGTGGCCAAGGCAGTCATGCAGGAGGCCAAGCTCGTCATCATGGACGAGCCCACCGCCGCGCTCGGCGTCAGCCAGACCGAGCTCGTGCTTTCGCTCGTCACCCAGCTGGCCAGCACCGGTCACGCGGTCCTCGTCATCTCGCACAACCTGAACGACGTGTTCCAGGTGGCGGACCGGATCGCGGTGCTCTACCTGGGCAGGCTGGTCGCGGTGGGGCCGGCGGCAGAGTTTGACCGGCAGTCGGCCGTGGACCTCATGACCACCGGCGTGTCGACCCGAATGGGTAACGGCAGCGGAGGCGAGCGCACGGGTTCGCCCGGTCTTAGCAGCGGCTCGGAGGACTGAAGATGTCGGCAGGGGATAGCGGCGAGCAGGCCAGGGACCAGCAGGCCAGTGAAGAGCAGGCCGGCTCGGTCGCGGTAGCGAGCGAGGCCGAGGCCAGCGAGCAGGTCGCCGCCGAAGTCGCGCTGGCCAGCGCCCCCGACGTGCTGGCCGGGTCCCTCGGCGAGTACACCCGGATCTGGCTCAGGCGGGTCCGCAACGGCGAGAGCGGCGCCCTGCCGGTCATCATCGGCCTGATCGCCATCGGCGCCTACTTCCAGATCTCGCAGCACGCCTTCCTGTCCGCGGCGAACATCGCCAACCTGATGGCACAGGCGGGCTGGATCATCGCCATCGCCATGGCGCAGGCGTTCGTCCTGCTGCTCGGCGAGATCGACCTGTCGGTCGGTTATAACGCGGCGGTGGGCGCGACCATCACGTTCTGGATGCTGGCGGTCAGGAACCCGTTCCCGACCTGGGTCGCCATCCTGGCCGGCCTGGCGGTCTGCGGAGCGATCGCCGCGATCGAGGCCCTGATCATCGTCTGGCTGAGGATCCCCTCCTTCGTGGTCACGCTGGCCGGGCTGCTCGGCCTGAGCGGGGTACTGCTCTGGCTCTTCGAGAAGACCGGGAGCGTCGGCCTCGGCGGGGTCATCAGCGACACCGGATTCAAGAGCGGCTTCGTCAACGACCTCGTGTTCGGCAATCTCCCCCCGGCCGTCGGCTGGATCGCGCTGGCTGCCGTCGTCGTACTCTCCGGAGCCTTCCTCATTACGCGGGACCAGCGCAGGCGGGCGCACGGCCTGGTAGCGCCGCCGCTGAGCGTGACGATCCTCAAGCTCGCCGTGATGGCCGCGATCGGCGTGGTGCTCGTGCTGGTGCTCAACGTCAACCGCAGCAAGGGCGTCACGCCGCTGCAGGGCGTGCCCTGGGTGGTGCCAATCGTGCTCGGACTGCTCGTGGTCACGAGCGTGCTGCTCGGCCGCACCCGGTTCGGCCGTTACATGTACGCCGTCGGCGGCAACCCCGAGGCGGCCAGGCGGGCGGGCATCAACCTCGCCCGGATCCGGGTGCTCGCGTTCACGTGCGGCGGCGTGATGGCCGGGGTGACGGGCATCCTCTACGCCTCCAACCTCGGCTCGATCTCGAATGACTTCGACGGCGGCCAGTACGTGCTGTACTCCGTCGCCGGGGCGGTGATCGGCGGCGTCAGCCTGTTCGGCGGGCGGGGCCGGATGCTGGGTGCGGTGCTCGGCGGGTTCGTCGTCGCGGTGATCTACAACGGCGTCGACCTGCTCGGGCTCGGCGCCGCGGCGCAGTACATCTGGACCGCCATCGTGCTGCTCGCGGCGGTCACCCTGGACTCCCTGGCCCGGCGGAACAGCACCACCCGCTGAGCGCGGAATACCCGGTATGGCACAATGGTTACGCAGGTAACGCGTGCTCCGGGGTCGGTGAAACTCCGAACCGGCGGTGACAGTCCGCGACCCGGCCGAGGCCATCGGCCGGCTGACCCGGTGGAATTCCGGGACCGACGGTAACAGTCCGGATGGGAGGAAGCACGCGCACGGCCGGGCCGTCAGCGGCCCCGGCTGTTGCGTCCGCGCATCCGCGCGTCTCCCCGGAGTCTGCGGCAGGCAGGTTCCTGGCGGAGGAGAACGAGGTGGATGCGGTGTTCACCGGAATAGTGGAAGAGCTCGGCGAGGTCGTCGCGCTTGAGAACCTTGGCCCGGCGGCCCGGCTGACCGTGCGCGGCCCGCTGGTGACGCAGGACGCGGCGACGGGCGACTCGATCGCCATCAACGGCGTCTGCCTCACGGTCACGCAGGCCGGCGACGGCGCGTTCAGCGCCGACGTCATGCGCGAGACCCTGGGCCGGTCCACTCTCGGATCCCTGGCCCCGGGTTCGGCGGTGAACCTGGAACGCCCGCTCCGGCCGGCCGGCCGCCTCGGCGGCCACATCGTGCAGGGGCACGTGGACGGCACCGGCACGATCCTTCGGCGCGATCCCTGGGACGTGGTGCGGATCTCTGTCCCGCCCGGCCTGGCCCGGTACGTGATCGAGAAGGGCTCGATCGCGGTCGACGGGGTCAGCCTCACGATCTCGGCGCTCGGCCCCGACTGGTTCGAGCTCAGCCTGATCCCGGAGACCCTGGCCCGGACCACCCTGGGCCGCAAGCAGCCGGGCGAGACGGTCAACCTGGAGGTCGACATGATCGCCAAGTACGTGGAACGGCTCATGGGCGAGGCGGTGCGGCCATGATCGCCGACGACATCACGCCGCGCGAGGCCGGGACGGACGAGGTCCGGCTGGACGGCGTGGAGCGGGCGATCGCCGAGATCGCCGCGGGCCGGGCGATCGTCGTGGTCGACGAGGCCAGCCGCGAGAACGAGGGCGACATCGTGTTCGCCGCCAGCAAGGCCACGCCCGAGCTGCTGGCCTTCACCATCCGCTACGCCCGCGGCCTGATCTGCGTGCCCATGCTGGGCGAGGACCTGGACCGGCTGCAGGTGCCCCCGATGACCAGCGACAACCAGGAGCACATGGGGACCGCGTTCACGATCAGCGTGGACGCCCGAGACGGGATCAGCACCGGGATCTCCGCCGCCGACCGGGCCCGGACCATCCGCACCCTGGTGGACTCGGCCACCGAGCCGTACGAGATCGTCCGGCCCGGGCACGTGTTCCCGCTGCGCTACGCCGAGGGCGGCGTGCTGCGCCGGGCCGGCCACACCGAGGCCGCGGTCGACCTGGCCCGGCTGGCCGGCCTCACCCCGGCCGGCGTGGTGGCCGAGATCTTCAACGACGACGGCACCATGGCCAGGCTCCCGCAGCTGCGCGCGTTCGCCGACGAGCACGGCCTCCCGCTGATCTCGATCGCCCAGCTGATCGAGTACCGCAGGCACTCCGAGCGGACGGTCCGCCGGGTGGTGCAGACCCGGGTGCCAAACCAGTACGGCGAGTGGCGCGCGTACGGCTACCTGAACTCGGTCGACGGGACCGAGCACGTGGCCCTGGTGCTCGGCGACCTCGACGACGCCGATGACGTGCTGGTACGCATGCACTCCGAGTGCCTGACCGGGGACGTGTTCGGCTCCCGGCGCTGCGACTGCGGCGCCCAGCTGGCCGCGGCGATGGCGGCCATCGCGGCCGAGGGCCGCGGCGTCGTGCTCTACCTGCGCGGCCACGAGGGCCGCGGGATCGGCCTGCTGTCCAAGCTGCGCGCCTATCAGCTGCAGGACGCCGGGGCCGACACCGTGGACGCGAACCTCGAGCTCGGCCTGCCCGCCGACGCCCGGGAGTACTCGACCGGCGCGCAGATGCTCGCCGATCTCGGCGTCCGCCGGCTCCGGCTGCTCACCAACAACCCGGCCAAGCTGGCCGGGCTGTTCGGGTTCGGCATCGAGATCACCGGCCGGGTGTCGCTGCCCGTGGCCGCCACCGAGGACAACCTGCGCTATCTGATGGCCAAGCGGGACCGGCTCGGCCACCAGCTCGACGATCTGTTCGTGCCCGGTGCGACGACCCTCCCGGTCGTGCCCGGCCCGGCGGCTCCGGTCGCCGAGGCCCCCGTCACGGAGGTCCGGTGAGCGGCGAAGGGCGCCCTGAGGCAAGGGTGGTGGACGCGGCCGGGCTCAGCCTGGCCATCGCCGCCACCCGCTGGCACCCCGAGGTGACCGGCTGCCTGGTGGACCGGGCGGTCGCGGCCGCGACCGCCTGCGGCATCGGCGAGCCGCTCGTGGTCCGGGTTCCGGGCGCGGTCGAGCTGCCCGTGGTCGCGGCCGAGCTCGCGCGCCGCCACGACGCGGTCGCGTGCCTCGGCGCGGTGATCCGCGGTGGCACCCCGCACTTCGACTACGTCTGTGACTCGGTGACTTACGGGCTGACCCGGGTGCCGCTCGACACCGGAACGCCGGTCGGCAACGGCGTGCTGACCTGCGACACCATGGACCAGGCCCTGGACCGCTGCGGCCGCGAGGGCGCGGCCGAGGACAAGGGCTGGGACGCGGTGCTGGCCGCCCTGGAGACCGCGCTGCTCCTGCGCGAACTGCGCTGATCCGCGCGGCGGCGCGCCTCACGTTCCGGACACCGCCGGCGTCTGCCCGGTGTGAGCACGCGACCGGTCGCGCCCATCAAAGACAGATTTTTCTTACGCTCCGTCTCCCCCCGGGCCGGGCTCCCGGACCGGTCATCCGGGCGCGGCGCTCGCCGCGCTGCTCGGCGCGATGTTCCTCGGGAACGTGGACGTCGCGGTGGCCAACATCGCCGGCCCTTCGATCCGTGCTGGCCTGCACGCGAGCGGCGGCGAGCTGGATCTGATCGTGTCCGGGGTACACGCTGGCCTACGCGATGCTGCTGGTGACCAGCGCCCGCCTGGGCGAGGCGCGCGGCTACTGGCGGATGTTCCTGGCCGGGCTGACCGGGTTCACGCTCGCGTCCGCCCTGATCAACGCGGCACTCGCGGTCACCGCTCTGGCCGCGGCGGCCATGGCCGCGCTGTCGGTCCGGTCCCGGCCAGCAGGCCCGCGGTGACTCCCTTGGGCTCGCGCTGGCGCATGTAGCCGAACATGTACCCGGCCACGCGGCGCATCTGGATCTCCTCGGTGCCCTCGGTGATGCGGTACCGGCGGTGGTGCCGGTAGATGTGCTCGAACGGCTGGTGGCGCGAGTAGCCCAGGCCGCCGTGGATCTGCATCGCCCGGTCGGCGGCGTCGCAGCACAGCCGGTTGGCCACGTAGTTGCACATGGAGACCTGCTCGGACTGCGAGAACGGCCCGTAGGTGTCCATGCCCCAGGCCGTCTTGTGTATGAGCGCGCGCAGCATCTCGGCCTGCGTCTGCAGCTCGACCAGCGGGAACTGGATCGCCTGGTTGGCCGCGAGCGGCTTGCCGAACGGAGACCTGGTCTTGGCGTACTCGACCGAGCGGTCGATGCAGAACTGGGCGGCGCCCAGGCTGGAGGCGGCCTGGCGGATCCGGTTCTCGTTGAAGAAGTGCTGCACCACCCCGAGACCGCGCCCCTCCCCGCCGAACACGGCGGCCTGCGGGACCCAGACGTCGGTCAGCGAGACCCGCGCATGATCGGTCGGCATGTTGAACGTCCACAGGTACTCCTCGACCCGGAACCCGGCGGCGTCGACCGGGACCAGGAACGCGGTGATCCCCTCGGCACTTCCGGCGGTCCCGGCGGTCCGGGCGAAGACCAGGTCATGGGAGGCGGTGTGGACGCCCGTATTCCAGGTCTTCTCGCCGTTGATCATCCACCCCGCGCCGGAGCGTTCAGAATGAGTGTTCATGAACGTGGCGTCGCTGCCATGCTCAGGTTCGGTGATGCCGAAAGCGAAGTGACGCCGTCCCGCCGCGAGATCGTCAACCCATTCCTCTCGCTGCTCGGGCG